>FWPV01016711.1_pt1 | contig 10292 bp, 8 predicted proteins | sample 2228371 | NCBI WGS metagenome assembly FWPV01 (sample SAMEA103939776, study PRJEB20133) | metagenome
AGCCATGCGCCCGATTGAAGCCGTTGCGCCGGGACGCATTGGCACAGATGAGGATCAACGTATTGAAACCAGCGGGCCGCTTTCGGGCTTTCAGGGCGTCTTACCTGCCGAAGCAATCATCACCCAATACAGTAAACCTTCCATTTACTCGGCCCGATTACAGGTAAATGAAAAACAGCGCACCTACGCAAATCTTCTGGAAACCATTCTTCAAGAAGAAAAACAAGGCCGCCCTTCCAGGGGGGTGAAAGGTGCTGTCCCCACCATATTTGGCCGCATGTTGCTTGGCATCTTGCTGGCTGCCGCAATTTTATTTGTCCAGGTTGGGGGAGTGAACATTGCAACTCCACCAACCTTATTCGCACCGGAGAATGTGGCTTTCTTCTCCCAAATTCAATCCCTGACCACTTCGAATGAACAAAATGCCCCCCTCCTGGTCGCGATAGACTTTGAACCTGCCCTGGCAGGTGAACTTTCCAAAGTAGCCCTGCCGGTCATGGAGGATCTTCTACAATCCGGAAAAAGTCTTGCAATTGTCTCCATTAACCCTGCGGGTGCGGTTTTGGCAGAGGAACTGTTGATCAACTCTGCTGCCGAAGGGCAAATCCTGAATCTGGGATACCTGCCCGGCGGAGTCACCTCCATTGCTGCGCTGGCAAACCAGCCGGCTCTGGCCGCCCCTTACGACCGGTCTGGAGCCTACGCATGGGACCAGCCTCCCTTCCAGTCGGTACAAAAAATCTCGGATTTTGCGGCAGTCTTGCTGCTCACCGATAACACCGATACCAGCCGTTTATGGATCGAACAACTCAGCCCGCTGTTGGATAATACCCCTTTATTAGTCATCGCCAGCAATCAAGCCGCACCGATGATTCAGCCCTACCTGCAAAACGGACAGGCAGCCGGTATGCTGGCCGGCCTGCCGGGGTTGGCAGCCTACCAGCAATTAAGCGGGCGGCCAGCCAATCTTGCCAGCGCTTACCTGAATGCCTATCAGGCAGGTTTGATGCTGATCGTCGTCCTGATTCTTTTATTTAGTCTTTATTATCTGGTGGCGCAGTTGTTCAAGAAACCCGAAGCGAAGGGGAAATGAACATCATGGATGTTGACTTTGCCTGGACTGCGGTTGCTTTTATCCTCACTTTGTTGACACTCAGTTATTTGTTAGGGGACAACCCCCTCTTTCGATTAGCCGCCTATCTGTTTGTCGGGGTGTCTGCCGGATATATTGCCATTATTTTATTGAATGAAGTCATTACCCCCCGCTTGATTGTCCCGCTTATTTTTGGCAGCCCGGCTGAAAAACTGCTCGCCCTGGTTCCCACCGTACTTAGTGTATTGCTGTTATTCAAATTATCACCCCGCCTGACTACATTGGGCAATCCTTCTATGGCGTTTCTGGTCGGCAGCGGTGCCGCTGTGATTATCAGCGGTGCAGTGAGCGGCACCCTGTTTGGACAGATCGGCGCCGCCATCCAGCCCTTTGCTTTATCCCAAAGCGGCAGCAACTTAGGCGCCGGTGGCCAATTGTTGGCAGCGGTTTTCCTGCTGATTGGAACCGTATCCACCTTGATCTATTTTCAATTCAGCGCGCGCCGAAACGCTGCCCAGCAGACCAGCCGGACCGCCCCAGTTCAGATGGCAGCCTTTGTTGGCCAGATTTTTATTGCCATCGCTTTAGGAGCCCTGTACGCCGGTATTCTGGCTGCCGCTCTCACGGCACTGATTGAACGGTTCGACTTTCTGCGTACGGCAATCCAAACCTTTCTCCCATGAATTGCGCCTATGACCACTTCCCTAGTTGACGCTGAATCCGTTCTTGCCATTGAAATTGGCAGCATTCACACTCGCGCCTTGCTGTTTGATGTGGTAGACGGGCAATACCGCTTCATCGGCGCAGGACGCGCACCAACAACCATTCATTCTCCTTTTTTCGATATTTCCGAAGGCATCCATCTGGCAATCTCCAATTTACAGAACATTACCTCGCGGGTTCTACTGGAAGAATCGCGCCTGATTTTGCCCGGCAAGGCAGATGGCAGCGGCGTGGATCAGGTCGTATTGACTTACACCGCCGGTCAACCCTTACGGGTGGTCATCATGGGTCTCTTGGAAGATGTCTCTCTGGAAAGTGCCAGACGTCTGGCTTCGTCCGCGCACACCATCATCACCGAAGCAATCGGCTTGAATGACCGCCGTCCGCCCGAAGCCCAAATTGATGCCTTGTTGCGCGCCAAACCGGACTTAATCATTCTCTCCGGTGGCACAGATCAGGGAGCAAGCCGCTCCATTGCCAAAAATGTAGACCTGCTCACCTTTGCCTTACAGATTCTGCCCCGCGAAAAAAGACCCGAAATCATTTACGCCGGTAACAACGCCCTCACCACTCCGGTAAAAGATGTGCTCAGTACCTATACCCAAGTGCATGTAGCCCCCAATTTGCGCCCGGAGATTGACGTAGAAAATCTCTCTGCCGCTCAAGAAGTCCTCGCCGACGCGGAATTTCACATCCGCTCCCGCCAAATTGGCGGCCTGCAATCCTACCGCTCCATTCTGGCCGTAGAACCACTTTCTGCGCCGTTTGCTTTTGCCCGGATGATTCGCTTCCTGAGCCGCATCAACAATCCAAACAAGGGGGTTCTGGGGGTGGATTTAGGTGCAGGCAATTTGATTGTCGCCAGCGCTTTTCAAGGCAGATCCGAGTTAAGCGTTTTCCCGATGGGCACCGGCTCAGGTATGGCGCAGGCTTTGCGAAATATACCCTTATCAGAAATCAGCCGGTGGTTGCCTGTTCACATCCCTGAAAGCGTAGTGGAAGATTATCTCTGGCATAAAACCCTGCATCCTGCCCTGTTACCCGTCACAACCGAAACAGTCGCTATCGAACAGGCAGCCATTCGACAAATTTTGTGGAACGGATTGAACCAGCACCGCAGCCGCTATCCGAATATCCCCGTAATGGCCGAACCTATTTTGGCAGCCGGGATGCCCCTCACCCAATGGTCACCCCAAACCAGTCTGATGATGCTGGTAGACGGTCTGCAACCCTTTGGCATTACCACCTTTGTGCAGGACGCTCATGGGTTAACCGCTGCCTTGGGCATCATCTCAGCCAACAACTCGATCCTGCCGGTTCAGGTTATCGAATCAAACGCATACATCAATCTGGGAACAGTCATCACTCCGTTGAGCAGCGCCCGCTACGGAACAGGCATCCTCAAAGTCAGGGTCGAATATGAGGCCGGCAATCAGGTTAGTTTGGAAGTTCGCCAGGGGAGCGTAACCGCTTTACCCATTCAATCCGGACAAACCGCCAAGGTTCATCTGCAACCCCTCCGTCCGATCACCATTGATCCCACAGGCAAAGACACCACCCGATCCTTCAAGGTGATTGGCGGAGTGTGTGGCGTGATCGTAGACGCCCGCGGTCGTCCTTTATCCTTACCGGCAGATGCCGCCCGGCGGCGCGATATGCTCAAAAAATGGGCTGCCGGCTTCGGCGCATAATTCTGGTACAGAAATTGCACTACATGGATTGAGGTCAAAAGGTAATGATAGCCACAGTCACCCACATACTCCCACTGGCACACATTCGCCGGGCGCGCATGTTACCGGGTAAAGGCCGTATTCTGGCGCGGGTTGGGCAGGAAGTCAATGCGGCGTATGTCGTTGCCGAAGCCGACCTGCCGGGTAGCCATATTCTGGTGGATGTGCGCCGAATTTTGGGGTTGAGGCGGGCTGAACAGGCCCACCGCCTGATTGAAAGAAAAGTGGGTGAACGGGTTGAAAAGGGGGATATTCTGGCTCAAACTGGCGGTCTGCTTCCCAAGGTCATTCGCGCGCCGCTTGACTCGACCATTGTTGCCATTCAGCGGGGTCAGATTCTGCTCGAAAAAGCAGGGGAACACTTTGAGCTCAAAGCCGGCCTGAACGGCGTGGTGAGCGAAGTGCTGGCAGAACGGGGAGTAGTCGTCGAAACACACGGCGCGCTCATTCAAGGTGTTTGGGGGAATGGTCAAATCAACGGCGGTATGTTACAGTTTGCTGTTTCTCAGCCGGATGAAGAGATTCATCGAGCCAACATGGACATGAGTTTACGCGGTTCAATCGTCGTTGGCGGTTATATCAATAAGGCAGATGCGCTGGATGCTGCCGAAGAACTGCCCTTGCGAGGACTCGTTGTTGGAAGTATTTCGGCAGCCTTAATCAGCGCCGCCCAAAAATGCACCGTTCCAATTATGGTTACTGAAGGTTTTGGGCAAATTCCCATGAACCGGGCCGCCTTTCGTCTGTTGAAAACTCACGAGAAACGAGAGGCTTCCATCAACAGCAGTTGGAATCCGGAGTATGGGGAAAGACCTGAAATTGTCGTTTCACTGCCTTCACAGGGCCAGACCCCGATGGATGTGGTGGAATTTACCGTTGGGCAAACGGTACGCATTCTCAGCGCGCCGTATGCGGGGGAGGTTGGCACTCTAACCGCTATCCGGCCGGGACGGGTCACCTTGCCGGGAGGTTTACGGACTCAGGTTGCTGAGATTCGTCTGGAAAATAACCAGCAGATTTCGTTACCACTTACAAACTTGGATGTGCTAGAATAACCACTAGGAGAAGCACCCATGAACATAGACAATAATAATCCTGAAGAAAACCCCTTTGAAGAATTCAAACCCGATTTTGCAGAAGAACCGCCGCTGGAGGAAGAAGAAGGTCAACCCAAAAGCAACAGAACATTCTGGCTGGTGGTTGGTGTGATTGCCAGCGTGTTCGTGCTGGCAGTGGTTGTGATCATCATCTTTGTGATTGCCAACCGTAACCGCGCCGGTGAGTACACCCAGCAGGCAGCTCAAATCAACGCCCAAAATACGGCAATTGCCCAGCAGGCTACCGATATCTTTGTGCAGGAAATCCGCCGGATGACCGAAAAAGCAGTCATGCCACCCACCTGGACGCCCACAGTGGTTGTAGTGATTGCCACAAGCACTCCCCAGCCAACGGTTACCAGCGGAATTCAGGCAGAAGGTGACTCAGCCGCACGCACGGCCACCGTGGCTGCCTTCCTGACGGCTGTGGCACAGGGCAGTCCCACCGTTCCGCCCACGCCGGGGCCGGGTACTCTCGTCCCCACCTCGACAGCCTTACCGAACACCGGTTTCATGGATGAAGTCGGGCTGCCCGGCATGTTTGGGGTTGCACTTGCCCTGATTCTGGTCGTGTTGATTGTGCGGCGGTTACGCCTCTCGACCAGCAGTTAATTTCCATTCCTTAACTTCTTCGTCAGGTTACCGGCTGTCAAGCGACACGCGGGTGCGCTTACTCCTCGAAAAATGACAATCCCCGGTGTTTTACCGGGGATTGCTGTTATTTTTTGAGGTGGAAAACCAGCCACTCAGGCAACGCTGGCAGCCACTTCTTCTCCATATTTCAAGAGTTCTTTGACCATCTCCATTGAACGCCCTTCAGCATACACTCTCAATACGGGTTCTGTGCCGGAAGGGCGAATCAGCAGCCACGAATCATCGGATAAAATGTACTTCACCCCATCCCGGGTGCTGATTTCAACGATTGCTTCCCCGCCAATTTGAGCAGGGGCTTCATTTTGTAAGCGGGCGGTCATTTTATCTTTCGCAACCGGGTGTTTCAGTCGCAAATCCCGCCGCTCATAATAAGCCGGCCCAACCTCTGCCAGCAAATCATCCACCAGATCAACCAGACTACCGCCCGAATCGGCTACCATCTCCACGATGAGCAATCCCATTAAGATGCCGTCTCCCTCAGGAATATGCCCCTTAAAGGAAATCCCACCCGATTCCTCTCCGCCAATCAACACGTCTTCTTTGAGCATGTAATCGGCAATGTGATTGAAGCCAACCGGGGTTTCGTGCAGCGTCAGGTCATATTGACGGGCGAGCCGGTCAATCATGCGCGTGGTTGAAACCGTGCGCACCACCGAGCCTCGCCAGCCGCGCTTCTTGACCAGATAGCGCAAAGCAAGAGCCATAATTTTATGCGGGTCAACAAAATTGCCGCGCTCGTCCATTGCCCCAATGCGGTCTGCATCACCATCTGTGGCCAGACCAAAACTGCCAGCGCCGGTAGAAATTGCTCCGGCCAGCGCGCCAAGGTAGCGGCCAATCGGCTCCGGATGAACACCGCCAAAACCGGGGTTCATTTCACCGCGAATCTCAAAAACCTCACAGCCCGTTCCCTGCAAAATTGAACGGATGACACCGCGCCCCGAACCATACATTGAGTCCACCACAATTCGCTGCGGGTTTTCCGCGATCAGATCAAAATCAATCAAGCGGCGCAGGTGGTCGGCATACGCTGGAATGGGGTTGAAACGCTGGATGAGTTTCAACTGGCGGGCCTGCTCGAATTCCATCAAGTTCGGGCCGCGTGCCTGAGCTTCGTTGTCGTTGAGGTAAACTTCCACCTTTCTGCACTGCTCAGGGGAGGCTGAACCGCCAAAGGCCGCCTTGAGTTTGACCCCATTGTAACGCGGAGCATTATGTGAGGCGGTAATCATAATTCCGCCAATTGCATTCAAATGCCTTACCGCGTAGGAAATTGCCGGTGTAGGTGCATCGGCCTGGGCCAGATACACGGTAAAGCCGTTGGCAGCCAGCACGCGCGAGGCTTCAGCCGCGTAGCGGTCTGACAGAAAGCGGGTATCAAAACCCACTACCATGACCCGCGGATCGGGGCTCAGGCCATTGCCTGCCCCATTCAGCCAGCCCTCGGTCGCTACCGCATCGGCAATCGCCTGTGTGACCAGCCGCAAATTGTTGAATGTAAAGGTGTCCGAGATAACCGCACGCCATCCATCCGTGCCAAAGTGAATTGTCATACCAATCTCCTAATCTCAAAATTATCAGGGTTGCTGACCCTGCATTTTACCTGTTTTTTCTTTTTTACCAGGCGGGTGCCGGCGTTGCTGTTGACAGCAAGGTTTGCAGCATCCATCCAATCAATCCGGTATCGGTGCGTACCTGAACCCAAACACTGTTTCCTTCGCCCCTCACCGGTTCGGAAATTACCTGCACAAGACTGCCATTGAGCAAGGAAGTTACTGCTTTACCGCCCGGTTCCTCGCGTACCATAGCACCATCACTCATTGGGGCAAAGACGCGCGCCCACACCGGCGTGGGTTGGGGAGGTACTGTAACGGTAGGGGTGAATGTCGGCTGAATCGTTGCTGTGGGAGTCTGGGTAGGTGGCGGGGGGGAAGGGGTTGGTGATTGGGTTGCGGAAGGCTGTGGGGACAAGACTGTTGTCAGCGTGGGTGTGGGCGTAGCGGTCGGCAGGGTGGCCACCACAATCGGCTGAGTTGTCATCAAGCCGGTAATGAGGACAGCCGCTATCACACTGATGAGGATAATGGACGAACCCAGCGTATACCCAAATACATTTGCCGGTTTCAAGCCCATGATGAACAAAACAATAGAACCCACCAGCGCTGACCAGGCCAGATGAACCACAAACACCATCAAACCGTCCACCCACGAACCGGGCAGTCCATAACTCAATGAAAAACCCGCCACTCCCAGAGGAAGCAGTAATTCATACGCTATCGCTACACTGGCAACCAATGGCTTCTGGCGAGGGGAACGCACCAGCATGTAATTAGCCAGCCCTACTCCAATTGCCAGAACCACAAAGTTCGGTATAGAAAACAGAGAAAAGTTTACCGGCAGTGTGAGCGTACTACCCGGCAGGATTGCTCTGCCAATCCCGCCAGCCAGCAGGCTCAACCCGAAAATCAGCAAGCAGGCGATCAGCAGGCTGCCCAACGCTTTCAGGAAAAACCTGCCTGACCCTACCACTACCGCCAGTGAAAGGCCCAAAACCGGCCCAAGAAAAGGTGCAACCAGCACAGCCAGCAAATAAAAAGCCGGCGAGTCGAGTAAAATAGCAACGCCCAGTATCAAGCCGGCTAAAAACGTAAATAGGAAAAACTCGTATCCGGGGGTTACCTGATGAGCCAGTTGCTCCAAAAAAGCTGCCCGCTCATCCCCTCCGGCAGGTAATAGCGAACGCCGTACTCGCCGCCTGCGGGCTGGTGGCAGGTGGTTTTCGTCTTCAGGGAGCAAAGGTTCACTGCTCGGAATACTCATTGGCGTAAGGTAGCAATCAGTCGCAAGGGTTTTTCCAGCAATTCCAGCGCGCTCAAGATATCCGGAACGACAATATCGGCTGCCTGCAAAGCAGCCGTAGAAACACCTTCACGGGAAAACACACAAATACCCAACGCCGCTTCTGCGAGCATACCAGCATCATTGGCACCCTGTCCAATCGCAATCACCTGACTGGCACCCAGTGAACGGACAAATTCAGCCTTTTGCTCGGCCTGATTACCGGGTTTCAGGCGGTGGGCAGTCAGGTTCAACTGCTGATCAATTAAATTCTGCTTGCCGTGTGTATCGGCTGTAATTAAGTGTATTGTCAGACGATCCTTCAAAACTGCAAGGCTGCGTCCCACCCCGTCTATTAGCCTGCCATCTAAAGCCAGAGTTCCATTGACATCACAGACCAGATGGTTGAGCCTTAATTCTCCACGCCCGGGAATATTAATCTCAATCATAAGACAATTATAATACAGACTTAAAAATCCATTTCCGGGTAAAATTATCCCATGTTTTCTCTCCCGTCTTCTCGAATGAAGTTAATCTCCGTATGGTTATTGATTATTGTTCTTGTTGGGGCCTGTACGGTTAATCCGCCTGCCGCTCAAACACCTCAACCGCCCACCCTCTCAAATGGAGAAAATCAGTCCCCTGCGGTTGAACCCTCGCCCACCATCCCATTGCCCGGTCTGGTTTGGCTGGTTGTTCCCGCTGGTGGAGAAGCCACCGCCCAAACGATTCAAGCGTGGCTGGAGCAAAAAACCTCTGCCAGCAATCTCATCCTTGAGGTTCGCTCAACGGCTGATCTGAACAACCCGCCGGAAAACCTGCAACTGGTGATCTTTTCCACCGCCGATCCGCAAAGTGCAGAATTAAGTGCGCGCTTACCCGGCCTTCCAATGATTATCCTGAACGACGAGACAACTCCCGCCTCGCGGTATATCAGTGTAATCCGTCCTTCACGCGCTCAGCAGGCATTTATCGCCGGTTTTATTGCCACACTGGTGGCTTCTGATTTTCGCTCCGGCGCCTTGATCAATCAGGATGACCCGTTTGCCAGTCAACTGGAAGATAGTTTCAAGAACGGCGGACGTTATCTGTGCGGGCGTTGTGCTCCGGTGTATGCTCCAATCGTGCTTTTCCCGCAAACGGCCACCTTTTCTCCCTCTACTGACCCACAAAACTGGATTGCCGCCTTTGACGCGCTTCACCAAAACCGTTTGGAAACCGTTTATCTTTCCGACCCTGCCTTAATCCAGCCGGCCTTACTCGACCAGATCACCCGCCAGAATGTTGCCATTCTCTCCGTAATGCCGGCGCCGGAGGAATATCGCAATCAATGGATTGCCACCCTGCAGCCGGATTGGTTAACCCCCTTAGAAAATGCCTGGCAAAACTGGCAAAATGGCTCGGAGGGTGCGGTGTGGGAGACAGGTACTCTGATCACCAACATCAACTCAGAGCGCCTGACAGAGGGAAAACTGGAACTGACGAAGAAGACCCTGCGGGAATTGGAACAGGGCTGGATTTACCCCCTCAGTGTTCCCTGAGACTCAACTCGATTGTTCCGAACTGCCCATAAACGGCTCGGCAGTTTCCGAACCGGGAGCATTGATTCCTTCACGGCGAATAACTTTCCAGAAAGTCAATGCCAGTATTTTGAGATCCAGCCACACAGACCAGTGATCCACGTACCACACATCCAAACGGAACTTTTCTTCCCAACTCAGCGCATTGCGTCCATTGATTTGAGCCCAGCCGGTTATGCCGGGTAAAACTTCATGGCGACGGGCCTGTTCAGGCGTGTAACGCGGCAGATACTCCACCAGCAAGGGACGCGGCCCAACCAGGCTCATCTCACCGCGCAGTACGTTGAACAATTCCGGTAATTCATCCAGACTGGTGGAGCGCAGGAAGCGCCCCAGCGGGGTCAGCCGCTCGGCATCCGGCAAAGCATTACCGTGCCTGTCTACCGCGTTACGCATGGTACGGAACTTATAGAGGGTAAAAATTTTTCCTCCCAAACCCGGGCGCGGCTGCTTGAAAAGAACCGGCCCGCCTTCCTTAAAGTAAATTAACAATGCGATGATGCCCATCAACGGTAAAGCGATCAGCATGCCCGGGACGGTAATGACCAAATCAAAAATGCGTTTTTCCAGTGGTATA
>FWPV01012889.1_pt1 | contig 10291 bp, 8 predicted proteins | sample 2228371 | NCBI WGS metagenome assembly FWPV01 (sample SAMEA103939776, study PRJEB20133) | metagenome
GGTTACCTCCAGCTTTATGCGGCGGCCGTCGACGGCAGCGGGACGCGCCCGCTGACTTCGGGCCGGTTCGAGATCTTCGAGCCGGCGCTCTCCGGCGACAAGACCCTCTTTTATTTCACCTCGAGCGAAGTTCATCCCGGCGAGCGGCATTTCTACTCGATGCCCGTGTCCGGCGGGACCCGTACGAAGATCACCGCCATGCCGGGCAGCCACCGGGTCGTGCTGTCGCCCGACGAGAGGACGGCCGCGGTGATCTATTCCTCCAGCAACCGCCCGCCGGAGCTCTATCTCATGGACAATCGCCCGCAGGCGGAGGCGCGCCGGATCACGCAGACGCCGACCGCGGAATGGCTCTCCTTCCCCTGGCTCGAACCGAAGCTGATCACGTTCCGGGCGCGCGACGGGGCCGAGGTCTATGCCCGCATCTACACGCCGGAGATGCTGCGCGAGGCGGAAGGCGGGGCGGCCGCCGGCGCGGGGCGCGGCACCGCCCGCCGCCCGTCGGGCAGGCCGGCCGAGAAACGGCCGGGCGTCATATTCGTCCACGGTGCCGGCTACGCCCAGAATGCGCACCGCTACTGGAGCAGCTATTACCGCGAGTACATGTTCCATCACCTGCTGGCCGAACGGGGCTTCGTGGTGATGGACATCGATTACCGGGGCAGCGCGGGCTACGGGCGCGACTGGCGCACGGCCATCTACCGCCACATGGGAGGCAAGGACCTGGACGACCAGGTCGACGGCGCGCGCTGGATGGTGGAAAACCTCGACGTGGACCCGAAGCGCATAGGCATTTACGGCGGAAGCTACGGCGGCTTCATCACCCTGATGGCCATGTTCACCCGGCCGGAGGTGTTCGCCGCCGGTGCCGCGCTGCGACCCGTCACCGACTGGGCCCATTACAACCACGGCTATACGGTCAATATCCTCAACCAGCCCCAGGACGACGCCGAGGCCTACAAGAGAAGCTCGCCCATATACTTCGCCGAAGGCTTGCGCGGCCCGCTGCTCATATGCCACGGGGTCGTGGACACCAACGTCCATTTCCAGGATACCGTCCGGCTGGCCCAGAGGCTGATCGAGCTGCACAAGGACAACTGGGAAGTGGCGCTCTACCCCGTGGAAAACCACGGCTTCCAGCGTGCCGATTCCTGGGTGGACGAGTATCGCCGCATCCTGAAACTGTTCGAGGCGCACCTCAAGCCGGGCCGCTGAGCCGCGAACGCCTCCCGTCGCGTCGAATCCCGGCTCAGGGTTCGTGTTCGAGGTACATGCGAGTGAACAGTTCGACCGAGCCGGGCGCATAGCCCGCGTAGTGGTTGTTGAAAAAGACGTAGACGGGGATCTTGCGGGCCACGACATCGCGGATCGCTGGTATCCACCGCCGCATGTCCTGCGAACGGTCTACGAGCAGACTCTCCCAGTCGGATCTGCGCCTCCCTTGCTCCTGCGCCCTGCGCACCGCCTCGTCCATGCGCGAACGGCTGTCGGCCGACTTCTGGGCGCTCCTGGCCGGCATCGAGAACGGCCTGGCCACCGCCGAGACCCTGACCTCCGAGGCCGAGGTCCTGCGCCTGGTGAACCGCGCGCTGCAGACCATGGCGTCCCTGTCGGGCCTGGCGCAGGAGAACATGAACCGCGTCGCCGGCTGGCGCTTCCTCGACATCGGCCGGCGCATCGAGCGCGGCATCACCACCTGCCGCCTCACCCGCATGCTGGCCCACGACGAGGCCACCACCGACGACCTCGACCTCCTGCTCGACCTCAACGACAGCCAGATCACCTACCGCGCCCGCTACCTGATCGGCCTGGCGCTGACCGCGGTGCGCGACCTGGTGATGCTCGACCCCTTCAACACCCGCTCGCTGGCCTTCCAGCTCAACACGCTGCGCGAACACCTGGCCGTCCTGCCGACGCTGCACGAGGACGGTATGATGGAAGAGCCCAGCCGAATCCTCCTGTCGCTGTCGGCCGACGTCGACACCGAGGAGGCCAGGAAGCTGACCGAGGACAAGGCCCACCGCTTCGAGCGCGCCCTGATGCGCTTCTCCAACGCCGTGGCCGACCGCTACTTCCTGCAAGGCGCGTCCGCCGTGCCCACCGTCAAGCTGGTGGGGCTGGCGTGATCTACGACCTGCGCCACCGCACCACCTACAGCTACGGCGACTCCGCGGTCAGCTACGCGCGCTGCGTGCTGCGCCTGACGCCGGTGTCCAATAGCCACCAGAGCGTGATCGACGCCGACCTGAAGGTCACGCCCCGGCCGTCGGTCTCGGTGGAGCGCATCGGCCCATTCGGCGAGCGCATCCTCACCGTCATCGTCGACAAGCCGCACAACACGCTCGTGATCGACGCCACCTCGCGGGTGAACGTCCACTCGCCCCGCCCGCCCAGCGCCGCCGACAGCCAGCCCTGGGAAGAGGTGCGCGCCGCCGTGATGGCCGCCCCCTCGCTCGAGGCCGACGGCCCGGCGGTTTACGTCTATCCCACCGAGCGGACGCCCATCACCGCCTCCATCACCGACTACGCCCGCGAAAGCTTCGCCCCCGGCCGCCCGATCATCGAGGCCTGCTCGGAACTGAACCGCCGCATCCACGCCGACTTCCGCTACGACCCCGGCGCGACCGAGGTCTCGACCCCGGTTCTGGAGGCGTTCAACGCCCGCCATGGAGTCTGCCAGGACTTCGCCCACATCATGATCACCGGCCTGCGCGGCCTGGGCCTGTCGGCGGCCTATGTCTCGGGCTACCTGCGCACCGTGCCCCCGCCCGGCCAGCCGCGCCTGGAAGGCGCCGACGCCACCCACGCCTGGATCACCGTCTGGTGCGGCGCCCGCGACGGCTGGATCGGCTTCGACCCCACCAACGCCATCCTGGCCGAGGACGACCACATCATCCTGGCCGTCGGCCGCGACTACTCCGACGTCGCCCCCATCGACGGCATCATCCTGGCCTCCGGCGGCCAGACCCTGAAGGTCGAGGTCGACGTCATCCCCGAGACCGAGGAGCGCCCGCAGGCGGCGCGGTAGGACGCCGTCGCCTCGCCAGTCAGCCACGCCTTCGATCGTTATGTAGTTTGACCACATAACGGACTCGATATGTAGTCTTACTGCATATCGGGGCGCGACGTGAGATACATCCTGCTGACGACCATGCTTGGAGCGGCCCTGGCCGGCGGGGCGGCGTACGCTGCTGAGGACGCCTCCGGGGCGCCGGGTGCGGCCGACGTGGCAGAGATTGTCGTCACCGCCCGCCAACGCGAGGAAAGCCTGCAGAAGGTCCCGATGGCGCTGTCCGTCGTCTCGGGTGAGACGCTCGACAGGACCTATACGGTGAACACCCAGTCGCTCGCGCAGCTGGTTCCGAGTCTCTATTTCAACTCGGCGAACCCGCGGAACACGGCCTACACGATCCGCGGCCTGGGCTCGAACACGCTCTCGGTCAGCGCGGCGAACGACGGGATCGAAGCCGGCGTCGGCTTCTATGTCGACGGCGTCTACCACGGCCGGCCGGCCACGGCGGCGTTCGACTTCACCGACATCGCGCGCATCGAGGTCCTGCGGGGACCGCAGGGCACGCTGTTCGGCAAGAACACGACAGGCGGGGCCATCAACATCATCAGCCGCGCGCCGACGTTCGAGCCCGAGGCCAGCGCCGAGGTCTCATACGGCGACTACGAATTCTTCCAGGCCAGGACGACCCTGTCCGGCCGGATCCTGGACAAGGTCGCCGGCCGTCTGTCGGCGCAGGTGACCAGGCGCGACGGCTTCGTCACCAACGTGGTCACCGGCCGCAAGCTCAACGATCAGAACAATATCGCCCTGCGCGCCCAACTGTTGTTCCAGCCCGACGAGAGCCTGACCTTTCGCCTGATCGGCGACGTCTCAAACTTCGAGGCGGACTGCTGCACGCAGACCTATCTGCGCGTCGGAACCAGCCTGCGCAGCGCGGCGCGGCAGTTCGCAGGCCTGGCGGCCGGTCTGCCGGCGCACGGCCTGCCCGCGTATGTCCCGCCCAGCACCAACGTCTACGATCGCCTCAGCGACATCGATGCGCCGCTGCACGTGGACACCCAGGACGGTGGGATCTCCCTGAACATCGACTGGAACCTCGGTCCCGTCACGCTGACCTCGATCAGCGCCTGGCGATACTGGGACTGGGATGTCGCCAACGACCGCGACTACATCGGCGTGCCGATCCAGCGGGTGCAGCGCATTCCGTCGCGCCAGGACCAGTTCAGCCAGGAGCTGCGCGTCGCCTCCAACGGCGACGATCGGCTGAGCTACGTGGCCGGGCTCTATGTCTACAGCCAGACGATCAATGGCCGACCGACGAGCGTCTATGGACCGGCGTCCGCCTATTGGCTCATCAGCACCACCAACTTCGTCGCCGCCGACCGGCCGGACAACCTGACCGACGGTTATGGCCAGTTCGGCCGTTCCTATTTCAAGGCCGACAGCTACGCGGCCTTTGGAGAGGTCAACGCCCGCATCCTCCCGCAGCTCACCGCGACCGTCGGGCTGCGCTACACCTACGAGGACAAGAAGGGCGACTACGCGACCACCGTCAGCGGCGGCGCGCCGTTCTCCACGCTGCGCGACCCCGTCACCTGCACGGCGCTGATCGGCGCGGTGCTCAACGGTCGCGACAACGCCAAGCTCTCGCTGTTCCGACCGCAGTGCTACACGGCCAAGGATAGCGGCGGCAGTCTGTCGGGACGCGGCAACCTGGCCTGGCAGGCCGCTGAGGGGATGCTGATCTATGCCTCCTACGCCCGCGGCTACAAGGGCGGCGGGCTCAACATGTCGGGCCTGCAGCTGACCGGCGGCAGCGGCCCGGGCGCCAACCAGCCGGCGCTCGATACGGCGGTCATCGGCGACGAGAAGAACACCACCTTTGAAGCCGGCCTGAAATCCACCCTGTTCCGCGGCCGGGCAACGTTGAACCTGGCGGCCTACAGGACCGTCGTGAAGAACTTCCAGGCGAACATCGCCGCGCCGGTCACCGCCAACAATGCCGCGCCCTTGCGGACCTTTCCGGCCAACATCCGCGAAGTGCAGGTCAAGGGCCTCGAGGCCGACATTGCGGCACAGCTGTTCCAGGGCTTCTCCGTCCGGGCCTCCGCCGCCTACGCCGACGGCGAATACACCGACTACCCCGCCGGGCCGTGTCCGCTGGAATGGCAGAACCCGAACGCCGCCGGAGGGTGCCAGCCGCTGACGCCGCCCGCGAGCCTGGCCAGCCAGACGTCGAACCCGCGGGGCAATCCGACGATTCCAGGGGCCTATGTGCTCACCGGGCTGTCGCTCGCGGGGCTCTCGAGGTGGGCCGGCGCCGTCGGCTTCGACTACGTCGCCCCGCTTGGCCCGGGCGAGGTCGTCCTGCGCGGCGACTGGAACTTCCGCTCCCACTACAACGCCGACACCACCAACTCGCGCTTCACCCGGATCGGCGGCTACGGCGTCGTCAACGCCAGCGTCGGCTATCGCGTCGGCTACGCGTGGGAGGTCGCCGTCTTCGCCCGGAACCTGTTCGACGAAAACCACGTGACCGCGCTCACGATCCAGACCGGCAACTCGGGGCTGATCCTGGGCCAGACCGGCGATCCCCGGCTCGTCGGCGTCACGCTACGCCTGAGGCGTTAGAACCGGCGCCTTGCAGCGAGGGCGCCCGTCCACCCGTCCCCGCCAGCCTCGCGAGCCTTTGCCTCCCACGAAGCGGCTGGCGCCGTAAGCCGACCCGACGAACGTCAGAGATGGGTGCAGGGGTGGACGCCGTGCCGCCGGTCGGGCTGCGCCGGCAAAAAATGGATCCGCGCGTCACGGCCACAGTTAAGCTATGAACTGAAAGGGGGCGACCAGGCCTGGCGCGGCAGGGTTTTCCGAGGCCGTGGGGGCACATGGACGACCAAGCCAACAAGCCACAGACAATCGGAGTCTGGATGACCACCGCGCTGGTGGTCGGGACGATTATCGGGGCCGGGATTTTCATGCTCCCGGTCAGCCTTGCTCCGCTGGGCCGCAACGTCCTGATTGGCTGGCCACTCAGTGGGTTCGGCGTGCTGTGCGTCGTCTTTGCACTGGCGCAACTCTCAAAGCTTGGCGGAGACGGCATCCAAGCCAATATCGGGCGCGAGTTCGGTCCGACGGTCGCCTTCCTCGTGGCCTGGGCGTTCTGGGTGTCCAACTGGGTCGCGCAGGCGTCGGTCGCAGTCGGGGCCGCTGCGGCGCTGTCCTTCGCCGGACCGCAGCTCGTCGGACCGGATCTCATCGTTCCCGTCGCCATCGGCCTGGTCGTCCTCCTCACCGGCCTAAACGCGATCGGCGTGCGTGCGGCCGGCGGGTTCTCCGTCGTGACAGTGGCGATCAAGCTGTTGCCGCTGCTGGCGGTCGTCTGGCTGTTCCTGGAGCGCGGCGCCAGCGGCGCCGAGTACGAACCGTTCCCGACGACGCCGATCACCATCGCCAATGTCGCGGCGGCCACGGCCTTGACCTTCTTCGCGTTCACCGGCTTCGAATGCGCCACGACGCCGGTCGGCAAGGTCCGTGATCCAGGACGCACGATCCCGCGCGCCCTCCTCGGCGGTACGGCCTTCGTTGTCGTCCTCTACCTCGTCGCGGGGGTCGGCATTCAGATGCTCTTGCCTGCCGACGTTGTCGCGGCTTCGCCGGCCCCGTTCGCAGATGCCCTGGTCTCCCGATGGGGAAGCGGCGCCGCGACCTTCGCCGCGCTGACGATCGCAGTCGCAGCGATCGGTTGCCTCAACGGATTGATCCTCGCGACCGGCGAACTTGGCTACGCCATGGCGCTGCGCGGCGACCTGCCGGCTGTCATGGCCAAGACGCGCGGCGTCAACACTCCGGTCGTGGCGCAAGTCGTCGGGTCCGGCCTGACGATCCTGCTGCTGCTCGCCAACAGCAGTCGCGCCACCGCCAATCTGTTCACGTTCGTCGTCCTGCTGTCGACCGCCGCGGTCATGGTCGTCTACTTCACGAGCGCATTGGCGGCCTGGAAGCTCAGCCCGAAGCTCATGCCCCGCGCAGTCATCGCAATGGGCCTCCTGTTCATGGTCTTCGCAACGTACGGGATCGGTCTTGAAGCCGGACTCTGGTGCCTCGTACTCCTCGCGATAGGACTGCCCGTCCGCATCGTCATGCACCGACTCAAATCAAGAGCCAGCAGACGGCCCGCAGCAGAGACTCAAGGCTAGCTTCGGCACGTAGCGACCGACGCTGTTCTGCATGGCCATGGCGGCTGGCTCAGGAGCCAATTTGCATGTCCGCTAAGACCCGCCATTGCCTTGGCGCCGGAAGCGGACGCCACGAACGTCAGAGACGGGTGGGTTGCTGACCTTGGCTCATTTGGTGAGAGCGGCGGCGGCGGCCGAGATAATCTGCTCCACGAGATGTTCGGTGTTGGTGCCGATGTAGGCGTCCATGCGCCAACGAGCCTCTAAAAAGTGCTGTCCGCTCGGGCCTTCCAGAAACGGCACGATTTCCTCGAGTTCGGCCTCGGTGAACTCCCAATTGATGTGGCTTTCGTACTCCTCCTGCCATGTGAGCCGATGAGGTTCGTAGGCGACCCGCAGCGCGTCTAAGGTCTCGCTGATGCTCGCTCCGGCGGCAGTGAGAAGGGGCGAACCACCGAGGGCGTAGCGCTCCAAGAAGCTGCCGCCCTCGATCCGCGCTTGGATGCCACTCGCAGCCATGAAGCGCACGATGAGCGCATCCTTGGCTGCGTTTGGAGGTTCATCGATCTGAGCGGAAGTCATGCCCGTGCCGGTCCCAATGTTGGCTGCACCGTAGCGTGACCTTGAAGGTCTGCAACCGGTCGAACGCGGACATCGACCCCAGCGCCCGAAGCGTAACTTTACCTCCCCCGCGAAGCGGCGGGAGGTGAGGGATCGATCCAACATGTTCGTGTGGTTCGTGGACCCTCCCACCCGAGCGCCGCCGCCCACCGCCCTCACCCCCCGCGCACGATCTCGTCCGCCGCCTGCGCCGCGATCGCGTCGGCCTCCGCCGACGGCACGCCTAGCCCGCGCAGGATCAGCGTGCACACCTGCTGCGCCAGGCTGACCGCCGCCGCCGGCTGCGGGTCGGCGGATGTGCGCGCCATAGCCGCCTGGGAGGCGCCCATCGCGAACACCAGCGCCGCCTCGGTGGTGGCGATCGTGAACCGCCCGGTGGCCAGACCGGCCGAGATGTCGTCGAACGGCCCCTGGTTCAGCGGCGAGTTCGGGCTGGCCAGCCCCGAGTGGACCCGGATCAGCACGCGTGCGTCCCGGGGCGCGTCCAGTGCGTAGCGCTGGTAGACGCAGATGGCCCGCGCCATCCGCCGCGCCGGGTCCTCGACGCCGGCATTCACCTCGCCCACCCGGGCCTCGACCTGCGCGCGCACCTGGCCCACCACGGCGCGGACCAGGTCGTCGCGGTCGGTGAAGTGGTTGTAGAAGCTGCCCTTGGCCACGTCGGCGGCCCGCACGATGTCGTCGATCGCCACGGCGTCCACCGCCCGCTCCGAGAACAGCTCGCGCCCGGCGCGGATCAGCGCCTCGCGGGTGCGCTGGGCGCGGCCCGTTTTCGCTGGACCGGTCTTGGCGGGCTCGGGAGGGTTCATCGTCGCCAGTTAAGCCGCTTCGGCGCGCCGGCGCATCTGCGCTCTCCGCGCGATCAGGCCACGACGCGGCGCTCGAACGGCGCGCGCCAGGCCGCGATCAGGGCGGTGGGGTCGCCTGAGCCGAACACATAGCGGTCGGGCCGCACCAGCACGGCCGGGACGCCGCGGGCGGCCAGCCAGGCGCCCAGCGCCTTGCGGTGACCGTCCAGCCGCGGGTCGGCCAGCGGGATCACCTCGACGCCGGTCGCGCCGGGAACCCCGTCCCGGGCGATCAGCCAGGCGCCGGGGCCCAGCACGTCGTCCAGCCCGCGGCCCTCGGCCCAGGTCTGGAGGAACAGCTCGCCCGCCACCGGCGTCCCCGCCAGCACGTGTCCGGGTCCGATCGGCGGCGCGGCCAGGGGCGGAGGTCCCCCGACCCCGGCCTTCATCGCCGCGTCGCGCGCCGCCGCCGCGGCCGGGTCCAGGGTGCAGACCACCCGGCCCATGTGGATCGCCAGCTCGATGAAGCTCCGCACATGCGGCTCGCGCTCGGTCTGGTAGGTGTCGAGCAGGGCCTCGTCGGCGCCGCCGAGAACCGCCGCCAGCTTCCAGGCCAGGTTGGCCGCGTCGCGCAGGCCCGAGCACATGCCCTGCCCCGCGAACGGCGGCATCTGGTGGGCCGCGTCGCCCGCCAGCAGCACCCGGCCGCTGCGCCAGGTCTTCGCCACCAGCCCGTGGAAACGGTAGACCGCCCGCCGCTCCAGCTCGACGGGTCCGCAGTCCCACGTGGCGATCAGCGGCTGGATGAAGGCGTCGCTGACCGCCTCTTCCGCCGTCTCGCCGGGCTTCAGCATGAACTCCCAGCGATGCCGGCCCGGGCCCATCAGCACGCAGGTGGTCGGCCGCTCGGGATCGCAGATCTGCAGGTTCACGTCGGGCGTGCGGGCGAACTCATTCACGCGGGCGTCCACCACCAGCCAGGGCTCGTCGAAGCCATAGTCGAACAGCTGGCCGTCCAGCGCCGCGCGCACGGGGCTGGAGGCGCCGTCGCAGCCCACCAGATAGCGGGCCCGGACGCGTTCGGCGCCGCCCGGCCCCTCGATCACCGCCTCGACGCCGGCGGCATCCTGGGCCAGCTCGATGAACCGGGAGCCCAGCCGCACCTCGACCGACGCCTGCGCCGCCAGCCGCGCCCGCAGCGCCAGTTCCAGGCCCGGCTGGTGGAACATGTAGCTGGCCCGCCACCCCGACGCGGCGGTCTGGGCCGGCCCGTCGAACTTCATCAGGAGGTCGCCGTTGGCGGCGCGGAACTCGTAGGCCGGCGCCGGGCGCGCGTGCGCCATCACCGCCTCGGCGATTCCCAGTTGCTGGAACAGCCGCATGATCTCGTGATCGAAGTGGGCTGCGCGCGGCAGCGGATAGACCTGCGGGTCGCGCTCCACGACCAGCGTGCGCACCCCCTGGTCGCCCAGCAACGCCGCCAGCGTCGCGCCGACCGGCCCCATTCCCACGATCAGGACATCGACGTCCATTGTCGCCTCGATTTGACTATTTGGTCACATCATCTCCCAAAGTAGGGTTTCGTAGTCAAGAAAATTGTTGACCGTTTCGTCACATTCTCGAGCGACGCGATCACCTGGCGCCCGTCCGACCGGTCGCTTCCTCGGCGTGACCCTGGCCGCGACGCCGGGCTT
>FWPV01016712.1_pt1 | contig 10291 bp, 7 predicted proteins | sample 2228371 | NCBI WGS metagenome assembly FWPV01 (sample SAMEA103939776, study PRJEB20133) | metagenome
ATAAGCAATACACCTTTTGATGCAAACAGATTCCATCATGTTAATTGATTTTTCTCCTTGACATTTATGAGAGAATCTACAAAAAACCTATTTTTCAATGATTACCCTTTACCAGGTAGGGCAAACGGACTTGCTTACCATTATATGATTTGTCCGAACTAATGTCTGAAGTTCAAATAAAAATATTGACATAATCAGATAAATATCATATAATGTTATTGTAATCCGATATTGGATTTCGATAGCACATTACAATAAAGAGATAAATAATTATGGAATATATTGTTGTTTGTATTGTTGCCTTAATAGTTGCTGGGTTGATGCTCTTTTCCGGTTTTGGACTTGGAACTTTGCTCATGCCCGCATTTGCGATATTTTTTCCTTTACCAGTAGCAATTTCAGCGACCGCGGTAGTTCATTTGGCAAATAATATATTCAAGGTCTTTTTGGTCGGAAAAAATGCAAACTGGAATGTCGTTTTAAGGTTTGCATTAATTGCTTCTATTGCCGCAATTGGAGGAGCCATGTTATTGGGTTTATTCTCATCCATGAATCCGATTGCCACATATTATCTAGGAAGCAAAACATACGAAGTTACGATTATCAAACTAACTATAGCAGTTATAATTATTGTATTTGCCATGTTCGATATAATACCAAAATTGAAAAAAATTTCCTTTAAAGCAATTCAGATAATTGTTGGAATTATGTTAATCTTGTTAGGTCTGGCTCTGGGAATTGGTCTGATATAATGGTATTCAGCATGAAATATATAATACTATTGCCAATAATTTTATTCATATTTACACAATATGGTTTATCAAAGACAATCAATGTGCCTGATGATTTTAATAGTATAAAACTTGCAATCAATGAAGCATCACCTAATGACATTGTTTTTGTAAAAGCTGGAACATATAAAGAGAATATAGAGATAAGGAAAAAAATTAAACTTAGAGGAACTGGATCAGATAAAACGATCCTTTTGGGACTGATCACAATATCAAAAGCAGAAGATGTTGAAATAAGCGGATTTAGAATCGAAGGTCTGGGAAGAGATGCACATTTTGGTATATGGTGTGAAGCTTCATCGGTATTAATAAAAAATAATGTTATTCTATCTTATCATCATTGTATTGGATCAGATAGTTCATCAATTATTATAGACAATAATGAAATATCCAAAAGTCTTAATGCAGGCATATTAATCTGGAGTTCAATAAATTCTCAGATCAGAAACAATCTGATAAAGGACAACGTTGATGTGGGCATATTAATAGCTTCATCAGGCGACAAAACTATAATTGATAATAATATTATAAGTGATAATAGAATTGGTATAGGATGTTCAGCATCCAGACCTAAAATTAGAAGAAACATGATAATAAACAACCAAATTGGAGTACAAACCGACAATCAAGATGTTCCTGATATAGGGACAGAGAAAGATCAAGGTTTGAACGTTATCATGGATAATAAAATTCATATAATGAACCTTAACCGAAAACAAATTATTGTGGCAGAAGGAAATTATTGGGGAACTCCCGATGGTCCAAAAGAAACTGATTTTGATGGCAAAATTGATTATGAACCCTGGCTTGTATATAATCCTTTATTATCAAATCAACTGATTAATCCAAAGTATGGCGTCTTATCAACATGGGGGAAGGTGAAGATAAAATATGATTAGATCATTCTTTTTGGGCTTTATTAAGATACATATACTTTATCACGCATCCAAATCGCCTGTTTATGGTGCGGAATTAGTTAAGGAGATCAATAGTCATGGTTATCAATTAAGCTATGGAACACTTTATCCTATCTTGCATCGTTTGCTCAAAGAAGGTTATCTTGAGCAAAAGAAGGTCAATGTGGATGGAAAAATAAGGAAGTATTATAACATAACACCAAAAGGGCAGGAGGCATTAAAAGATTGTAAAGAGAAGATACGAGAATTGGTTAGCGAGGTTCTGGATGAGAAATAAATATATGGGGGTATTTGGATTCACGGATCACAATCGCTTTCGATACTGAGTTCTTGAGGTGTGCAGTTAGTCCGAACTATGTTTTGGCATCATCGCCCATTCTTTCTATACTCTTATGTACTTATTCAATTACACTCTGGAAAGCTTATTATATAAAATCCATCAAAAATATACTGACTACTTTGACTGTCCCTACATCATTAGGTCTATTATTGAAATCTAAAAAGTAGTATGCCAAAAATAACATGTAAGCTACTGCATGTAAAATCTATTTTTCAGGAAATCGGAAAACGGTTTCATTGTTCAATAAAAATAATATACATATAACTCCTTAAAAGTCATATTTTTTGTGGTTATAAGTATGGATATATAGGTATGGATACAATTATATAATAGTATCTTAGTCATCCCAGTCCTCTATTATAAACCCGCTATCATAACCATCTCTGAGAATAATTACAAAATCAGAACTAACTTTAATTTTATAGACCTTCGATGACTTTATTCTCCTTCCAGAAGATTCACGCACATATTCAAAATCATGCGTTCCGAATCTGATGGATGATATTACTATCGCCTCATCCTTATCCAGATAATACGAAGTATCATCCCATATTATCTTTATTCTATCACCCGAGCTATTGACTATCTTTATATCATAATCATCATTCAGCCATACAGAAGTAGAAAATTCGCAACCTGTCACAAATAGAGCCAATATTAAATAAGGCATAATTCTTAAACTTATGTTTTTCATATTTTCACCTTCTTAGGCAATATAAAATTTAGAAAGACAACAAATCACGAATTACACGAATAAGACGAATTACACGAATAATTATCTTTTTATATTCGTGCTTTTCATCCTGTTCGTGTAATTTGTGATATTTTATTCGTGTTCTTATACTATATTAAAAAAATAATTATTCATTACAATTTTCATTTATTATAAAATCCCTCTAAATCTCCCTTTGGAAAAGGGAGACTTCCCTGTTTTTGCCTTTTTTAAAGGGTTTAGGGGATTATAAATAATTTTCTAAAACGGTATTGTTTTTATATAAAAAATTTGTGATGTCATACGAAATACGTTTGCTATTGGTAAATTGCGATTATTTCTGTTGTATCGATAGTTCTGCCTAGCGTTATCATCTCCTTTTCAATTGAGAAATTACTCCATTCTTTACCATTGATCATCACCTTCTTAATTGGCTTCTCATTTGGATGCCTGAACCTAACGTTTATCCTTTGGGGAGTATTTCTTTTCGGAGGATTAAGTATCATCTTGATCATACCGTCATTGCTCAGTGATTGAATTTTGTAATCCATTTCTCCAAAGTATGTTTCTGCACGTTTTATCTCCACCGATTTTCCATGTTCCAGCCATTCGCGCGGTATACACATTCCCAGATTAAGCTCATTATCACGTTCATAAATAAACATAAGCCTGAGCCAGAATGTTGATTGTGCCTCATCTGATGGCTTAAACCATACACCATTATTATCTGCCAGTGTGGGCAATGCGTGCTCTACACATGCGCAAATATCTGGATAAAAAGCCGATGTAAAACCGTTAAAATATCCTCTGAGAAAGTGTTTCGGTTCATCTCTCCAGAGATAAGGTATTGTATGACACAGCAGGTTTGATTGCATAGAAAATCCCCCAAGGCTGAACCAATCCCTTTCGAAATCCTCAACTGAGTATCCATACCTATCAGAGATATATAGATTATCTTCATAATCTTTCATTATCCATGTTGATTCATTTGAGCATGGATCAAGTATTTCGGATCTTATCAAATGTATCGCTCCTTCTAACGTTTCACGGAGCCAGCCAAACCCTCTACCACGCAGATAAAGTCTTGGAGGGAAATGAGGGACAAAAGTTCCATCACGAAGTTTAACAACAGGTGAAATGATCATAGATTCTCTAAATCCAGCGATAAGGTCTTTTCCATATTCTTCAGCATCTCTAAGTAGCCTTTCACCTTCAGGATGTCCTATATCAATTAAAGCCTTTGCTACGTTTTTGAATCCCCAATAAGTTGGAGCATTTGTAGCAAGCCAGTGCCAAAAATCCGTTACATCTTCAAGCGAACCAGCTGGTAGAAATCCATATTCAATGACTTTCTTGCCATAAGCATCAAATTTCTTTGTAGATTCTCTTTCCTTAGTTATCCAATCACAGGCTTTAATTATGCTGGGTGCAACACGATTAAGCCATTCCTTATCCCTGTGATACCAGTAATGCTCTCCCAAACCCCAAAGCACCCATCCATGGCTCTTATTATATCCCCCGCATTCATATCCACCGGCTCCATAATATTGACCTTCAATTGTTGAGTATGTGCCGGGAACACCAACAGTGCTCTGGTAATGTATTAACAACTCCAGACGCTCTTCGGCTTCCTTCTTATATCCGCGCCTATCAAGATCGCTTATACACATTACAGACTCATCAGGAAACACACCGTAAACAAAAGTCCCGACCCTTGAAGCATACCTATCAGACCCAACTTCTCTATCATCGGTTATTAACATATGTGTAAGATGAGCCTTATAAAAGTTGTTTAATATTCTGTTAGGTGTTTCTATCTGGGTTCCTTCCATGACCCTATCACTCCAGAACTTTTTTACTTTTGGAAGTTCATTTTCATAATCGGTATTTTTGAGTGTTTCAAATTCATCATCGGTTATAAGGGTTATAAAAGGTATCTTCATGTATATGCTATGTGATTCACCTTTATTTAGATGAACATTATAAAATAATCCTTCTGAATCATTCACTAATGAGCCTTTGCCCATATTATCTAAATAATATCTTAAACGTTTTGGTTCATAGTTATCTGCAAAAACGAAACCTTCTTGTGCTGATAGGGTTTCTTCTATATCACATTTCGATTTCAATCTTAAAGTTAGATCGTAGTCACTTTGTGTGTTCGTTAAAGTCACTTTCGCAAGCAAAACAGTCGGATCATCACCTTGTGGACGTTCTCCGCTTAAAATATCTTTTCCTAATAGTGTAACAAAGGCTGTCTGTTCATAAATAATACCATCAGATTCCCATTTCCCATATATCATTGGAAGATATCCATCTAATCTATAACGTTCAACTGGCTCATTATCAGGAAAACCAAAACTATATCTTATCCAGGTTCCTTCCCATAATACCCGATCAGTGTCTTTTCCTTTAATTTTAGGGACATAGTTTTTACTAAAGAACACATCACCATTTTGATCGACTGCAAACTTCTGTCTACAACCTTCGCAACCCATAGGCATAAAACCACGACTCTTCTTTTTAGGCATATCGTTCCATGATCTGTCATAAGTCTGTTCTGGCAGTTCCTTTATCCTATCATAAAGCGTTTCAGGATGATCTAATTCCCATTTTTTCTTGAAGTCATTATAATCAATATTTTCTTCCGCTTTAGTAATTAGAACATCGTAATCTTTAATAAATATTTTTTCTCCTGAAATTAAATCATTAACAAGAAATGAAAAGCTTTTTTCTTTTGTGCGTATAGTGACGATAGTTTTGTCATAAGAGTTTACATCTTCATTATAAGCATATTTTATTTTTAGCTTAAAACTACCACTTTTTTTATCACTTATCCATGTGTTATCATTAGTTAGTTTAACATCGGTCAATGGTTCAATTGCAATAAGCTTACCATTATAAACCGAAACTTCCCCTTGAGTTTCATTGAAAAGATTTCCCCATTCAACCTTTGCGGTTATTTCTTTCCAGATTGAATCAGTGAAAGCTTCAATATACTTTATCTTTGGTTTTTTATTTCCAAAAAGGATACGAATTTTTAGGGTTCTACGATAATTGGCATCAAAATCTTTAATGTCAGGGAATTCCTTTATGTTAATCGGATTGAAGGTATAGATAGCTTTCTCGCTCTCAAGTTTAACATTAATGTCTGCTGTTTTCCAATCGCCATTGAACCAATCATCATCAGGCATCCATCCCGATCTTCCAGCTCCAACAACAGCACCTTTTGGGATACGATGATGCGGCCATACTCTCTGCCAGTATTGTATTTTTACATCTGAAAGTGATTTAGTATCTGTGCTATAAATAACAATGGCAAAAATATCGCGCATCTCTTCCCATCGAAGAATTATATCTTGTGAGCTTGTTTCAAAATAAGCATAATCAGCAGAATTAAACATATCTTGATAAACCATCTAAGTACCTCCTCAAAATCTATTGCTTAAAGCTTATACCATTAAAAATAATTATTCATTTATTATGAAATCCCTCTAAATCTCCCTTTGGATTGTGGGGACTTGCGGCCGCAAGCCCCTACATTTCGCCTTTTTCAAAGGGAGTTAGGGGATTGTATAAACAATTTTTAAAACAATACAAAATTATTTAATTGCCTCTAATATAATTAATTCAGATGTTAATGGTCCTTCTAGTCTAATAGTCATTCCCTGAGTCATTAAAAAATATCCATCTATTTGACTGGATAGACCTGTATTATCGAATGTCACGAGATATTTTTTGGACATATCCAATCCACGCAATCGTAATAGATATTCTGGCTCGTATGCCGTAGAAAGCTGGAAAAGTCCACAAATACCACGTAAACGGTCTTTTGATATTAATTCGATGACACCCCATCCCTGAGGTTCAGGACCTTCAAAGGCGGGCGTATGATGATAAATTCTACTTGTGTTCATAAAAGGTCTGATAAATTCTTTGTAAAGCTTAATCGCATGTTTCACACGTTCAAGTAATATTGGGTTCCATGAAGCATCAAGTGGGCGAAGGAACCCGAATGTCGGTCTGCAGAATAACAAAGTTCTTAATTGAAAGTCCAATTCGGATGTTGTATAGCCTGATTGTCCGCCAACCAATCGGTCTACATATTCTGGTGGCAGTGCCATTGTCATGCCGTTTGTAATTGTAAACGAACGTGGCGCTATTTGCCAATCAGTGACCCATGTATGGCTAAAACGTCTTACCTGACCTATGTCTGTGCGTCCTCCACCACCAGCGCAATTTTCAAAAATCACATCAGGGAATCGGCTTCGAAGACGATCATAAATAGCATATAATGCTTCATAGTAACGCCAATATCCGTTCTCTATATAGCCGTGACGCAATATCTTTGCACCTGTGCCAATACCACCAACATTATAATCTAAACGGAAGAACTCAAGTTCATTATCTTTAATTACCTTTGAAATTTTTTCTTCCATCCATTTTGCCGCTGCTGGATTTGTAAGATCAATTAACCCTCCTAATCGCTTTTCTCCGTCGTATGCTATGGAAATCCAATCAGGATGCTCCTGTGCAATTTTGCTTTTATGCCCGATACGTTCAGCATCCATCCATAACCCAAACAGCATTCCCTTTTGATGCACCCGATCACGGAAAGGTTTTAGACCTTCAGGAAAGCGTTTTCTATCCACTTCCCAATCTCCAACAGTCGACCACCATTCATCGTGTGGTGGAGCATACCAGCTAGCATCAATAAAGAATACTTCTGCTCCGAATTCGGCAGCAGCATCAATGGCGTGATTTACCCAATCAACAGTGATTTCTACTTCAGGACCGATTCCAGACTCAACCCAGCATCCGCGTCCTCGTGGCTGTTTCATAAAAACGCTACGGCGCAGATGTTCATGCATGGCTTGGATGGCATTATCAAGCCCTCCGAACACTAATCCTAAATGCAATTCTGGTGTTTTTATTGTCTCTCCGGGTTCAATGATCCGTTGTGGCGCAGGAGCATCGGGACCAGCCTTAAAGAAAAGCCTTGCTGATCTATCAGTTGTTCCCATATCTGCATCCAGGTCGAACTCAAAACTGTAACCTCCAGACCATGCAAGCTGACCTATGAAATATTCACCCGTCGCATTATTCCGTAAAACAAACATTGGATGACGATGTCTATCTCTGCGATAACGACCATCAATACGATAGCCTGTGTATGGCAGATCATGCCATTGAAAATCTCCCTCATTTCCCCAATGCGTATTAGCCATATATCCGATAGAGTATAGGGCTGTATGTTTATCCGGTAGGTGCATAAGCCAGCGATTAGTATTCTGTAAAACACCACTCCATGGGAATGCAGAAGCTAGCGCAGAAGGGCTATCTCCAGTATTTGTTATCTCCAGCCAACGAGCTATAATGGGTGTCCCATCCAATCCGGTATGCACCTTCACAGTAACAGGACGCACAGCGTGTTTAAGTGTTACAACCGTATGCACACTATAAGGCCGAGGCGATGCCTCACTTTCAGGAATATCTGTAACTTTTTCAAAACTTACCCATTCCCAATCTGATATTAGAAGCTGTCCATCTATTTCTAACCAGAATGACTGAGGCATTGGATGCTGGTTCGGATCAAGGCGACCATCATAGAAATTCACAAATCCCGATCCATTCCATCCACGCCCAACAAACCTTCCGTTTATCAAGGATTCTTCATATACTACCAGTGCTGAACGATATGTGATAGTTGGTGGCATATCAGTAAGATATGCATCGGACCAGTCTATCTTTTCCCATGATTCGTTGTCCATTTATTTGTTCTCCTTGTTTATTGCCCAGTAGAAGAATAAACCAGGAAAAAATTATATCAAACGGTTGTTTAATAATAATCTTATACAAAGTTAAAATCCTTCAGACTTCAGGTCTTTTTCCAGAACTGCTGTCAGTAATTTTATACATCCATCAACATCATTGATATCAACCATCTCGGATGGTGTGTGAAGATGCCTTGTTGGAACTGATATTACACCTGATGGCACACCGCCGCGAGTCCTTTCTATTGATGATGCATCTGTTGCTCCTCCTAGCAATATTTCCAATTGATATGGTATTCCAGCGGATTTAGCAGTATCTACAAGAAGTTGTCTTACTTTTGGATTTGATATTATTCCGCTATCTTTAACTTTGATAGCTGGACCTTTGCCAAGTGATACTTCCATGGTCATTGATTCTGGCATATCACCTGTGCGTGTTACATCAACAGCAATTCCAATATCCGGGTCAACAGCAAAAGCAGACGCGGTTGCCCCTCTAAGACCAACCTCTTCTTGAACTGTAAACACAAAATAAATATCATTTGGAGAAGTTTTAAGACGTTTTGCTGTCTCTATAAGGACAGCACATCCGATCCTATCATCTAATGCTTTGGCAATAACTCGATCACCAAGATCGACAAAATCTTGCCTGAATACAGCAAAATCACCTATTGATACCTTTTTCTGTGCATCTTCCTTCGACACGGCACCAATATCAATGAATAGCTTATCTATTCCAGCGTTGGCTATATTATCCACTTTCTCTACATCGATAACACCTACCTGACCATTAGCAAATATAACTCGTAACCCTGTTAAGCGGAATGTTGCGACTCCTCCAACTGTATCGAATCTCAGGAATCCATCCTTATCTATATGAGTTACAATGAGTCCTATCTCATCGATATGAGCTGCGAGCATCACCTTTGCGCCTGAGCCTTTTTTTCTTGCTATTACTGATCCCAATTTATCAGTCTTTACTTCATCAACATAAGGAGCAATTTCTTCTTTAATGATATTAGCAACTTTTTCTTCAGCTCCTGAAGGTCCATATTCTTCTGTAAGTCTCTTTATAAGATCTTTCATTATCAAGTTTTCCTTTCATACTTTATTTTATAAATCCATACAGGGCATTGTTCTCTGCTAAATTGATAAATAATACTGAATAAACTTCTAAGATCAAATTCTATATCTTTTCCAAACAAAAGTCTATATCGAATTTTTGATTCCAAGCATAAACTTTTATCCGCATCTTTTCAGGAATTTTTTATCGATTATGTTCGGCAAAGGTTTTCTAGAAATTTGAACCATTAAAGTGTTCAATGGTAGATTAGAAAATGAAGCAATGCAGAAACATGGAGAGAAAATTAATCACAAAGAGCACGAATAAAATATCACAAACTAGACGAATAAAGTATCACGAAGGACACGAACAGGACGAATTTTTTGTCGATTATGTGATATGTAACTTTTTCGTAGTGCAACACCACTCGTGTCATTCGTGGTTAATAATTCATGCAAGCGATATAAAAAAATTATTCGCATCCTTCGTCTTATTACGTGATATTCGTGATTAATAATTCGTGCCATTCGTGATTAAATATTTCCGTGTCTCTGTGCCTCCGTGTTTCGTCTTTATTATGTTCTGTTTGAGTTGTGGTTTAGAGTTCAAAGATGAAAACCTTATACCATTTTAAAAAAATAATTATTCATAATAATTATCATTTATTATAAAATCCCTCTAAATCTCCCTTTGG
>FWPV01016713.1_pt1 | contig 10289 bp, 6 predicted proteins | sample 2228371 | NCBI WGS metagenome assembly FWPV01 (sample SAMEA103939776, study PRJEB20133) | metagenome
ATCGCTCCCAACAGCACAGGCGGAACCCCCATCGCAGGGTTCACCACCGCAAACCACTATGCATGGCGTATCCCACGCGACGATGGTTGGCACACAGTCACCATTCTCTGCCGAACGCCTCTTCAGAAAGAGAGCCACCTACGATTCGGACAGTGGAACCTGCGTGGCAAGGTGCAGTACGATGATATTGAAGTCTATTCGGCTGTGCCCGTTCATCGCCGAGTGGAGGGGTTCGAACTGGGCGAGGGCGAGTCGGTCAATCAGACGACCTATCGATTCAGTACGCTCTCGATGCGTATGCCCACTAATGCCAGCCGACCGCTTGTCGCCCACACCGCCACCTTCAATACCGACCGCTGGGTGTTCGGTGAACCGCTCGGTGCAGGGGAGCCACCCAGTGGCGATTGGGTGGTCTATCGGCACTCGGTGGGGATTCCCTTTCGGTCGGCGAGTCTTCGCGTGCGTGTCGGCTACCGTGATGGCGGCGCACTGGTGGTCGAACTGAGCAAGGATGGCACAAACTGGCGTGAGGCTGGACGCTTTGAAAGATTGGGCGAGCATACCGTGGAAGTGCCCCAAGACCTCCTGCCAGCCGAGACCCTCTGGGTGCGGGTCTGGGCGACTGGCGTTTGGCAAGTGTCGCAGTACGAGTTTACCGCTACCCTCACACGACCCGTTCCGAGTGTTCAGGGTGCGACTTGGTACTTCCTGCAGAAAGCGAGCAATCCCGACTTGGCAATTCTGCCTATGGCGCTGGAAGGCTCTCATCTGCGTGTTCAGTTGCGCAATCGGGGGACACGCGCAAGACAGGTTCGCCTGCAGTTGACGGCTTCCAGTCCCGACTCACGCCAAGAGTCTCTTGTACGCCAGCAGGTACGGCTTGCTTCGGATGAGATTCGGGAAATCCGACTGCCCCTGCCCAACCTCGCCCAGCGTACCTTCACCTTGAATATCGAAGCGAGAGAGGGACGCACAATGCTTAGCGTATATCAAGCAGAAATCAATCGCTCCTGGATTGAAGTTGGGGGTTTCGGTTATGCGTTAGCCCGCTCGGACGCCCTCCAGCTCTGGTGGAGCGAAGCGACCTACAAAGTGGGGCAAACGGTTCCTGTGCCTGAACGCACCCGCCCGATTCGCATCGAGTCGGCGTGCAACGAGTACGAGCCGTTCCAGCTGGTGCTGAGTCCGCAGAAGCCCCTGAAACGCCTGACGCTCCGCCTCTCGGAGTTCACGAGTGGACGTGGCAGTGCAGGGCGCCCTGTGTGGGACGAAGTGGCGCGAGTGGACTATGTGCCTGTGACGATTCCCACGGACGGCTGGGGCGCACCGGGTAGCTACCCCGACCCGCTCATACCCCTCTATCGGCGCGCTCGGTGGACAGCCGAGGGCGAACAGCCCCAAGAGGTTCAGATTGTGCTGACCGACCTGCGCGCCAATCAAAATCAACCCCTCTGGATTACCGTGTTCGTGCCGAAAGACACGCCGAAAGGGGTATACCGTGCCACTTTGCAAATCGTGGAGGCGATTGATGAAAATGGCAACTCTGTCCCCGTGCCTCGCGCGCCTGTTCGGGTGGAGTTGCGCGTGTTCGGCTTCACTTTGCCCGATGTGATGCCTCTGCGCACCGCCTTCGGAGTGAACATCGACAACGACTGGCATCGCCTGCGCACGCCCGAACAGTTCCAGCAGGTATGGGACAGCTATATGCAAATCTGCAGGCGGTATCGGATTAGCCCCTACACACCTCACGCCTACGCGCCCATCCGCTGGGAAGCCATCGAACAGGACGGTGCGCTCCAGTTTCGCTACGACTTCTCCGAGTTTGACAAGGCGATGACCCGCTACTTGGACGAGTTCGGCTTCAGCGGGTTCAACCTCGTCATTCTGCCCGAACGCTTGGCTGGGCACGAGCAGTTCACGCCCGAATGGACGCAACTCTATAAGCAACTGATGGCGCCCATTCTGGAACATCTACGCCAGAAGGGTTGGCTTAGCAAGGCGTACTGCTATTGGATTGACGAACCGCATACCCCTCAACAATACGAGTTAACCAAGCGGGGAATGGAAGCCCTCAAGCAGGGTGCGCCTGGTGTGCGACGCCTGCTCACAAACTACATCGAGAAGTTCCCCTCGCCCACCTTCTACGACCTTGTCGACCTCTGGGTGCCGATTATGAACCAATATGACGAAGGGAACGCCCGCCAACGCCAAGCACTGGGCGAGGAAGTCTGGTGGTATGTCTGCACAGGACCGAAAGAGCCGTATCCGAACAACTTCATCGACCACCCTGCCATCACCCACCGCATCCGCTATTGGATGATGGCGCGCTGGGGGTTGGATGGCGATTTGTATTGGAGTATCACCTACATGCGTGGACAGAACTGGGCTATTCGCAATCCGTACGAAGACGCGCAGAGCCAAGCGCCTGAGGGCAACTATTGGGGCAACGGCGATGGGCGCATGCTCTATCCTCCTGTGCGCCAGCCCCTGCCCGAAGACGCCGAGCCGGTGGTGGACGCTCCGTTTCCCTCCCTTCGGCTTGCGCTCCTCAGCGAAGGGATAGAAGACCACTGCTACCTATGGCTCCTGAGCCAGCTCCTTCAGCAAGCGCGTCAAACCCCGAACCCCAACGAGACCCTGCGCCGTGCCATTCAGCAGGGCGAATCGGCACTTGAATCAGCGTTCGGGCTCTTCCCATCGATGACCGAGTACACCACCGACCCCCAGCGTCTGATGCAAGCGCGTCAGCGCGTTGCAGAAGCGATTGAGCAACTCAGGGAGATATTGGAAATCATACTTCCTTCTGAAAAAAGCTTAGGATAACCCAATTGTCCTGTTGCCCCTCTCGCGTCATTCGAGTGCCCCTTCTTTCGTCATTCTGAGCCGAAGGCGAAGAATCTCGACGGGGGGACATTGAGACCCTTCGCTTCGCTCAGGGTGACAGGTGGGGGAGCGATTTCGCATTTGTACACCTTTCCTCTGTGACACTCGCATCGGTATCGACAGGAAAGTTGGGTTATGATACCCTATCGGCAATCGACTCTTCAGCCGCAAACAACGCCTGGAGTGGGTAGAATAGGTAAGGGTTGCGTAGGAGGTGCGATGGGTAAGACAGAGACCTTTTGGAGTGAGCAATATAAACCAAAGGTGTTGGAGGTGTTTCGCTAAAATGGCTCGTCGTAGTCCTTCTGAAGAGACACCTTTGGGTATCCGCATCCCTGCACCACTGGAGGCTTTTCTGTATGATACGAATCCTTGGTGGCGGGGTGAGCCGATGCGTCGTATTCCAGCGTTTCGACGCTGGCTGTTCGAGCACGCACTCCAGCGTCTTCAGTCTGGGTTAGCCCCAGTGACGGTTCTGCGCGGTCCGCGACAAGTAGGCAAGACCACGCTTCAAGAGCAGATTATTGACCATCTACTCCATAAGGAAGGCGTAGATGCGCGGAGAATCTTTCGTGTCCAGTTTGATGAGATTCCCTCCATGAAAGGCATAGAAGATCCTATCCTCACGCTCTGTCGCTGGTATGAGAGTCGAGTCTTGGGAGAGACCTTCAATCGGAGTGCTCAAAAAGGAGCGCCAGCGTTTTTGTTTTTCGACGAGGTGCAGAACCTAAGTGATTGGGCACCTCAGGTGAAAGCATTAGTAGACCACCACGAAGTTCGAGTATTTCTTACAGGTAGTTCAGCTTTGCGCATCGAAACAGGAAGAGATAGCCTTGCAGGGCGCATCTCTAGTCTGGAGTTAGGAATGCTTCTCTTGCGAGAGATTTGTGCTCTTCGGCAGTGGGGCGAACTGCCCTCCTTGCTCTCGCTCAATGGGGTGAAGCAGCTGAAGGAACGGGACTTTTGGATAGAGCTGTGCCATTTTGGCGAACTCTACAGCGAGCTGCGACACCGTGCATTTGCCGCATTCTCAGAGCGTGGGGGCTACCCGATGGCTCAACTCCGTACCGATCGACCGTGGGAGGAGATTGCTGATCAACTCAATGAGATAGTGATACGGCGCGTCATCCAACACGACCTTCGTGTCGGTGAACGCGGACGCAAGCGAGACCAAAGCCTGTTGGAAGAGGTTTTCCGACTTTGTTGCCGATATGCAGGACAAGCCCCCGGGCAAACCATCCTCGTGAGAGAACTTCAGATGAGCTTGTCGGCCAATGTGGGCTGGCAGCGTGTCTTAGCTTACCTACGCTTTCTGAATGACACTCTGCTGATTCGCCTAGTTGCACCCTTAGAGCTCCGTCTCAAGAGGCGAAAAGGACAGCCTAAGATTTGTTTGTGTGACCACTCTTTACGCGCTAGCTGGCTCCAAGAGATTATCCCACTAACCCCCAGTGAGCTTCGCAGTGCCCCTCATCTAAGCGACTTAGCGGGACATCTTGCCGAGAGCATCGTCGGATATTACTTAGGAACAATCCCCAATCTTGACTTGGCGTGGTTCCCCCAGCGAGGAACGGAACCTGAGGTGGACTTCGTTATCACTGTAGGCGAATGTAGAATTCCTATCGAGGTAAAGTACCGACAACATATCGACCCACATCGTGATACCATAGGTCTGCGTTCTTTCTTGGAGAAGACTGTCTACAACGCTCCCTTTGGTATTCTGATAACACTCAACGATGATGTCGAAATTCCCGATAAACGCATAGTGGCGATTCCGCTGTCATCACTTCTGCTGATGAGATGAACTGGGAAAGTGATACGCAGCTCTAATCGAGCATAGGTGCCCTTTCGACTCCAGAACCAATCCTCACCCGAAAATCATGTATAATTCCCTACAGTGAGGACGCTATGAGTGGAATGAGCCGTCGGGAGTTTTTGAGAAGCTCGGCAATCGGCGCCGCGGCGATTGCCCTAAGCACTTTCTCGGCACGCGCCCAATCGGAAGAGAAGGTCAAAGTCGGCGTGATTGGCACAGGCGCACAGGGACAGAACCTGCTACGCCAGCTGTTAGCCAATCCCACCGCCGAAGTGGTCGCCGTGTGCGATATCTATGCGGTCAATCGCATTCGTGCAGTCGAACTCACCGAAGGCAAAGCGCAGGGCTACTCGGACTATCGCGCGCTGTTAGACCGCAAGGACATCGAAGCGGTCGTGATTGCGACGCCCCTGCACCTACACGCCCCGATGACCATCGATGCGCTCCAAGCGGGCAAGCATGTGTTCTGTGAGAAGGCGATTGCCTATTCCATCGACGAGGCACGCCAAATGGCACGCGTCGCCACCCAAACGGGCAAGATTCTCCAAATCGGACACCAACGCCACTATAACCCCACCTACGAACAGGCATACTGGCTCATCAAAGAGGGTGCGATAGGTAGGGTGACCCATGTGCGCGTGCTATGGCACCGCAACAACAGTTGGCGACGCCCCACGCCCGACCCGAAGTTCGAACGGCTCATCAACTGGCGACTGTACCGCGACTATTCGCACGGTCTGCTCACCGAGCTGGCAAGCCACCAGCTCGATGTGGTGAACTGGTTCCTTGGTGCGCTCCCGACTTCGGTGGTGGGCTACGGCGGAATCGACTACTGGCAAGACGGGCGCGAAGTCCACGATAATGTGGAGATGATTTTCAACTATCCCAACGGCGTGCGCGTGATGTACACCAGCCTGACCACCAACGCCTACGATGGCTATGGCGAGTGGTTCTTCGGGGACAAGGGGACAATCGTGCTGACCAACGAGAATCAAGGACACCTCTACCGTGAGCGTAACGCCGAGAAACTGGAGTGGGAAGAGGACGCCAACATGGTACAGATAGACGGGCGACGCGCAGTGGTGATTGAGCCGACCCCCACCCGACGTTGGCAAGACCGTGGTCAGGAACTCCAAGCAGGCAATCAGCGCAACGCCTACTACGCCGAGCTGGAGCATTTCCTGAAGTGTGTGCGCACGGGCGAGACCCCCAAATGCACAGCGAGCGACGCTCTGCCTGCCCTGACCTGCGTGCTGGGCGCGCTCACGGCGATCGATAAGGGCGTGCGCTACGACTTCCGCCCCGAAGAGTTCCAGATTTAGCACGCAAGAGGCGACCGATGCGCGCGATGGTGCTGGAACAGGTCGGGCAACCGCTCGTGTTGCGCGACCTGCCAATCCCGACCCCTGCGCCCCACCAAGTGCTGGTGCGGGTGCTGGCGTGTGGGGTGTGCCGAACCGACCTGCATGTGTTTGAAGGTGACCTGCCCGATCCGAAACTCCCGCTCATCTTGGGGCACGAGGTGGTGGGCGAAATCGTGGAACTCGGCGAGCAGGTGTCGGGCTTCTACCCCGGTCAGCGTGTGGGCGTCCCATGGCTGGGTGAGACCTGTGGGGCTTGTCTCTATTGCGAGGCAGGGCAGGAGAACCTCTGCGACCGTCCCCGCTTCACAGGCTATACGCTGGACGGGGGCTACGCTGAGTACGCCGTTGCCGATGCGCGCTATGTGTTTCCCCTGCCCGATTCGTATGACGATGTCTCGGTTGCGCCCCTGCTCTGTGCGGGGCTGATTGGCTATCGTTCCTACCGAATGGCGCGCGAAGCATGGGGCAATCGGTTGGGACTATACGGATTCGGCGCAGCAGCGCATATTCTGATTCAGATAGCGGTGCGCGAGGGCAAGCGCGTGTTCGCCTTCACCCGACCAGGCGACCGCGACGCCCAAGAGTTCGCCCGCGAGATGGGCGCATGGTGGGTCGGCGACTCGTCTCAGCTCCCACCCGAACCGCTCGACTCGGCGATTCTGTTCGCACCTGCGGGCGAGCTGGTGCCCCAAGCCCTGCGCGCTGTGCGTAAGGGAGGCATCGTGGTGTGTGGAGGTATCCATATGACCGACATTCCCAGCTTCCCCTACCGAATCTTGTGGGAGGAACGGGTTGTGCGCTCGGTGGCGAACCTCACTCGGCGTGATGGCGAGGAGTTTTTCGAGCGTGCGCGTCAAATCCATATCGAGACCCACACCACGCCCTACCCACTGGAGCAGGCAAACGAGGCGCTGAATGCCTTGAAAGAGGGTAAATTGCAGGGCGCGGCGGTGCTGATTCCTTAGCAGGATTTGGTTGACGCCTCACGAAATCAAAAGTGGAGGGTAAACGATGAACCGTGTTGCAACCGTGCTACTGATACTGAGCGTTCTGCTCCTCATGGGACAGGCGATACAAGATGCAAAATCGAAAAACGAACCGAAGGAGGTCCGACTCTTCAACGGCAAAGACCTCACGGGCTGGAAGTTTTTCCTTGCTGACCCGAATGTGAAACCCGAACAGGTATGGCAGGTGGACGCCGAGAACGGTATTCTCATCTGCAAGGGTGAACCGCTCGGCTATATCTACACCGAGAAGGACTACACGAACTATGTCCTGAAACTGGAGTGGCGGTGGGCGCCCGACAAGAAGCCCGGCAACAGCGGTGTCTTGCTGAGAGTTCACGGGGAACACAAAATCTGGCCCCGCTCGGTGGAGGCGCAACTGATGCATATGAACGCAGGCGATTTCTGGCTCATCGACGGCGCACCGTTAGAGACCGACCCCGCCTTCGTAGACCAGAATACCCCACGCCACCGCTGGCGCAAGAAGAATGTCGAACGCCCCGCACCTGAGTGGAACGAGTACGAGATTATCGTGCAAGGCGATAAAATCGTGCTGAAGGTGAACGGTGAGGTGGTGAACGAAGGCGCAGGGGCGGAGGTAGTCGCAGGCAAGATTGCGCTCCAGTCGGAGGGGGGCGAAATCCACTTCCGCAACATTCGGCTCATCCCTCTAGACTGAGATGGGATGAACAGGCGTCTGGCGTTCTGGGCAATCTTGGGGCTGGGAGCGTTGCTCTACCTGCCTGCCCTGAACGCCTTTTTCGTTGCCGATGACCACCTCATCCTCAGAAAAATGCAAGAGCAGGGCGTCTTCGGGATCGCCTCGACGCCTGGCACGCTCTTTTTTAGACCCCTCACTTCCGCGCTCTACTATCTGGACTATCGGCTTTGGGGGCTGAACCCTCTGCCCTATCATCTGGTCTCGCTTGGCTGGCACTTGGCGTGCATTGCGCTTGTCTACCACCTCACGGTGCGCTGGCTAAGGGTGCGAAATTACGCCCAGGAGCAGTCTGAGTGGATTGGGCTGGGAGCGATGGCACTGTTTGCGGTTCCGCCTGCCCATGCGGAGGCGGTTGCTTGGATAGCCAGCCGAGCCGATATGGTCGCCTGTGCGTTTGGGTTGGCAAGTTTGATTTGTTTGATAAGAGAGCGTCTCTTTCTTGCCTGCCTGCTCTTCGGGATAGGACTGCTTGCTAAGGAATCGATTGCGCCCCTGCCTCTGATTGCCCTGCTGATGTCTGGCTGGCGCAAGCCTGAGCCGAGAATGCAGGTGTTGGCGTTGGGGGGTGTGCTGGTTGCTTATCTTGTTGTTCGCATGGCGGTTATTCAAGGAGTTGGGGGCTACCCTGAAGCGGCGCGTGCCCTTGCTGAACCCTATCGCCTGCTCATTCATCTGGTGGTTTATGGGCTTCAGATGGTCGCCCCCAGCGCACTCTTCGGTTTTGGGCGCGATGGGTTCGACACTCTCCTGATTTCACTCGCCTTGCTGAGTTGGTTGGCTATCGGCGTTGCGTGGCTGAGAGTGCGAAAGGCACTGCCGAAGGGCTGGGTGATGTGGCTGGGTGCGATTGTTCTGGCTCTCCTGCCCGTGCTGGCGTTCCAGCCTGCCCTGTGGCATCCTCTCAATAGTCGCTACACCTACTTCGCTTCTGCGTTCGGGGCTATCTTGGTGGCACTCGTGATAGGGCAAGCTCGGAACTGGCTTGTGGCACGGGTCGGTTTCTCGCTCCTGCTGACGGTCTATGCGCTGGGCACTGGGCGCATGGCAACCTACTGGCACGATGCAGGCGAGATAGCGCGCTCAACACTCCAATCCCTGCGCAACACGCCTCCCGATGAGCCTGCTCTGCTGATCAGCATTCCCGACCACTATCGAGGCGCATACATCTGGCGTACCAGTCTGGGTCATGCAATAAGGCTCTTCGCACCTGAAGTACAACAGCCTGTGTACTCGCTCAGCCGATTCACGCTACGACTCTCGCCCGACACCCGAATCGAGTACGAAGCGGGCGTGGCGCGCCTCTCGAACCCAGACGACCTCTTCTTAGTGCCTGAAGGCGATACTGTCTATCCCGATTGGCAGACTCTTGTGAAACGCATAGAAGGAAATCGGTTGGAGATGGGGAACGAACTGATTCAAGCGCACACGCTCTGGAGTTATGAGTCGGCGCGGTTTGTGAAGTTGAGGCAGACACAATAGGAGATGGGCTATGGAGCGCATCGGACGACGCGAGTTCTTGGCACAATCGGGCAAGATGGTATTGGGTACCGCAGCGGGGCTGACCTTCCTCCGCTCGTGGGCACATAGTCCAAACGATACGATTAATGTGGCGGTCGTTGGGCTAAACGGGCAGGGCTGGACACACATCCGCTCCTTCATCCAACAGGAAGGGGCGCGCGTCATCGCCCTGTGCGATGTCGATGCGCGGGTGCTGGGACAGCGTGCAGCGCAGGTGGAACAACTTCAGGGTTCCCGACCGAAGCTCTACGAGGACTACCGCCAACTGTTAGAGGATAAGGAGATTGACGCGGTCTCCATCGCCACGCCCAATCACTGGCACGCGCTGATGACCATCTGGGCGTGTCAAGCGGGCAAAGATGTCCATGTGGAGAAACCCGTCTGCTGGAGCTTCGATGAGGGCGAGAAGGTCATCCAAGCCCAACGCAAGTACAATCGGGTCGTGCAGGGTGGGCACCAGTTCCGCTCGGACTTTGCCACACGGCACGCTGTGGCGCGGGCGCACGCAGGCGAGATTGGTGAGGTCTATATGGCGCGTGGGCTATGCTATAAACCGCGTGGTCCTATCGGCTTCCAACAAGACACGACCCCGCCCCCGTGGCTCAACTGGGAACTGTGGCAAGGTCCTGCCGAGCGACGCCCGTTCAACCCGAACTATGTGCATTACAACTGGCACTGGTTCTGGAACTATGGCAATGGCGACATCGGCAATCAGGGCGTGCATCAGCTCGATGTGGCGCGCTGGTTCCTGAATAAGGGCTTGCCCGTGCGCGTCCACTCTACGGGCGGGCGCTACGGCTATGAAGACCAAGGCGAAACGCCCAACACCCAGATTGCTACTTTCGAGTATGAAGACGGCAAGCTGCTGGTGTTCGAGGTGCGTGGGCTGTTCACGAACGATGAGCACGGAGCGAAAATCGGCAACTTAGTGTATGGCTCGCTGGGCTATATGTCGTCGGGCGATAACTACACGGACGCGTCGG
>FWPV01016714.1_pt1 | contig 10289 bp, 9 predicted proteins | sample 2228371 | NCBI WGS metagenome assembly FWPV01 (sample SAMEA103939776, study PRJEB20133) | metagenome
AAAATTAGCACTATCAACACTTTCTTGAGCCTTTTCAATGGTTTCAATTCCTCATAGGTAGGCTAAAAATTAGGATTTCTGACATCGCAATAAATGTTTATCTTAGTTTCAATTCCTCATAGGTAGGCTAAAAATCCATTTTACTCGCTTAAATTCGCAAAATCCGTTAATTTGATTTTTATAAAAATTTTCAAATAGCTTCATAATTATAAACAAATCTGCCGATAAATCAAGACATTTTAGTTTTCTTTTATTTCGTCTATGTCCCATCATTTTTACACTATTCCAGGTTGACGACACCAATCTTATCCTTGACAAATTCTACAAATAAATTTGCCAAATCCATTGTCTCTTACGCTTCGTTCTCATTCTTACTTAGAAAGCGTTATAGCTTAGGTTTTCCCAAAAAAGTCAATATTCAATTCTTCGTCAATCATATAATTAATTCTTCCTTTCCCTTTTCAATACCCATTGTTTCCCGTGCTATATACATTTTTGTCCGGAAAAGATAAAATACCACCGAGTCCTTTTCTTCATCTATGACCTTCTTAAGTTCCATTTTCAACTTTTCAAATTTTGCGCAAGTAACTTCACCTTCAAAGACAGAATTTTGTATCCAGGTCAAATACTTCCGAGCCACTTTCAATGCCTTCGCCACTCGTTCCACACCAATATCATACGCCATTATTACAAACAATCACCACCTCGCTATAAATGGCTCATATTCCTTTTCACCTAACAAATGCTTTTCAATTTTATACGCTTCAAAATGGATGAGAGAACGATAAGAAACATTTCTCTTTAAAGTTGGATGTGTAATTGTCGTTGCCATTCTTTTATCAAATTCCTCAACAAGAATCTTTCTGCCATTTTCCTTTAAAAATATCCCGTTCGCCTCCTCGTAAAAATCGTCAGAGTTTATCATCCCTTTATTCACAAGTGTAAATATTATTCTATCTACAATAATCGGCTTAAAAACTTCAGCAATATCCAGGTTAAGCGAAAATCTGCGAAAGTTGGCAGTATGTAAAAATCCAATCCTTGGGTCAAGATGGGTTTTATAGATTTCACTCAGGCATACTACATATAATAGACTGTTACCAAAACTTATCAGGGCATTCAATCGATTTTCTGGTGGTCTCCTTGTTCTTGCTCCAAACTCAAATTCAGGGTTTTCAAATATCCTATCAAATGCCTTATAGTACTGCTCACGAATATTACCCTCAATTGCCATCAAACCTTCGGTTGAATTTTGATTCGCTATGGAGCCCTGGAGAGCATTGATATTACTGATTATTTCAGTGAGTTCAGTGCCGCGATTGGAATAATAAGCCAACACCTTATTAATATTTTCCACTGCACCCATGACAAATCTTTTTGCCAGGTCAATCCGTTTCTCAGAGTCAAGGTAATGCTCTGCTTGTTTCAAAATCATATGCCCTGCATTGTAATGCTCACGCGGGTAATAAGAACCGATGTAATAACCATAGTGATTAAAAAAGTGCAGAATGATTTCTTGCTGGCTCAGAAATTCCAGCAATTTCTTATTGATTGTTACCTCACCCATAATCAACATCTCGCCAGTATTCTCAACCGGGATATATTTCCTGCCTTTTTCACCTTCAAAATATATAGTATTCTGCTTACGATGTAATTCACCATCAGAAAAGATATAAATTGTTTTCTTCATACCCAGCAAAACTCCTTATATGCGCAATTTCTGCAAAAATTTATTCGCACTGGTTCAGGGGGGTCAGGTTTTCTAATAAGATTTAGTATCTCGGAACAGATATGTTCTATTTCTTTGCTTACCTCATCAGTGAGTGTAACAGGAATCCTCTTTTTAGACTTTGGAATTAATAATTCCCCTTTTGCCTCAACACCCAATTCTTTTAGACGATACAAATAAAAAGATAACTGCATAGTTGCAGATTTCAAAAATTTATCTGATTTTTTTACCTCACCAACCAACAATTTGCCATCGCTTCTGCCGATAACATCAATCTTCATTCCCGCAGTCTCAAATTCCTTTTTCTCCCGGGAATAAGACTCCTGGTGAATCAACCTACCCAGCTCTATTAACGGATTTTCCTGAAATGGATTAATCTCGTGTGCCATCAGCCAGCACTCCCTTTTGCATATATAATAATACCACACCAGTGTCCCCGTAACTTTCTCCATTATTTCAATCCTTGTTTTCTTCCACTACGCCACTACGCCAATTGGCGTAATGGCAGAGTGACCAGATATTCAGAAATAAGATATTATTTCTATTGATTTGCATATTTTATTCCCAGACTACTTGTGTCATGTGGAAATAGTGTATTCAATTATCACCATATTGCTGTATCACTCTGTATCTTAAATCCGGTGTCCTTATCATAGAATTCATTCAGCTGCGATTTTGGAATAAACCTTATTCCAAAGAGTTCAGGTGGCAAATTTTCTCTTGCTTTAGATACCAGTACTGATATTACATATTGATAAAATCTTCCTCGTATTTCTAAAAATTGTTGTTTCCTTTTCCGTAGGTCATCTATGTTCATTATTTTTTGATAATGATCCCAAATTTCTGAAGCCTCTTCATTCAATTCTACAAAGATATCAACTTTTTCGCCTTTTTCTTCAATTAGCTGAAATTCCCCAATTTTATCATAATTGAGTATTCTTATTGCCTCAAGATATTCTCGGGAAGTATCGTCTGAAGTAGTTTCAAGTATTTGTTGATAATACTGAGTAGTAAGAGCGAGAAAGTTATCTTCAGATACTTCATGGTAAGGCTCAAGAATCCTTTTTGTGTTGTCAATAAGAACTGGGTCATAAATATATGAATACAAGGCTCTCTGATTTTTCTCTTCCCTGAGCATAATGACCTCTACTTCTCCTAAGTTTAGATTTTGATTACGATTTGCTCTTCCCGCAACCTGATTAATGCTGTCCATAGGGCCAAAATCACGAATTACGCACTCTAAATCAATATCTACACCTGCCTCTACCAGTTGGGTTGATATAATGACTTTCCTGCGGTTTGATTTTATAATTTTTTCTATTCGCATAACTCTTTCATAAGGGGTGACATTTGAAGATAGAAAATAGACTTCATAGCCTGCATTTTTTAAAGTTTCTTTAACCATATTAAAAAGTTTTTCAGCAGCCCGAATTGTGTTCAATACAACCAATGTGCTTTTGGGATTTTTGGAAAGTTTCTCTATAAGTTCATTTGCAAATTTAGGAATAGTCATAGGCTCAGAAATTTTGATCAAAACTTTATTTCTTTTGAAAGACTTAAAATATTTCTCATTATCAATTAGAAGTTCTTTTATCTTTCCAAATATTGCAGGTTGCGTAGCAGTGGATAAAATAAAATAAGTTCCGAGATAATTCTTCATTACTTCTGTTGTTTCTTTAAAAAGAAGCCAATATTTATGTGGGAGTGCTTGAATTTCATCAAGAAGTATAATGCTTCCTGCAATTTTATGAAATTTTCTAACCGCTCTATTTCGATTTGAAAATAATGTATGAAATAACTGAACGAAAGTGGTGATAATGATTTCTGAATCCCATCCTTCAATTAGGATTTCGCCCTCGTCAGTGCTGTATTCTGTATCTGCTCCCTTATAAGTATAATCAGAAAGGTGATGATGAATCAAAAATAGGTCGGATGCCGGAGTATTTCCAATTGAGGTTTTGAAAACTTCTTCAATTATTTTAGTGTTTTGGTCAATAATACTTAAAAAAGGCAAACAGTAGATGATGCGTGGATAATATTCCATTTCTTTTATGATTCTTTCTCTTAATTTTATTGCAAAAGCCAAAGAGGTTAAGGTTTTGCCAGCACCTGTTGGAGCTGACAAGGATAGAATATGATCCTGATTTAGGTCAAGGTTATTTACTTCATTGACCACAATTTGGTAGATCTCGTTTCTCAAAACATCAATTTGTTTCCGAGGTTGATTGAAACAATTTTTCTGGCGGTAAATTTCTACTATATCAGTTGGTATTGGTTTTCTCTCAGGATATCCACTTATAGTAGCCTCGTGCTTATCAGCGTCGAGCAGTAAAGAGTATAATAAGTGCTGAAAAAGATACAATAAAACTCCTTTGTTATCTTTAAGCAGTTTAGTAAATTCCGTCTTTCGTAATGGCCATTTGAAGTTTTCTCCGTCATATAAAAGTTTTTTTAGGTTTGCATAGACCTTATCCCAGTATGGTAAAAAAGAAAAATAGTCATAATAAAGGTTTTGTAATTGCACCTTTAATAAATCATTATCTTCCAGTCGTATATCGTCCATAGCTGAAGATAAATCGGTATGGTGACGACGAACAGCGAGAAAAGATGCGATAGGTAAAAATTGTGAAAATTTATCATCGAGTTCTTTGTTTTTTAAATGCTCTTTAACAGCAAAAAAAGTTGCAGTGGCAGAAAGTAGGCTATGTCTTGTTTCGGGTTGGTTTTTTAAAAAGGCTTTTTTATCTGGATTATTTTCCCATAAGTAATTTTGAAAAAATGGAGTTGCCTTTCCAATATCGTGATAAGTTCCAACAAGATATGCCACCTCTTCAAAGATTGTTTTGTCTAAAGTTCTTATTGGAATCATGGAAGCAAATATTTGGGCTATCTTTCCTACATTTTCCAAATGATACTTTAACTGCTTATTGGGATGAGATAATATTGTTTCATAAGATTGTGATGACATCGCCATTGCTAAGTTTTATAGAACCTTTTGTCTTTGCGCTTATTGTTTTACCTTCAATCTCAAACAGAACTTCCTTGTATTCAGTTACTATTCTACCTGGCTTCATTTCAACAGGAATTCGTTCCTTAAAATACTTTCTACCGGGTTGCAGTAAGTTAACCTGTGTCTGTTTTTCCAATGAAATAACAGAATGTATATCTATAAATTCTTTGCCTTCCAATTTCTCAGAAATTGTAGACTCTGAAATAAACAAAAAATCAGCAAGGAGTTCACTTATTCCAAGATAAGGCGTATAAACAGATTTATGATTTTTCAAATTTTCTTTTAATGATTCGTAAATCTCAGTATTCGTATGTTGAAAGTAAATTCTAAAACGGGGGTCTTTAAGGTATTCGAAACGAATTTGAGTACGACCGGTTAAATTTCCTCTTTTTACTGGTCTCCAGTGGCCACCCTTGGTATCTATTAAATTTTGTGTAATACGAATCTTTTTAATTGGGTTGATAATTCGAACCGCAATTTTTGCTTTATCTTTTGTCATTACATTGAGATATTCGTTTTTATTTATCCCAATGATAGCACTGATAAATCCTATTATAGCAGAGCGAGGAGGTATGGAGAATGTAAGAGGCGATGAAGTAGTATAATACTTCTTAAAATGTGCGTAATCGCCCCATATGTCGAAGATTAAAAATTTCTCTGACATTGTTAGAAGTTCATTTCTTCAAGTTTGATTCCAGCAACCATTTTCTCAATTTCGATAGAATTCCCATTTATAATAAGTTCTAAATATTTATCCTTTTTATAGCGTAATTTTTCAATCTTATCTTTATTCTCTTCTAAGACCTTAGCAAGTTCAGTGATGTCTAATTTGACATCTTCAATCCTTCTGATTTCTTCATCTCTTTTGTCAGAGAGAAGTTTTATTCGGTGGTCAAGTTCTCCTATATGGTAGTTCTTCTCTTTGTATATCACTTGAATCAGTAACCTTGGCATCTGACCTGCTTTAGAACGCGTGATGAGATTTTTTGTGCCGTTCCAGATGCCCTCCAATAAAAGTTCCAAATCATCAACAGTGAGCTGCGTGTCTTTGGAGGCGTTTTCGTTAACAATCCCATAAAACGCAATAAGAGAATAGGGTAGGATATAACCTTCCCAAAATGTTCCTGCGCCTTTCTTTTCTGCTGAAGGCATTACAGTTGTACCTCTAATGAAAGTAGGCTCGCCAACGCGATGTAAGGATCTACCTAATTTAAACTGGACTGGACCTGTCAAAGCAAAAGCCCTTTCAGTTTCTTCTTCCTCAGCCTCTGATGTTTCTTTTTTCTTTCTACTGCCCATCTTTTTAAGAGCGAAAGTGCCACCAAAGAGTCTGATGTCTATACACTTTTTAATCACTTCGTCAGGAGAGCCATACATCTCATATATGGTCTCTTTTGTTTTTAGCTTTCCGTTAGAATCTCGTTCCTCGCGCACAAATATCTCCTGCCCTTCGAAATCATGAAGGTAGTCTCTAATAGTTCGTTTAAGACGGACATCTGTTACAATATTAATGCCGGTTTCTTCATCTATACGGGGTTTATTTTCATCTACAGGGTCCCCGTTAGGATTAGCATCGGTCACATCATAGATAAAAAGCATCTCCGACCTATTTTTAATAATTTCAGCCATTTTTAACCTCCTTTTCTTTAGTTAAACCTAAAGCCTTGTCTACTTCGTCCTCCAGATTCATTCCGAGAACAAAGTAGAAGTTAAGTTCATCAATGGTTATTTTCCAGTTATTACCTGCTTCGAGAAAATACTCAGCTATTAATGACTCCAGCGATCGATAATAGTTCTTACCATACTCTTCCAGTTTGTTCTGTATTTTAGGTAGCAAGGCTTTGAAATCCTTCTCACTCATTTTAAGCCCCTTAAGATTTTTTCTAAAAGGTGTGGTCCCTCGTTCTTGATACTGAATATTTAGAAGTTTTTGTGTAAGTGTGCCCAAGAAAAACACAACTTTATGGACCGATGTAAGGAAAGTTTCTGAAAAATTTCTAAAGAAACCCTCCGCTTTTTCTTTTAATTCACTCATAATTTCACCCCCTGTTTTTATAAATTCTTTTTTGGGTAAAATGCCCAATTTCTTAAAAAACAAAAGAGATAAAAAAGCTTTTAAGACTAATAGCTTTAAATATGCACCACGAACAAAATCTTGACGGATGGCTCTCATAAACCATGAAAAAAGAAGGGTTGGTTCAACATTTACCCCTCTGAAGGTTTTATCAACTACTTCTAAGAACATCTTCTGAGAGGGTGCGAATCTCCGCAACTCATCAAAGCGAAATTCCACATGTTCATATTTATCTTTTTTAACTTTTATGTTTTTAAAAATTTCATAGTTTTCTGCTACTTTTTTGGCTCCAAATATTGTGCTTATTCGAGATGGAAGAATGTCCTCAACGAGGAGATTAATTTTGAAAACTTGGGGATTAGGTGCAGTAAAGAAAAGAAAGTTGTAAGTCAAAACATCTTTTAACTCTCCAAGAGCTTCAAGGATATCTTTCTCATCCTCTGTAATTCGTTTCAAAGTTCTTTTATTTAATAACTCATCTGGATGGGTGGAATAATTGAAAAATATATCTACTATTTCCTCAATTCCTTCAACACCTGCGATAAATTTTGGTATGAGATAGTATTGCTGTCCTCCCATTCTTAGTTTCAAATTTGTATCTAAAAATTTCTTACCCTCAGTAATTTTTAAAGAACACTCCAAACAAATAGGTGCATTTTTCCAAGCATCCTCCTTGTGAAATCCACCAGCAATATAACCAGGCTTATCCAGTGTATAAAAAGGAATTGGGATTGCTTCACCATAAACCTCGTCTTTTTTTGTGCCACAAACTGCACAAACATGATCAGTTTTTACAATTTTTTTGTAGTCTTGCTTTACAGACTCTACAAGTAATTCTTTAAAACCAGAAAAATCTCCAATGTAACTTAATCGATTTTTCTCTTCAATAGCTAAGGTGAATAAACAACCTTGGTTTCTTCCTAACGAAGGTCTAACCTCGTCAAGTTTATTAGATAAATCGGTTATGATTTTTCGTTCTGATTTCTCGATGGCAGATTTAAAGCTATTTAACATAGGATCCTTATAACTTTTATACATTTTGAACCAGCCTTTAACTTTATTTTTAAAAGATTTTTCAACTTCGGTAATTTTCGTTGTAGGTGTATGATTAGGTCCTTGAGAAGCACCTCTACAGTAAAGGTATTTTTCTTTCTTTGTTTTAAATGTTTCTTCTACCCTTATGTGACTATAGGAAAGACCAACTTCTTCTTTCTTAAATACTGCAACCAAAACCTTTGGGTACTTTCCATCTTGATTTGGGTCCTGCACAAGAATAGAGAGAAGATTTGATATATCTCTATCATCTCTTCTTAATTTTAGTTCTCCTAATTCCTTTATTGCTTGAAGCATTTGGGCTCCGGTTTTAATTCTTTTTCTTTGAGCCATTCATGAGTGCGGGATTTCATCTTTTCATCTTTGAGACGAGAGAGTGGCTTCATCTTATGACTCAGAACTCCAGAAATAGCCATCGGGGTCTTTGATTATGAGTTCAAGACAATGCTCAAAAGAACCCTGATATTCTTCACCTAAATTATGCCATTTCATATCATTCATCATCTGGGCAATCTGCCACATGTCTTTCTTACCAGGAACGCGGGAAATTCGGGCAATCAGAAATTCAATAGGTTCGCCACTGAATGACTGCTCATCGGTCCGCCATTCAGATATATAGTATTTTCCCTGTCGTTTTGTAACACGGATTTCAATCTCGGGATGACTCGCCAGTTTTTTCTTATCAATCAGATATTTTTCTGCCATCTGCGCCAGCGGGTCTGGTAAACTATCAGGCACACCTTTCAATGTTCTCTTATCAATTATTTGGGTTTTCTCCATTAATTTTTTTGCGATATAGTTAACTGCAGCGAAGATGAATACATCAGCATTAATAAATAGTTCAATGAGCTTATCAAAATTTATGCTGAACGAAGCCCTGTTATGTATAGTATAATCATCCCTTAATCTAAACAATTTACTTACATTGCCACGCCAGCGCGGAAAATACTTCTTTAATACAAAGGTATCAGACTCTATTTTTACACCAAACCATTTTTCAAATACATCCAGCATTATACAATGTTTTTCAACTTCGCGGAAGAAAGGCACTGTAAGCCCTAACATTTGAGACATATATAAATTGATTGGTTGTAAGTCCTGATATGTTTTAAGCCATACCTTAAATTGAGCATAGTCAATCATATCAAGATAGGCATCGATCGGGTCTTCAGGAATAACATCATTTGATTCAACCAGCTCATCCATTCTGGGCAGTGCGAATTCAATAATGTATAATTTTATGGCAATCTCTTTGAAAAAACGCTCAAAAGCATCTAAATATTCATTTACGAACTTTTTGTATGCGGCGGTCTGTTCTTCAGGGGATTTTATTTTATTCTTGCTTGCAATCAATTTGCCGAGTGTTTTTACACTACCTTCGCGATATCGCTCAATCGGAGATTGTGGTTTCTTTGTTTTTGATGAACCTTTTCTTTTATTGTTAACAGGATCTCCAAAATCAATCATCTTTTCTCCCATTTTTCTATCATACCAAAGCCCTGTGAATTTTTGGCACCAAGACCGCAGTCAAAGGCAATCTTTATCAATTCGGGTGAACCACTTAGCCGGTAGATGCCAGACCAGGCTTTGACCACTGTCTTTTTATAGAATACGATATGATGGTTCTGATTGGAGACTTTTTCTGGTTTTATCTCAAATTTTTCCGGAACAGGACTCTCACTATTTAGAACCTTAAATTTCTTAATAAGATTTGCTTTTATTAATTCAGGAAACTCCTTTTCAAATGGCGTATAATAGTATGTTTTCTTTCGTTTGTTGCTATCATAGAGTGTGCTGTATACAGTGATTGGCGATAGTGTCCGCACCAGGATTTCTGATGGATATTCACCTTGGAACGGGACTTCAATGGCAGTTATCTGGCAGGCATTCTTACCGAGTGTGATAATACCTTTGCGTGCAAGGCTACTTGCAAATGATTCAAGAATTTCAGTTACTGGTGAGGCAACCCATAGTGAGCATTTACCGTTATAAATTAGCTCGTTGTTGCTGCGTTGAAATTTTCCATATAATCGAGAAAAGGTAAATAGGCGGAATGCCCTTTTGCCAAGTCTGTATCCAGAGTTATGGACAGAGCGGGCTATTGTTTTACTCAAATTGCGGTATATAAATCCCTGTAGTATATCATTGTGATGTACACTGAGTGTGACAGAATTATTTTTAACAGGTTCAATTACAATTTTAATTTGCATTATTCTCCTTTTTGTACATTAGTCACTTTCCAAAACTATACGATTATACACAGTATGTGTGAACTGTCAAGTAGTTTTTCAAAAGGGTAGATATACATTTTGTGTGTTCAGGTTATGAGTTTTGGCTGTCCAAAGGAGTATTTTTCAACATTATTCACATATTTAAATTCTGTAGTTGTATGCTACATACTCATGGGCGGTACTGGACTTGAA
>FWPV01007223.1_pt1 | contig 10288 bp, 8 predicted proteins | sample 2228371 | NCBI WGS metagenome assembly FWPV01 (sample SAMEA103939776, study PRJEB20133) | metagenome
GGAGGTTGCCGCTTACGCCCGCCAAAACGGGCTGTCCATCGAAGAAGCAGCCCGCAAGCTGCGCTACCACTTCCTCTTCCGGGCAGCGCGCACGCACCAGGCACAGGCCGTAGCCGTTGCCCACACCGCCGATGACCAGGTAGAAACCGTACTCATGCACTTTTTACGCGGTGCAGGGCTAAGCGGGCTAAAAGGCATGACCGCGCGTACCACCCTGCCAGAGTTCGACCCAACCCTGCCGCTCATTCGCCCGCTGCTGCACCTGTGGCGCAGCGATACCGAAGCCATTTGCCGCCAGCACGGGCTGTCTTTTCTGAGCGACCCCTCCAACACCGATACCACCTACTTCCGCAACCGTCTGCGCCACCAACTTCTGCCCCTGCTGGCCCAGTACAACCCGCAAGTTAAGACAGCCATTTTGCGCACGGCGCACGCCCTGCAAGGCGATTTCGATGCGCTATCGGGATTACTAGATTCGCTTTGGGCGCAAGCCGTGTACGAAAGCGGCCCCGGTTATGTGGCCTTTCACCTGCCCGTGCTGCGCAAGGCAGCCCCTGGCGTGCGCCGCAACCTCATCCGGCGGGCCGCCTTTTTGCTGCGCCCCACCCTGCGCGATGTAGATTTTGAGGCCTTACAGCGCGCAGCCAGCCTGCACAGCGGCGATTTTACCGGCGGGCTATACACCCTCAACGAAGGCGAAACCTTCTACCTGGCCGACCGCGCAGCCAACCTGCCCCTGGCGCAATTTCCACAGGTAGAAAGTGAGCAGGAAATCACCCCAGGCGCTACGCCGCTCGCGCACGGCTGGGTACTGACCTGTGAGCACGTCTCCGCGCCCCACCCGCCCCCGCCCGACCCGTTTACAGCCTATCTGGACGCCCATTTAGCGGAATCGCGGCTGCGGGTGCGCCCCTTGCGCCCCGGCGACCGCTTCGAGCCGCTGGGCATGCCCGGTAAAACGGTCAAACTTTCCGACTTGTTCGTGAATCTCAAAATCCCCAAACGCGCCCGCCAGAGATGGCCGCTGGTATGCGTGGGCGATGAGGTTGCCTGGGTGGCCGGGCTGCGGCTGGCGCACCCCTGGCGGATTGCTGAAACCACCCAATACGCGCTAAAATTGACGCTGCGCAAAATGTAACTTTTGGGCGCGGCACTCATCTAATGTTCTGGAACTTTCGCTTTGGAGGTAGTGATGAGTGAAGTAAAGGCTCAACCGCGCGTTATCATTTTCACAACGCCCACCTGCACCTATTGCAACATGGCAAAAAAATACTTTCGCGAAAAGGGCGTGCGATTTAAGGACGTAGATGTCAGCCGCGACGCCGCCGCCGCACGGGATATGGTGCGCCGCAGCGGGCAGCAAGGCGTGCCCGTTATTGATATTGGCGGACAAATCATTGTGGGGTTCGACCGCCCCAAAATTGACCGTCTGCTTGGACTAAAATAACCTGAATTTGCTAAAAACCATTTCACAATGGAGGATGAAACAATGACCACAATTGAACCTTTAGGAACCCGCGTTTTAATTCGTCCGCTGGAGCAGGAAGCCAAAACCGCTTCGGGGCTGTTGCTGCCAGAGACGGCCAAAGAAAAACCCCAAACCGGCGAAGTGATTGCCGTTGGAACAGACGAAGATATTGTGCTGAAACCCGGCGACAAGGTGCTGTTTGCCAAATATAGCGGCACCGAGTTCAAACTGGACGGTGTCGAGTATCTGTTGCTGGAAGCCAACGATGTGTTGGCGCGCCTGCGCGATTAGTTTTCCCCTAATTGCATGCCAGATGCGCAGGCGGGAGGGCTAAGCCCTCCCGCCTGCGTCATTTTTTATTGGGTGTTACTCGCCCCCAGCCAGTTTGCGCAACTTCATGTTGATTTCGCGCCATTGAATTTTGCTGACGCCCATAGCCTGGCGGATTTTATCGTTTTCCACGCCGCGGCGATATTCGGTCAGGGCGTATGTCCAGCGGCACATATCGAAGGAGAGGTGCTTCTCCAAACCGGCGGCTTCGCCGATGTCTTCCAGCAAATACTCCAGGCGGCGCGGCGACCAGCGGAAGAGTTGATCGGCGGGGGCATACTGGTTGACGTATTCCTGGTAAGCGGGGATCCAGTCGTCGGGCAGGGGTAGTTTGCGCTCTTTGTAGCGGTTGGCGGGACTGGCATAGCGAATGAACAGAATGGGGCCGCCGGGGGCATCCAGGTCTATGTGATTGAGGTGAATTCCCAGACATTCGCTTTTTTTGATGCCGGTGCTGAGCAGCAAATAGAGCAGCGTGTAAGGGCGGGCATCGGGTTTGAATTGGCGGCGGTAGCGGTCGGCGGCTAAAAACACGGCTTCGCGCTCTTCATCGGTGAGCACCACCGGCAGCGGGCTAAGCACCGAGCGTTGCACCAGCTTTTCGGCAGGGTCAATCAGCAAAACGCCATATTGCTGCAACCAGCGAAAGAAGGACTTGATGGACGTGATGCGCCTGGCCAGCGTTTTAGGCGAGCAAGGCACGCCGCGTTCATGCTCCATCCAGTGCAGAAAAGCGTTCAGGTCTTGCGTGGTAATGCTGCCCAGTGTACGATCGGGAGCAAAGTATTGCGTAAGCAAGCGAATATCGGAAATGAACGCCTTGACGGTATAGTTAGAACGTCCCTGATCGCGTAGAAATAATTCCCAGTTGGCAATCGCCTGCGGAATGAATGACTGCGCCGTAAGATGCGCAGTTGCAGCGGGCAAATTGGACAAGATCGCCTCCAAAAGATGAGTGCGTAACCTTGCGCATAGTTTAGCGCAAAGGAGAGGTCATGTCAAAGGGGGTTGGTTGTCTGTTACGGTCTTGTTATGGAGCGATTGTTTTAGGGTCAAAACAAGGCTGGTAGTCGCGTCCGACGATCAGAACATAGTTGGCCGGGTAATTCCACCCCGGCGCGCTAACCACCTGCGCGGGGCTGAGCCCCAGCAGCGCCAGCAAGGCGTTGCGGCGGGTCAGGTCTTGTTCGGGGGTAAGGTCATAGAGCAGGCTGGTTGCATGCTCACGGTGTTCGGCGGGGGCAAAGGTGGTGGCGTAACCGGCGTAATTCAGACGCTCGGCGGCCAGCGCGTCCCAGCCGTCGTATGGCGAGCCGTTTTGGACTTCAATCACCAGGGTTTGGGCTTCGGGCGCGCGCTCGGCGGGCTGCAGGGCGGTTTGGAGCATGGCGCTAATGGCTTCGGTGTTAGGCAGCAGCACATACGCGCCGCCGGGGGTAATCCAGGATTGTACGAGCGGGGCAGTGAGGTAATAACTGCGAATATCGGCATTGCGCAAGTGCAGGCTAAGGGGCGCCAGGGCTAGCAGGTCGGGAAGTGTCAGGTCGGTTTTGACGTTCTCGCTCAGGTCGGCATACAGTTGCGGCAGGCTGCGGAACAGATCGGCTTTGAGGGCCTGCCCATAGATGGCGCGCAACACTTCTTGCTGGCGGCGGCCGCGGTCGAAGTCGTTGGATTTTTTGCGCGAGCGTGCATACCACAGGGCCAGGTCGCCATCCATGTGCACCAGCCCCGGGCCAGCGGTGTAAAGCGCCCAGTTGCTTTCATATTCCGGGTTGAGGTCGGGCGATTTCAGCCGCCAATCGGTGTAGGCACAATAGACCGGTACATCAATGCCGCCCAGCGTATCTACAATGCGCCGAAAGCCGTTGAAGTCCACAATTGCAATGTGGTCAATGCGAATACCGAGATTGTAGAGCAGGGTATCTTTGAGCGATTGCGCGCCCCCGCCGGGGTAGCCGTACATTTCGCCAAATTCGTATGCGGTGTTGATGCGATTCATGCCTACCGCGGGGATGTTGACCCATAAATCGCGCGGGATGGAAATCATAGATACCTGGCCGCGTTTGGGCCATACCGCTGCAATGACGATGGTATCGGTGCGGAAGTATTTGCTATTACCGCGCGAATCGGAGCCGAGCAGCGCAAAGTTGATTGAGTCGTCTGCGCCCAGTTCGGGCATGGCAATGGGGGTGGACAGAAAGTCTATTGTGGCGGTGGGGGTCAGTTGGGGAACGGGCGTCAGGGTAGGTAAGGCAGTAGCCGTAGGCAGCAATGCGGCCAGGGTGGGGGTGTACGGCTCGTCTAAAAAGCCTGCGGGTTGAAAGGGCGTTGGCGTGGGCGTGGCGTTGGGCGGGGCTGCCACAATCAACGGGCCAGATGTGGCAGTTGGCAAAGCAGATGTGTAAGCAGGCGGCGCAGCGCAAGCACTGAGGAGAAGGCTAAAAGCAATGGCAAGCCGCCAGAAATGCTTGAGCATGTCAGGGGGTGGAGGTTTCGGTCGGGAAGGGTGACGCAGTGGGCGGGGCGTCGGTGGGGGTAGGCGGCACAGGGGTGGGGGTATTGTCTACCGGGGTGGCAGCTATGTCGGTGGGTGTGGCAGGTTCAAGCGTGGGGCTGACGGTTGGGGTAGCCGCTGGAGTGAGGGTAACGGTGGGCGTGCGCGTGGGCACATTGGGGACATACAAACGCTGGCCCGATACGATGCCATCCGAAACCAGGCAGTTGGCCAGTTTGAGTTGCGAGACGGTGATGCCGTATGCGGTGGCAATGCGGTAGAGCGTATCGCCAGGGCGAACGACATATACAATCCAGGTTGCAGGGGGGCCGCAGCGCGTGGGCGCAACCGTTGGACGGGGGGTATTGGGCGCAGGGGGCACGTACACCACCGCGCCTGGCGGCAGGCTGGCCGTGCGAATGAGACAATTTTGCTGGGCGAGCAAGTCGGGAGAAACGTTATACGTCAGCGCCAGCGAATCGAGTGTATCGCCAGGCTGCACAAACAGGGGCTGCCAGCCCACAGGGGACGGGCAGTTGGTGGTGGTTGGCGCAAAGGTGGGGCTGGGCGGCAGGGTGGCGCTGGAGGATTGCGCGGGCGTAATTTCAAGTGCAGACGCAGGGGATGCGGTAACGGTGGGGGTTGGCTGCGTGACGGCTGGGGCGACGGGCAGCAGGTTGGCTTCAGCCAGGGTCAGGGCTATGCCGCCTATCACAATCATCAGCGAGAGCGTACCCAGTAAAACCGCCCCAAGGGCTTCGCGCGCCATACGCATCGGTTATGCCCCATTCTGGGCGCTGGATGAAGCCCCTCCCACAGGCAGCAGGACATGGAAGGTTGCGCCCACGTTCATTTCTGAGTCAACCCAAATGCGCCCGCCCTGGGCCTCGGTGAGTGTCTTAGCCAGCGAAAGCCCCACCCCAGTATCACCTACGCCTTGAATGAGGGCGTTATCGGCCCGATAAAGGCGGCTAAAGACGCGCGGCAAATCGCTTTCGGGAATGCCGCCACCGGTGTCACTGACTTGAATGAGGATGAATTTTTGCCCGTTTTCTTGTTGTTCACGTACGCGCAGGGTAATTGTGCCTTCGATGGGCGTTGCTGCGCCAGCGTTTTGGAGCAGGTGAATCAAAATTTGCTGCAAGGCTTCGCGGTCGGCGTGCACAGGCCCCAGTTGTTGCGGCAGGTCAATGCGCAGGGTGATGTTCTTTTCGCGCAGTTGGCTGCTGGTGTAGGCCATGGCATTATCAATGATGAGATTCAAGTCCACCGCTTCCAGGTTGAGGTTGACGTTGCCGCTATCTACGGCGGTAATTTGAATCAGGTCATTGATGAGGTTATCAATGCGTTCGGTAGAGGCTTTGATGCGCTCAATAAATTTGCGTTGCAGCGCGCCCAAAATTCCCACCGATTCGCTCAGCAGCAGGTCGGTGTAGCCGACAATAGACGCCATAGGCTGGCGCAGTTCCTGGGCCAGCGAGGCAATCACTTCGGTCTGGCTGGTTGCTGTGCGGCGAAGCGCGCTGCTGCTTTCCAGTTCCAAAATGCGCATGTTGGCCTCGGCCAACATGTTTTGCAGACGGGCAACTTCTTTGAGCGTCAGGCGCAGTTCTTCTTCCACTTGCGAGCCCGATGAGGCAATGAGTGACTCGGCAGCGCGCAATTCGTTCAGTTGCGCTTCCAGTTCTTGCACACGGGTTTCAAGTTCTTGCTTGGTTTGCAGGGTTTGGGTCAGGGTTTCGGCTTGCTGGCGGGCGTCTTTGGTTTGCTCGCGGATCGCCTCGACTTCAGCCAGGGCCTGGTTGCGTTCGCGCTCGGCTTCGCTGGCGCGGGCAAGCGCCTCTTGCGCTATGCGCTCAGCGCGCTCGCGGGCCATTTCGATGCTGGCAATTTTACGTCCACGCTCAATGACAGGCAAAAGGTTTTCTGCAATGCTGCTCAAAAAGGTCTGGTCTTCGGCGCTCCACACCCGGTTGGAGTAGGGCGAAAGCACCAGAATACCTCCCAGCGGTCCCTTTTCAGAAAGCAGGGGCACATTAAGCAGGTTGCCGGGGCTGGGCAAGCCAAGCATATCGCCCAGTCCTTTCAAGTCTGAAGACGTAGTAGAAGCCGGCAAACGCAGCGGCTTACCGCGTTGAAGCGCGCTGGCAAGCATGGGAATAGTCTCGCGGTTGATAACGCCGCCTTCCAGGTTTTCTTCACGAATCAGGTCATACCCGCTGCCAATAATCAATTGCTTTTTATCATCACCCAGGTAGATGATAAAGCACAGGTCTGCCAGCATAGACTGAGAGACAGCGCGGGCCACAATCTGGTTAATGCGGTCGGCGTCGGTTTCAGCTGCCAGGGACAACAAAGCATGCAGGGTTTTAGGGTCGGTGCTATAACGGCGGCGCTCCTGAATGTATTGCTGCTCATCGCCAGGGGTAACGCCCGCCCGAACAACGGGCGCGGGGCGCGGGGCGCGCCGCTCGGATACGCCCTGAAAACGATGCGGCAGCGTGAGCAGCATGGGGTAAGCGCTCATGGCTGCTACGCGCACAAAGACCGAATACTGCCCATCCACGGGCGTGGGCCACAGCGTATCAAGCAACACGCCAGCAAAAAAGATAATCAACGCCGTCAGTCCAAACATCCAGCCCGCCGGTTTACGGCGCGCCAAAAGCCCCATCCCCAAGACCAATAACGCTAAGGCTGCAATTTCCCAGGCCAGGTTTTCATAAGAATTGTTATACCCCCCCTGCACGTCTGAAGCCAGACGCAAAACCACGTTGAAGACCAGACCAAGCACCGCCAGCAAAATAACCAGCCCGCTCACGGCGTCGCCGCGCCCGGCCGGTTCGGGGAACGCCCACAGCCAGATGATGAGCACCAGTCCAATCAGCATAAAGGCCCGGTCAAGCGGCGGCAAAACCACATCAGGAATCACCCGCACCTGAAAGGCCAGCAACCCAAACACATACTGCGCCACTGCCAGAGTCAGCAACGATGCCAGCCCAATCACCATACGCCGCGCCTGCGGAAACTCCGTGCTGCGCCACTGCTGATAGGCGCCAATCAACGCGCCCAGCACAGAAAAGGCCAGCACCAGGTGGTAAAGCAGGCTGCCAGGCGGGCGAATGAGCAAGTAATCGAGTTGCATTCCAAAATCCATAAGCGTCATCTGGGATTATAGCACCAGTTGGTATCTCATGTTGCGCTCGACTATAATTGAAAGCGCGTGAACACACACACCAGAACATATATTTTACTCGCACTTGCACTCTTTGTTGCCCTGCCGCCGCTGACTGCCGGGCTGCAAAGCCTGCACCTGGCCCAAAGCCAGCCTGCGCAGGCCGCGCACTACTACGCCCGCGCGGCCCGCCTGCTGCCCTGGCGCACCGACCTGTGGCAGCAAGCCGGGCTGGCAGCCTTGCAGCAAGGCGACTACACCACAGCCACACAATACCTGCTGCGCGCGCAGTCACTGGGCGCATTAGACCCAACCGGATGGTACGCCCTGGGCCAGGCCTGGCAGCAAGCGGGCCAAAAAGACAAAGCCCGCCAGGCATGGGAAGCCATGCGCGCCAGCGGAATCCGCCACGCCCCCATGCTGGCCCGCCTGGCCGAAATCTACGAAGCCGAAGCCAATTTCGACGCCGCCATAGCCGCCCGCCGCGCCCAACTGGACATCACCCCATCCGACGCACAAGCGCGCCTGCGCCTGGGACTGATGCTGGCCGCCCAGGCCGACCCGGCCGCCCTGACCGAACTGACCCGCGCCGGGCAAGACGACCCCACCCTGGAGCCTGCCACCCGCAGCGTGCGTACCGCGCTCAACGCAGCCTTTTTACAACCCGACCCAGCCTACCAGCTGGCCGCCGCCGGGCGCGGGCTGGCCGAAGCCGGAGAGTGGCTGCTGGCCCAGTCCGCCTTCATTCGCGCCATCGAATCCAACCGCGCCTACGCCGAAGCCTGGGCCTGGCTGGGCGAGTGCCGCCATCAATTGGGTTTCGAGGACGGCGGACAATACATCACGCACGCCTACCGCCTGCGCCCCGATTCCCCGCTGGTGCTGGCGCTCTACGCCCTCTACCACCAGCGCAGCGGAGACGACACCCTGGCCCAACGCGCCTTCGAGGAACTGACCCGCCGCGAACCGCAAAACCCGGTCTGGTGGGCTGCGCTGGGTTCTGCCCAGGCCCGCAGCGGATTGCTGCCGCAAGCCCTGCAAAGTTACCAGACAGCCGTTGCCCTGCGCCCGCAAGACCCGGCCTATTACAAGTTGCTGGCCGGCTTCTGCGCCGATTACGACTTCATGGCGCTCGAAGTGGGCGCAGGCGCCGCGCTCGAAGCGCGCCAACGCGCCCCGCAAGACCCCGAAGTGCGCGTGCTCCAGGCGCGGCTCATGCTGCTTAGCGGCTACGAAGATACCGCCCTCAACCTGCTCGACCAGGCCCTGGCGCTCGACCCAGAAAATGCAGCCGCAGCCTACTACAAAGGCTTCATCTACTTCAACCGCGGCGAAACCGACCTGGCCCGCACTTACCTCACCCTGGCCGCCACACGCGACCCCCACGGAAGCATTGGCGTGCAAGCCCGCAGCATTCTGGAACGCTATCTGCCCTGAGCCGTCATGAAAAAAATCCTCCCGCTTCTGTTTGCCTTGTTGCTATCCGCCTGCCAGGTATCCCTGCCGTTTTTACCCGACGACGCCTTTGCGCAATCTGGCGACATCCTCTTCCAGGACGACTTCTCCAACCCCCAAAGCGGATGGTTCACCGCCGCCAACGAGATTGGGCTGGCCGAATACACCCCCGATGGATTCTTCCACATCCGCGTAGATGCGCCGGGGTATAATTTCTGGTCAACACCCGGCAAAACCTTCACCAATGTCATCATCGAAGCCGATAGCGTCAAACTATCCGGCCCCGAAATCAACCGCATTGGGTTGGTGTGCCGGTATCAGAACCCGCAAAACTACTACTTTTTCATCATCAGCACCGATGGCTACTACGGCGTGGGCAAGGTCAAAGACGGCGCATCCACGCTGCTGGCGCAAACCCAAATGGAGCGCAGCCCGGCCGTGCTGCCCGGCGCAGCCATCAACCGTCTGCGCGGCGAATGCGTGGGCGATACGCTCATCTTCTACGTCAACCAGAAACCGCTGGCCATCGTGGCCGACCCCGACTTCCCCTCCGGCGACGTCGGGCTGCTGGCAGGCGCGTTTGAGCAAGCCGGGCTGGACGTGTATTTCGATAACGTTATCGTCACAAAACCCTGATGCGGTAAACCGCAACGTATTTCAATTTTTCCGCGTTACCCGTGTACCCCAAACAGGTAGATATGAAAATTTTTCTCGACATGGTTGGCTGCCGACTGAACCAGGCAGAAATTGAGCAAATGGCCCGTCAATTCCGCGCCCAGGGGCACGAAATCATCGCCAGCGCCGAAGGCGCCGATATGGTCATCGTCAACACCTGCGCCGTCACCAGCGAAGCCGCCGCCGATTCGCGCCAGAAAATCCGACAGGCCGCGCGCGCCGGGGCGGGCGAGGTTATCCCCACCGGCTGCTGGAGCAGCCTGGTCCCCGCCGAGGCCCTGGCCCTGCCCGGCGTAAAACGCGTGGTCACCAACGAACGCAAAGATTTCCTGGTCGCCGATGCGCTCGGACTGCCCGATGAAGTTTTCGACCGCGAACCCCTGGCCCGCGAAGTACTGCCCGGGCTGCGCCAGCGCACGCGCGCCTTCATCAAAGTGCAAGATGGCTGCAACAACCGCTGCACCTTCTGCATCACCACCGTAGCGCGCGGCGACAGCCGCTCGCGCCCAAGCGCCGACGTGATTGCAGACATCCAATCGGCGCTGGCGGGCGGCGCGCAAGAGATTGTGCTCACCGGCGTACACCTGGGCGCCTGGGGGCAAGACATGGGGCTTCATCTGCGCGACCTGGTGCGCCAGATCCTCACCGATACCGACACACCGCGCCTGCGCCTCTCCTCGCTGGAACCCTG
>FWPV01016715.1_pt1 | contig 10288 bp, 6 predicted proteins | sample 2228371 | NCBI WGS metagenome assembly FWPV01 (sample SAMEA103939776, study PRJEB20133) | metagenome
GATTACAATAGGCATCAATAATGGATTATTATCCATGAATGGGAATACCCCCTGCCACCGGGAGCCCAGCCCAAATTATATTATCGCGGTGGTTGTGGTCATCAGAAAACCGTTCACCTGCTGCCAGGCGCCTTGGGGGCAACTCGCCTGGCAGGATGGTTTAAATTCAAGGCGTGCAAAGAAGCAAATGATCGGGTAAGGCGGAGCCTATACTCTTCCGGCGGTGCCGATTAAAAAGAACAACATGGCCTGGATACCCCGCAAGACCACCGATTGGGTGGCCCAGCGAGCGGCGCGGGTGACCATGCTGGCATTGGCGGCGCGCAGGGCGGCCTGACGGTGGGCATGGGCCAGGCGAGATTGTCCCTTCTGGCTGAGCGCCACGATGTTGCTCATAATCTGGCCGGTCACGGAACGCACGTGCTCGCGATCTTCCACATCGCCTGAATATACCTGGGGAGCCCCAACCGTCATGGCATACGGGCCGTGCAGGTACCAGGCGCTTGGTTCCAGCTTGCCTTCCACCCGCGTCTGCACGATGCGCACCTGCTTGTGGTCCAGGCTGATCCCAACCGGGATCACCGGCGCGCCGGTCAGCAGGGCCAGGCGGGCAATGCCGGTGTGCGGTTTGAGAGGCCCGCTTTCGGGGCTGATTTCGCCCTCGGGAAAGATGATCACCGTCCGGCCCGCTTTGAGCAGCCGGATGCCTTCCTCCAGCGCGGCGCGGCCGTTTCCGGCTACCACCGGCACATGGCCGGCCATGCGCAGCGAGCGGCCGAACACGGGTACTTTGAAAAGGGTTTCGCGGATCAGGATCGAGGCCTGTTCCTTCACCAAAACGGTGACAAAAGCAGGGTCATTGGTGCTGGGATGATTGACAGCCAGGATTTTGGCTCCGGAGGGCAGCGGGGCCTCGTGGACGATGTTTGCCCGGAGGATGCCGCGGACGTAGAAATTTACGAATGACCGGCCGATCTGATACCACGTATTCTGAAACATGTATGTCCTTTGGTGTTATTGAATGGCTGCGGAACAGGCTGGCGTTGTTCACCAGTGAATATAACCCATAACCGGCCAATTGGGTTCTATGAAAAGAAAGTTGATAGCTTTATGTAAGGCCGGTCGGACCAATCCTGGAAATTCCAAATGCTTGCTGCGGTATGGTAAGATTAGCGCCATGCTGCGTATCTCCCGGTTGGTTTCATTCCTGCTGATTTTGCTGCTGGCTGCCTGCACGGCGCCGGCGCCCACTGCTGCCCCGACTGTCACCCTGGCGCCCACGCCGCTCCCGCCGACGCCGACGCCCACGGCACTTCCCAGCCCGACCAGCCGGCCAACCGCCACGACCGCCGCAGCCACGCCTACCCCTGCGCCGCCGGCCCGCACGCAGTATACATTAGACCTGGACTTCTTCTATGATCAGCGTTCTGGCCGGGTGGAGGAGCGCATCCAGTATACCAACACCACCGGTGAGACGCTGACCGACCTGCGCCTGGTCGTGGCGTTGTACGCCTACCGGGATGCTTTCCGCCCGGCCGGTCTTTGGTGGCTGGGGGGAGCGCTGGATGGACAGGCGGTGGAAAACGCTGTCCTGGAAAACGTCCAGATTATCATCCCGCTGCCCGAGCCGCTTCCCCCGGGGAGTGTCACCGGGCTGCGCCTGGTTTATGATTTCTCCCTGCCTTCCCAGTCAGCGGTGGGCGGCGAGCGACCGCTGCCGATTGGCTACACCTCCCGCCAGGCCAACCTGGTTGACTGGTATCCATTTATCCCGCCCTACCGGCCCGGGGTCGGCTGGCTGGCCTTCCCGCCCAGCTATTACGGCGAGCACCTGGTTTACGACGTGGCTGATTTCGCCGTCAACCTGCGCCTGGTGAACGGCCGCCCGGACCTGGTTGTGGCTGCCAGCGCCCCGGCGGAAGTGGATGGCGAATGGCTGCGCTACCGGCGCGAGCACGCCCGCACCTTTGCTTTTTCGATAGGGCATGAATATGCTACGGAGACGGCCACGGTGGGCAGTGTGGTTGTCACCAGTTACTTCTTTCCCTTGAACCGGGTGGCCGGGGAGCGCGTCCTCCAGACCACAGTCGAAGCGCTTGAACTCTTTAATGAGTTGTTTGGCCCATACCCGCACCCATCGTTGGCGGTCGTCGAAGCGGATTTTTACGATGGCATGGAATACGATGGGCTCTATTTCCTCAGCCGGGCTTTCTATAATGTGCATACCGGCGACCCAGGCGATTACCTGGTGGCAATCGCCGCGCATGAGACGGCTCACCAATGGTGGTATGGATCGGTCGGAAACGACCAGGCCCACGAGCCCTGGCTGGATGAAGCCCTGTGCACGTACAGCGAGTACCTGTACTTCGAGCGGTATTACCCGGAAGCGCTTGACTGGTGGCGGCGGTACCGGATTAACTACTACAACCCGCGCGGGTGGGTCGATTCCAGCGTCTATAATCCCCAGGGCACGCTGCAGACTTACCAGGACTATCGCAACGCCGTGTACCTGAACGGCGCGCGGTTCCTGGCAGACCTGCGCGAGCTGGTGGGAGACCAGGCTTTCTTCGCCTTTTTGAGAGCATATGCCGATAAATATGCGGGCCAGATTGCGACAGGCAGCGATTTCTTTGGCCTGCTTGGTCAATATTCCCAGGCCGACCTGGCTCCGCTGCTCGACCGGTATTTCCTAAACCACTAACCTGTTCTCGGCGGCGGGGCGGTCGATCCGCGGATGATCAGGTCGAAGTTGACCTGGATCTCAATCGGCTTGCGCTCGCCGTTGATTGGCTCGTGGATGCGCTGCAGCAGCAGCTCAACGGCCGCTTCGGCGATCCGTTCGTGACTGATGGCAATGGCCGTGATAGGCGGAGATGAAAACGAAAACCAATCCAGGTCGTCAAAGCAGATCAAAGAGAGCTGCTCGGGGATCTTGATTTTATGCTGGTGGAGGGTTTTCATGACCCCGGCCATGATGGCGTTGCTGGCGGCATACAGCGCCGTGGGCCGTTCGGCCAGCGACAGCAGCTCGTTGGCCGCCAGCGCGCCCCAACTGCTGCGCGTGCTGCCCAGGCGGATCAACCTTTCGTCGACCGGGATGGCGGCGGCGTTCAGGGCAGCCAGGTAGCCCTGCCAGCGGTCGTAGTTGGAGCTGTGGTGGATATCCCCGCCGACGAAGCCGATCCGCCGGTGGCCCAGCTGGATCAGGTGCTGGGTGGCGGCCTGGCTGCCCGCAAAATCTTCGAACACGATGGTGTCGAGCATATCCTTTGCGCAGCGGCGGATGATCGAAACCGCCGGGATGCGCTGGCTTTCCAGGATTTTCTGCAGCCTGGGGTCATGCGATGTAGGCACCCAGATCAACCCGTCCACGTCGTGACCGATCATAGTCCGCAGCATCTCCCACTCAATGTCCGGGTCGTCGCGGGTCGACGACAGCAGCAGCTGGTAGCCGGCCTGGGTGAGCAGCAGGCTGATCGAGTCGGCCAGGGCAGTGTAATAGGCGTTTTGCAGGTTGGGAATGAGTATGCCAATTGTGTGGCTTGAACCCCGGCGCAGGCCCTTGGCGCGCAGGTTGGGCTGGTAGTTCAGCATCTCGGCCGCCTGCATCACCCGCATGCGCGTCTCATCGGCGATATAGCCGATATTATTCAGCACGCGCGAAGCCGTGGCGACTGAAGTACCCGCCTGTGCAGCGACATCTTTCAAGTTGGGCCTGCGGAGACCACCTGCCATCCCGTTTTCCCTTTTGCAGTCAAGCGCTAAAACGTGATTGTTAACCCGCCATCCACGGTGATGACCTGACCGGTCAGGTAGGTGGCGTCTGGCCCGGCCAGGAAGTATACCACCCCGGCAATCTCGTCCGGGCGGCCCGCCCGCCTGAGCGGCAGGTGATGCCCTTCCACGTAATTTTGCCGGAACCAGGCGCTCTCCAGCTCGTTAACTCCGTTGACAATGCTCATCGGGGTATCCACAAAACCCGGGGCGACGGCGTTGACCAGGATTCCGCGCGGAGCCAGCTCCAGGGCCAGGCCGCGGCAGTACTGGTTGATGGCGGCCTTGGCCATGGCGTAGCCGGAGGCCCCGGCTTCGACCCGCTCTCCATGGATGGACGTGCAGTGAATGATCCGCCCGCCGGCGGTCATCCAGGGGACGGCCATGCGGGTCATGTAGACGGCCCCGTTGACCATGATTTCAAATGAGCGGCGCCAGTCTTCGAGGGGCGAGTCGATGGTGTGGGCGGAAAGGTAAACCCCGGCGATGTTGGCCAGCGCGTCCAGCCGGCCCCAGCGTTCGCGGATGACCTGCCCGATCCGTTCGGCCGTATCCGGGTCGCTGTAATCGCCCGGCACGACCAGGTGGTCGCCGGGCGGAAAGCTCGCTGCCAGGCCCGAAATCTCTTTCTCGCGCCGCGCAGTCACGCACACGTCCCAGTTCTCCCGGGCGAAGCGCAGCGCGGTCGCAGCGCCGATCCCAGAGGAGGCTCCTGTCACAATAACCTTCTTCCTGTCTGTAGTCGTCATCTTTACCCTCGCATGAACTGATCATTCATCCAGATGGTGGGTCAGCAACCGGCAGCCATCCTGCGTGACCAGCACGACATCTTCCAGCCGCACGCCGCCAATGCCCGGCGCATAGATCCCCGGTTCGATGGCCACGACCATCCCGGGCAGCAGGGGCAGCTGGTTGTAGGGCACCAGGCGGGGCTCTTCATGGAATGCGGCGCCCAGCCCGTGCCCGCTGTGATGGGGATAGACGGGATAACCGTGGCGCTCGATTTCGCTGCGTAGCATGCGGTCGAGCTCGCCTGCGCGCACGCCCGGCCGGACGGCTTCGACGCCCTTACGCAGTGCGGCACGCACGATCTGGTAGATCTTTTTTAATTCGTCTGGCGGCTCTCCGACGAAGTGCGTGCCGGCGTTATCGCCCCAATAACCGTTCAGGCGCGGGACGATATCGGCGATCACCGCGTCGCCAGGCCGGAGCTGGTAGCCCCCCGGCAGCCCGCCGATGTCGGCTGTGCGCAGGCCGGCCACCAGGTCGGCCAGCACCGGCAGGCGCCCGCCCGCCGCAACCTCGAGATGGGCTTTCAACGCTCCCCAAAGCTCAATCTCGCTCATCCCTGGGGTCGCCCTGGCGGCCACAAATGCCTGGGCCAGGTCGCACAGGTTCAGCGCAGCCTGGATTTTTTCAACCTCTTCGGGTGTCTTGATGGCCCGCAGCAGGTCAAAAGCGCCGTCCAACGGCTGCAAGGCTGCGCCGGGGAAAGCCTGGTTGAGCACGGCTGCAAGTGGAGCAGCCAGGAAATTGAATTCCACACCCACCCGAGTCCTGGCCCCAGACGTTTCGATCAACGCGCGCAGGGCCTGTGCCTGGCGGCGTGTTCCATCCAGCGGCTCGTCGACCGTGTAGGAAAGGTAATCGCGCACTTCCGCGCCGGTTTCCGCCGCGGCAGCCGCCTCGGCATCGGACAGCACCAGCGTCAACTGGCCATCCTGCCACCATCCCAGGGCTGGGCCGCCCTCGAACGGGCTGGGGCCGGTCTGGATCGGCGGGGCGTAGCCGGTCAGCCAGGTCAGGGTGGCCGGGTTCGACAGCAGGGCAGCCTGCAGGCCCTGTTCCTTGAGCAAGTCCTGGAAGCGGTCGAGGTTTTGAGTATGCATGTCTTTATACCTGGAGGGGTTATGTAAACGATTACTGGTTTCACTATAGCACAACCCGGATTCAGTGTCAACTTTCACCGCCTGCAGTGGTGCATTTCAATTCTGGGGTGAAATAGTCGCAGTGTGAAGAAAACCTCACCCTCTCGGTCTCCCACAAAACGCGAAGAACATGCGTTTTCTGGCGAGGGAGATGCCTTCGTCCCCACAGCACCTGGGTTCCAGCAGACACCCCTCTCTAACATCGCCCGCTTTTGGCGATGTTGGAGAGGGGCGGGGGAGAGGTTCTTCACCCAAACTGAAATGCACCCCTGGCCGGCGGGTAATTGACTTCTCTCCCCGGATCATGTATGCTATCTTATGTAAACGTTATCACATGATAGGAGACAGGCGATGAAAACTGGCGCAAAAGCTGGTAATTTGACCGTTCTGAGCGAAGCTGACCTCGACCGGGTTTATGAAGCATCCCTCGCTCTGTTGATGGAACCTGGCCTGGTCAGTGACTCGGACCTGTTTCTCGATATTTTTGAGAAAGGCGGCGCGCTCGTCGACCGGGCCGCCCGTACGATCCGCCTGCCGCGCGACCTGGTGGAGTGGGCAATCCGGTCTGCCCCTGAGTCGTTCATCCTGCACGGGCGCAATGACCCAGGCGCTGACCTGTTGGTCGAGCATGGGCGGGTCTACTATGGCATGGGCGGCACCTCGGAGCCTCTGTTTTGGGATTGGGACCGTTGGGAAGCGCGCAAGCCGACCAAAGCCGATATGGTGAGCTGCACCCGGGTGGGTCACGCGCTGCCAAATATTGATTTTGTGCAGACGCTGTGCATGTCGGGCGACCAGCCGACCAACGCGATTTTCTTCCACGACTTCGACGCAATCTTCCGCAATACGACCAAACCTTCGGTGATCAACATTCTCGAGCGCCCCTTTACGCAGAACCTGATTGAGCTGACCGCAGCGGCTTCGGGCGGCGAAAGCGCCTTGCGGGAAAAGCCTTCGGTGCTGGGTATTGTCACCCCTATATCGCCGTTGAAGGTGGCGGTTATGAATGAAGGCATCATCGATGCGGTCCAGGCCGGCATCCCGATCCTTTACTCGCCTGGTCCGCTGATGGGCGCGACCGGGCCGGCAACCGTGGCGGGAACCCTGGTTCTGACCAACGCCGAAGTGCTGTTTGGCGTGGTGCTGACCCAACTGATCCGGCCGGGGGCGAAGGTGGTGTTGAAACCCGATACGGATGTGTTCGACATGCGCACCACCCAGGTGACTTATGGAAGCCCGGAACAGGACCTCGGTAAGGTCGCCATGGTCCAGCTTGCCAGGCGTTACCGCATCCCGATCTACAGCCTGGGCGGTGGGGTGGAGGCCAAAGTGCCGGATGCGGACGCGGCTTCTGAGGCCATGTTGAGCATGTTGGTGAACGGGCTGTCGGGCGCAATTCTGAACCAGAGCCTGGGTACGCTTTCCTGGGGCCTGTATGGCTCGCCGGAAATGGCCGTGATTTGCGACGAAATGGTCAGCATGATCCGCCGCATCCTGGATGGGATCACGGTCAGCGATGATACCCTGGCGGTCGATGTGATCCGCCAGGTCGGCCCAGGCGGCGATTTTTTGGGCCATGAGCATACATTCCAGTTCTTTCGCAAGGAGATGTATTTCCCGCGCCTCTTCCGCCGCCAGACGCTGGAGGAGTGGGTGAATGCCGGCAAGAAGATGGCTCACCAGTTGGCCCACGAGCGGGTTGTGCAGATCCTGGCCCAGGCCGGGCCTGTGGAGCTTCTGCCCGGCGCAGATGCAGAGATGGAACGGGTGATGAAAGAGGCGCTGCGTTGGGCTGCCAGCTCGCAATCTTATTGACAATGACTGCGAAACATGCTAGGATAATTTTATTCTGCAAACGTTTTCACATCCTTCCATCATCCTGGCTGCTTCCTCGTCAGTAAAAAAATTATCCGCATCTTCGCTTTTGACCTTTAAGAGGAGTGTACTGGATGGCTGGTACATTGGAACGATCGGTTGACGTTGCACCCTTTGCGGTGCGTCGATTTTGGGCCTCACCCCAGGATTATGAAATCTGGTGGGAAGATCCGCGCGACATCGAACGGGTCCAGGTAAAGTTTTCACCGGGGACCATGCTGCAGCCGGATGCCATTCAACTGGAATACTGGCGGCAATCCTGGCCAAGAGTCCGCGTGCCGAAAGGGGCCCTGGTCGGCGCGGGGGAAAGCGGGTGGCTGGCAAACGATGATTGGACCAACGGCCGCTGGCAGGTCGCCGATGGTCAGGCCAGCCAGGCCGGCGATACCTGGACGATGACTTTCCACCCGCTCAACCGGGTGGAGTTCCCCGAGGAGCAGGATTTCCCGGCTGTTTTCCGGCGCACGCTCAAGCTGCGCCTGCGCTTGCCGGCGCCTGGAGGGCAGGTGGAATCAGTGGCTGCCTTTACCGACTCGGTCTGGCGAGAGGGGGATGTTGCGCTCGAGTGGAAATCGCTCACCGGCGAGCCTGTCCAATGGCCGGGGCGGTTGGAGGCCTTCAACGGCGAAATCCTCAGCGTGCGCCCGCTGACTGGTGATCTCACCTTGCGGGGCCTGGAGTGGCAGTCGTCTGTGGAGGGGTCCACAACTGCCGGCGTGGTCGCCACGGTTCGCTACGCTTTCAACGAGGACGCCAATTCCTTTGACCGGACGATTGTCACCCTGCGCTCGCCGGTTTTAGCCGGGTCGCTGGCAGGCTGCTCATTCTACCTGGACGACGCCCTGTCTGGCGGGCCGGTCTACGTCCGCGACCTGGGGGTGCTGGCCTCTGCTGCTGACCAGAACCTGCGCCTGCTGGCATACGAGGCGGCCTGGCAGGGATCTCACACGCCGAATCTCTACCAGCGCATCGCCGATCTGCCCGAGCAGACCTGGGAGCAGGCCTGGGCGAACATGCCGCCCAAGCGGTCGCGCATGTACTACACCCTGGGCGGCGAAGGATCGCGCCAGAAGTTCCGTGTCGATCCGGGGGGAGACGTTCGCCTGTATGAAAACTACATCCGCCGGGTTCCTGGCAAAGACACCCCCCGCCTGGGCTGGGAAGGGACCGAGCTGCGTTTTTCGTTCGGCTTCCCGGCTGTGGAACCCGGTTACCGCGCCATCCTGGACGATTACCTGCCGGTCATCCGCACCGTATGGGTGGAGAATGGGTTGAGCTACGAACAGGAAGCTTATGCCACCTGGCTGTCCGGTACTCCACTGGTTGAGCGGATGCAGGGAGACGATCCGCTGGTGGCCATGCTGCGGATTTGCCTGACCAACCTGTCCGGTGAAAAAAAGACGGTTGCGCTGCCCCTGCGCTCTGTGATCGATGGCGGCACGGTCGAGACTCTGCGCGAACAGGATGGGCTGGTGTACGCAGGCGCCGGACCGCTGCGCCTGCTGTGGGACTCCAACGGCGCGGGGAGGATGCAGCCCGGACCGGAGGGGTTGGTATACACGGTGGAGCTGGTGCCCGGCCAGGCGCATGTGCTGTTTGTCAAGATCCCGCATCTTAGCCTGGCCGAAGCGGAAGAGATCGCCCTTCTGCGCAGGCTGTCTTACGGCGCCGAAAAAGAACGCGTGGTGGCCTTCTGGCGCGCGCGCGTAGCCCAGGGCGCGCAGATCCATACGCCTGACCAGACGCTCAACAATTTCTACCGCACGCACCTGATGCACATGCTGGTCATCAACGACCGCGAGCCTGGATCTGACCGCAACGTGGCCCGCTGCGGCGGCTTTTTCTACGGCTCTTTCCCAGACGAGGGCTGCATGGCGATCGATGACCTGGACCGCCGGGGATATACCCGGGAAGCCGAGCGCTGCCTGGACCTGTACGTTCACTACCAGGGCACCGTTCCGCTGCCCGGCAACTTTCAATCCTGCGAGGGTGTCTTCTACGGCGGCGGCGGGTATGAAGTGGCGGGTTACAACCGCAACCACGGCTGGGTGCTGTGGATGCTGGCCCAGCACTACCGCTACACGGGCGACCGGGCCTGGCTGGAGCGGGTGGCCGGCGCGCTGGTGAAGGGCTGCGAATGGATCATCCGCGAGCGGCAGGCTACGATGCAAGCAGGGACGATCCAGTACGGCTTCCTGCCCTCTGGTTCGCTGGAAGATGTCACCGATTACTGGACCTGGCTGTCGACCAATGCCTATGCCTATTGGGGTTTCCGGGCCGCTGCTGACGTGCTGGCTGATATTGGCCATCCTGAAGCGGAACGGCTGCAAGGCGAGGCACAAGCCTTTGGGCGGGATTTGCGCGCCGGGTTCTTCGAGGCCTGCGCGCGCTCGCCGGTGGTCCGCCTGAGCGACGGGCGTTGGGTGCCGCACTTTCCCGCGCGCCAGGAAAGGCGCGGGCGAGATTTTGGCTGGCTGCGCGAGGTGCTGGAAGGCCCGGTTCACCTGATTTACTGCGGGCTGGTGGATCCTCATGAGCCGGCCGCAAGCTGGATCCTGGAGGATTACGAGGACAACCTGTTCCTGTCCAAACAGTACGGCTATTATCCTGAGGATTTTGAGCGGCAGTGGTTCCACTGGGGCGGATTTTCGAACCAGTCTAACCTGCTGCTGTTGCCGCCGATCTATCTGTGGCGGGATGAGCCAAAGCAT
>FWPV01016717.1_pt1 | contig 10288 bp, 9 predicted proteins | sample 2228371 | NCBI WGS metagenome assembly FWPV01 (sample SAMEA103939776, study PRJEB20133) | metagenome
AAGCTCGCCGCACCCAGGAAATCGCGCGCCGACCAGCCGCCCTCGGCCTCGCGCCACCACACCTGCACCCAGCGCCGCTCGGAATCGACGAACCAGATCTCCTGCACCGACGGCAGCGTCTTGTAGTCCTCGAGCTTGCGGCCGGTGTCCTCGGCACGGGTCGTAGGCGAGAGTACCTCCACGATGAGCCGAGGGTCCCGGGTGTCCTGACTGAACCGCTCGGGATTGCAGGTCACAGCCACGTCGGCCACGTAGAAGGTGTCGTCGCGGATCCGGATCCCGGCTTCGACCTGGACGCGGCAACCGGGCCGCCGCTCCAGCCTGCGGTCGATCTCGCCCCAGCAGTTTCCGGTGATCGCACCGTGCTCACCGGTGGGCGCGGCCATCATCCGGATGCGGCCGTCGACGAGCTCGTAGCGCCGCCCCGGCTCCCCCTCGAAGCGGAGGAACTCGGCCACGCTCAGCCGCATGTCACGCAGGTTCGTCGCCATGCCGACCTCCGGCCTCGGCAGGTGTATCCCCGCCGGCACTCAAAGCCCCGTGTTGCGGTAGAGGCGGTCGAGGGCGATCGTATCCGCGAGCACCCGGCTCTCGAAGCTCGCCGCACCCAGGAAATCGCGCGCCGACCAGCCGCCCTCGGCCTCGCGCCACCACACCTGCACCCAGCGCCGCTCGGAATCGACGAGCCAGATCTCCTGCACCGACGGCAGCGTCTTGTAGTCCTCGAGCTTGCGCCCCGCATCGTCGCCGCGCGTGCTCGGCGAGAGCACCTCGACCAAAAGCAGCGGATCGCGCACCGCCTGCTCGCGGGCCGTGGGCGTGCAGGCCATCGCCACGTCGGCCACGTAGAAGGTGTCGTCGCGGATCCGGATCCCGGCTTCGACCTGGGCGCGGCAGCCGGGCCGCCGCTCCAGCCTGCGGTCGATCTCTACACTCACGTTGACCGTGATCGTCCCGTGCTCGTTGCCGGCCGCCGCCATCATCCGGATGCGGCCGTCGACGAGTTCGTAGCGCCGGCCCGGCTCCCCCTCGAAGCGGAGGAACTCGGCCACGCTCAGCCGCACGTCGCGCAGGTTCGTCGCCATGGGCGAAAGCCTATCATGACCGGCGTCAACTCGGAAAGCGCCGGCGCAGCTCCGCCGCCTGCTCGGGCGTCAGCGGCCGGATCCGCTGACCCCGCAGATGGACGAACAGCTTGGCCGTCTCCTCGAGCTCCTCGATCGCGTGCACCGCGGCCTCCAACGTGGCACCGGCCACCACCGGGCCGTGATTGGCGAGCAGGATCGCGTGGTGTCGGTCGGCCACCGCCTCGACCGCCGGCCCGAGCTCCGGATCCCCCGGCGGAAAATAGGGCAGCAGCTTCAACCGTCCGACCCGCATCACGTAATAGGCGGTGAGCGGCGGGATCGGCTCCTCGGGATCGACATCGGCGAGGATGCTCACCGCCACCGACCAGGTCGAGTGCAGATGGACCACCGCCCCGGCGCTCGGCCGGGCGCGGTACATACCGAGGTGCAGCGGCACCTCCTTGGTGGGCGGATCGCCACCCACCGGACGACCCGCATCGTCCAGAATCGCGAGGCGCGCCGGATCGAGATCGCCCAGCGCCACGTTGGTGGGCGTGGCGAGGAACCCGCCCTCGGGCAGGCGCACCGAGAGATTGCCCGAGCTGCCGAAGGTGAGGCCGCGGGCGAACAGCGAGCGGCCGAGCTCGCACAGCCGCTCGCTCAAGCGGGCGCGCGGGCTCACGGCATCGCCTCCAGGGCCCGCAAGAAGAAGTCGCGCCGGCCGAAATTGCCGCTCTTGAGGGCGAGGGCGAGGCGCGGCCCACGACCGATCGTCACCGTAGCGGGAATGCCGGGGTCGATCTGCGGGCCGATCGCCAGCGCCTCCACCCCCAGTGCCTCGACGACCGCACCACTGGTCTCACCGCCGGCCACCACCAGCCGGCGCACGCCCTCTCCCACGAGCTCGCGGGCGATCCGCGCCATCGCCTCCTCGACGATGGCCCCGGCCCGCTCGCGGCCGAGCTCCTGTTGCACGCGGCGAACCTCCTCGGGCGGGGCGCTCGCGTAGATCAGCACCGGGCCCGAAGGCAGATGGGTGCGCGCCCAGCCGATCGCCTCGACGATGCCCTCGCCGCGCGCCAGCCGCAGCGGATCGAGCCGGTGCGCCGGTCGCTCGGCGCGGAACGCCTCGATCTGCGCCAGCGTGGCGGCCGAACAGGACCCCGCGAGGACGAGGGCCGGGCCGGGGACCGGCGGCAGCTGCGCGGCCTCGGCGCCCCGCTCGGGCAACAGCCCGCGGCGGCGGAAATTGGCGGGCAGGCCCATGGCGATCCCCGAGCCGCCGGTGATCAGGGGGTGATCGGCCACCGCCTCGCCGATCGCCCGGAGATCGGTGTCCTCCAGGCAGTCGACGATCGCCCATCGGCAGCCCTCCTGGCGCAGCGCGTCGAGCCGATCGCGGATGAAGGAGGGGCCGCGGCGCACGGTGGGCCAGGCCACGAGCCCGACCTTGCGCGGCGTCTGCCGGCCCAGTACGCGCACGAGATCGGCATCGGTCATGGGTGTGAGCGGGTGGTGGGCCATGTGGGTCTCGGACAAGAGCCGATCGCCCACGAACAGATGGCCCATGTAGATCGTCCGCCCGGTCTCGGGGAACGCCGGGCAGGCGACGGTGATCGGCGCGTCGAGCCGGTCGGCCAGGGCGTCGCCGACCGGGCCGATGTTGCCCTCGGGCGTGCTGTCGAAGGTCGAGCAATATTTGAAGAGGATCTGCCGGGCGCCGGCCGCCCGCAACCAGTCGAGTGCTTCGAGCGAGCGGGCGACGGCCTCCTTGACCGGCGCGGTGCGCGACTTGAGGGCGACGGTGACCGCGTCGACCTCGGGCAGCTCCAGATCGGGGCGCGGCACGCCGATCGTCTGCACGGTGCGCATGCCCTCGCGCACCAGCATGTTGCACAGATCGGTGGCGCCCGTGAAATCGTCGGCCACGGCACCCAACAAAATCGGCATGGCTCCCTCCCCAGGCTCGCTTCAGCCTCTAGACCAGCCGCGCGCCCCCGGCCAGCCTCCGCCGATCCCCTCTTGAAGCGGGCCCGGCCATTCCCATCTGCAGGGGTGGCCGGGTGCCTCAGTCGGGCCCGGCCACCGAACCCGGCGCGTCCAAGAGGAGCGCAACCTGTCGTGATCGCTCGATGGAGGATCCGATGATGACGATGATCGATCTTCGTCCCTTCTACCGCACCATGCGGGATTTCGACCGTCTGGCCGGCCGGCTCGTCTCGAGCGTGGCGGCGGTCGACACGGGTCCCGCCTACGACATCCTCGCCACCGGCGAAGACCGTTTCGCCATCGTCCTGGCGGTCCCGGGCTGGAAGCCCGAGGAGCTGACGATCTCGGTGGAAAACGGCGTGCTCACCGTCAAGGGTGAGCCGGCGGCTGCCGAGCCGGAGGTCAAGGTGATCCAGCGCGGCATCCTCCGCCAGGCCTTCGAGCGTCGCTTCGCGCTGGCCGAGCACGTCGAGGTGAAGGGCGCCGAACTCCGTGACGGCCTGTTGCGCATCGAGCTCGCGCGGGAGGTGCCGGAGGCCTTGAAGCCGCGGACCATCCCGATCCGCAATGCGGCCGGGCAGACCGGCGAGCTCGCCGCGGCCGCTTGATCGCGCCGTCGGGTTCGTGAGAGGCAAGGGGGCGGCGGCGGCGGTCGTCGCCCCTCGTGCCGTTCGGAGATGAGGCCATGAGCCGCTCGCTCTACGACGAGCTCGGTGTGCCGCGCACCGCGAGCGAGGAGGAGATCGCCCGCGCCTTCCGCAAGCTCGCCAAGACCTGCCATCCCGATCTCCATCCCGGCGACAAGAAGGCCGAGGAGAAGTTCAAGCGCATCTCCGCGGCCTACGAGATCCTCTCCGACAAGGAGAAGCGGGCGCGCTACGACCGCGGCGAGATCGACGAGCAGGGCCGCGAGCGGGTCTTCACCGGCGGGTTCCAGCAGGGTGGCTTCCGCGCGGGCCCCGGCGGGATGCGCTTCGAGTTCGGCGGCCAAGGCGGCATCAACTTCGAGGACATCCTGAGCGACCTGTTCGGCGGGCGGCGTCGCGCCGGCCGGGCCGGCGGGCCGTTCGGCGGCTTCTCCTCGACCTTCGGCTCGGGTGGCTTCACCGCCGCCCCCGGCGAGGACGTCGAGGTCACGACCGAGGTCGACTTCCTGACCGCCGCGCGCGGCGGGACCCGCCGCGTGGTCCTACCCGACGGCAGCGCGGTCGACGTCACCATCCCCGCCGGAATCAGCGACGGCACCAAGCTGCGCCTCAAGGGCAAGGGCCGGCCGGGTCCGGGGGGCCCCGGGGACGCGCTGGTCGAGATCAAGGTGGCGCCCCATCCGGTGTTCAAGCGGGACGGGCTCGACCTCCTGGTCGACCAGCCGGTTCCGCTCACCGTGGCGGTCACGGGCGGCAAGGTACGGGTGCCGACCCTGGACGGCGAGGTGGCCTTGACCATCCCGCCGCGCACGAGTTCGGGTAAGATCCTGCGGCTGCGCGGCAAGGGCATCAAGGATGCCCGCACCGGTAAGCAGGGCGACCAGTTGGTCCGCGTGCTCGTCGAGCTGCCGCAGGATCCCGAGCTGCTGCAGCTGATCGAGCGTTGGGCGGAGCGGCGGGCGACGGCCGCCTGAGCGCCCTGTGCCCGCGAGCCCGGCGCCCGCGCCCGCCCTCAGCCCTTGGCCAGCCCCAGCCGGCGCAGCACGTCGGCGGCCTTGGCCTCGAACGCCCGGGCGAAGGCCGGGAAGGCCTCGGGCCCGTCCCACAGCGGCTGCACGCCGCGGGCCTTCATGGCCTCTTGCACCTCGGCCGAGGCGTGCGCGCGGGCCCCGGCGTCGGCCAGCCGTCGCACTACTGCCGGCGGCAGGCCCTTGGGGCCGATGAAGGCGAACCAGTTCTCGTAGGTCCAATCCGAGCCCACGGCCTCCTTCACCGTCGGCACGTCCGGGAAGATCGCCGAGCGGGTCGGCCCCATGACCGCCAGCGCCCGCACCTGCCCGGCCTCGATCAACGCCTTGCCCTCGATCGGCGAGCCCGTGAACATGGTGATCCCACCGGCGGTCAGGTCCTTGAGCGCCGGTGCACCGCCGCGCGAGGGGATCCATTTGATCCGATCGGTCTCGATCCCCACACTCGCCAGCAGCCCGGCGATCGCCATGTGCCAGGAGCCGCCCTGGCCGGAGCCCGAAGCGGTGTAGGTGCCCGGCGGGGCCGCCCGCACCGCATCCAAGAGTTCGCCCAGCGTCCGCCAGGGCGCGTCGGCCTTCACCGTCACCCCGGCCGGGATCACGGTGATCCGCGAGATCAGCGTGAAGCTGTCGGGCCCGATGTCGGCCAGACCCACGGTCTTCAAGAAGGCGAGCTCGGGCGAGCCGACACCGAGCGTGTAGCCGTCCGGCTCGGCGTTGGCGATCGCCGCGTGACCGACCACCCCGCTGCCACCCGAGCGGTTGACCACGTTGATCGGTACGCCCAGCTCCTTTTCGAGCCCGGCGGCGAAGATCCGCGCCGAGATGTCGGTCCCGCCGCCGGCGTCCCAGGGCACCACGAGCTGGATCGGCCGCTGGGGATAGGCGGCTTGGGCCGGGCCGGCGAGCACCGAGGTCGCGGCGACCGCGGCCGTCCCGGCGAGGAGCGTGCGACGGTTCATGGAAAGCCTCCCCTCTGTTCCTCGAGCGACAGCGAGCCGCCTCGCCGCGCACCCGGCAAGGGTGGCGTACGCAGACCTGCTCAGTCCGCGGGGCCGAGCCGCCAGAGCGCCCCGTCGCGCTGGTCGGTGAGCAGATAGACCAGGCCGTCGGGGCCGACCCGCACGTCGCGGATCCGGCCGATCTCGTGTTCGAGCAGACGATGCTCCTTCACCACCCGTCGTCCGTCGAGCTCCAGGCGGACGAGCATCTGCCCGGCCAGGGCGCCGACGAGGAGACTGCCCCGCCAGCCGGGGATCACCTCCGAGTCGTAGAACGCCATGCCCGAGGGGGCGATCGACGGCGTCCAGACGTGGATCGGATCGGTCACCCCGGGCATGGTCTTGCCGAAGCCGATCGGCAAGCCGCTGTAATCGACCCCGTGGGTCACGAGCGGCCAGCCGTAATTGGCACCCTTCTCGATGACGTTGATCTCGTCACCGCCCCGAGCCCCGTGCTCGTGTTCCCACAATTCTCCGGTCCGAGGGTCGACGGCCAGGCCCTGGGCGTTGCGGATGCCGTAGGCCCAGATCTCCGGCCGCACCCCCGCGCGGCCCACGAACGGGTTGTCCGGTGGCACCCGGCCGTCGGGCTCGAGGCGCAGGATCGTGCCCGCGAGATCGTCGAGTTTCTGGGCCCGCTCCATCACCCCCCGATCACCGGTCGAAACGTAGAGCTTGCCGTCCGGGCCGAAGACCAGCCGCGCACCGAAATGGCGGGCGGTGGTACCGGGTGGATCGGCGCTCACGACGATCTCGAGATCCTCGAGCCGATGCTCGCCCAGCCGGGCCCGCGCCACCCGGGTCACCGCACCGTTCCCGGCCGGTGCGGCATAGGCCAGATAGACGAGCCGGCTCGTGGCGAAGTCGGGCGCCAGGGCCACGTCCAGAAGTCCGCCCTGGCCGCGCGCCCACACCTCGGGGACACCGGCGATCGGCCGCGGATCGAGCCGCCCGGCCTCGTCGACCAGCCGCAGCCGGCCGGGGCGTTCGGTGATCAGCATGCCGCCCTCGGGCAGGAAGGCCAGCCCCCAGGGATGCTCGAGCGGGCCCACGAGCCGCTCGAGCCGCAGCCGCTCGCCGCCCGTGCCCTCGACGATCCGCACCTCCTCGGCCACCGCCCGGGTCCCCACCGCCCAGTGGAAGCCGTTGCAGGAGCTGGCGAAGCTCACGAAGGCCGCGAGCAGCGGCAGGACGAGCGGGGCGGAGGGTGGCACGGCGGATCTCCCGTCGATCGGTCACCTGCGTCCGAAGATAGTCTTGCCGAGGCGCGCGCAAACCGGCTTGATCGCCGCCGCGGGTTCGAGGGAGGGAGCATGGCCGAGAACGGGGCGAACACGATCGTCGAGCTGTTGGGCCGGGGTGCGGAAGCGGCGCCGGCGATCGGGGCACCGGGTCGAGCGGCGCTGACCTTCGGTGGGCTGCGCAGGCTCGTGGCCGAGGTGACGGGTGTGCTGCGCGCGGCCGGCATCGGTCCGACCGATCGGGTGGCCATCGTGCTGCCCAACGGCCCGGAGGCGGCCAGCGCGTTCCTCGCCGTGGCCTGTGCCGCCGCCACCGCGCCCCTGAACCCGGCCTATCGCGAGGACGAGCTCGACTTCTATCTCGACGATCTGCAGGCCCGGGCGGTGCTGGTGCGGGCCGAGGACGACGGGCCGGCGGTGCGGGTGGCCGAGCGGCGCGGGATGAGCATCCTGCGGCTGCGGGTCCCGGCCGAAGCACCGGCCGGTGCCTTCACCCTGGGCGAAGCACCGCCGGTCGAGCCGCGGCCGGATCCGGCCGACACCGCACTGTTGTTGCACACCTCCGGGACCACGAGCCGGCCCAAGCTCGTGCCCTTGAGCCACGCCAATCTGTGCGCCTCGGCGCGCCACATCGGTGCCACTCTGGCGCTCGGGCCCACGGATCGCTGCCTCAACATCATGCCGCTGTTCCACATCCACGGGCTGGTGGCGGCGGTGTTGTCCTCGCTGCACGCCGGGGGCTCGGTGGTCTGCACGCCGGGCTTCAACGCGCTGCGCTTCTTCGCCTGGCTCGAGGAGGCGCAGCCCAGCTGGTACACGGCCGTGCCCACCATGCATCAGGCGATCCTCGCCCGCGCCGAACGCAATCCCGAGGCGGTGGCGCGGGCCCGGTTGCGGTTCGTCCGGTCGAGCTCGGCCTCGTTGCCACCGCAGGTCATGCGCGCGCTCGAGGAGACCTTCCGCTGCCCGGTGATCGAGAGCTACGGCATGACCGAGGCGGCGCACCAGATGACCAGCAACCCGCTGCCACCGGCGGTGCGCAAGCCCGGCTCGGTGGGGCTGCCGGCGGGGCCGCTCGTGCGCATCGCCGATCCGCTGGCCCCCGTCCTGCGCGGTCCGGGCGAGACCGGCGAGGTCGTGATCTCCGGCCCCAACGTCACCCGCGGCTACGAGGCCAATCCCGAGGCCAACGCCAAGGCCTTCTTCGAGGCCGAGGGACGGCGCTGGTTCCGGACCGGCGACGAGGGCTTCTTCGACGAGGACGGCTATCTGCGGCTGACCGGCCGGCTCAAGGAGATCATCAATCGCGGCGGGGAGAAGGTGAGCCCGCTCGAGGTCGACGCGGTCCTCATGGACCACCCCGCCATCGCCCAGTGCGTGACCTTCGCGATCCCCCACGAGAAGTTGGGCGAGGAGGTCGGCGCGGCGGTCGTGCTCAAGGAGGGGGCGAGCGCCACCGAACAGGAGATCCGCGACTTCGCCGCGGCCCGCCTGGCCGACTTCAAGGTGCCGCGCAAGGTCGTGATCCTCCCCGAGATCCCCAAGGGAGCGACCGGCAAGCTGCAGCGCATCGGCCTGGCGCAGCATTTGGGGCTCGGCTGATGCGCATCTGCGTGTTCGGCGCCGGAGCGATCGGCGGCTATCTCGCCGCCAAGCTGGCCGCACGTCCCGAGAACGAGGTCTCGCTCGTGGCCCGCGGGCCGCATCTGGAGGCGATCCGCTCGCGTGGCCTCGTGCTCGTGGAAGGTGAGACCCGCACCGTGACCCGGCCGCGGGCGAGCTCGGATGCCGCCGAGCTCGGGCCCCAGGACTTCGTGATCGTCACCTTGAAGGCCCATCAGATCCCGCCGGCGCTGCCGGGGCTGCAGGCGCTCACCGGGCCCGACACGGCCCACGTCTGGGCGGTCAACGGCGTCCCGTGGTGGTATTTCCACGGCCTCGATGGCCCCTGGGCCGATCGACCGGTCGAGAGCGTCGATCCCGGCGGGGTGATCTGGCGCACGCTCGGCCCCGAGCGGGCGATCGGCTGCGTGGTCTATCCCGCCGCCGAGGTCGACGAGCCCGGGGTCGTGCGGGTGGTCGAGGGCGACCGCTTCTCCTTGGGCGAGCCCCGCGGCGTCCGCACCGAGCGGGTCGAGCGGCTGGCCAAGGCGCTCGTCGCCGCCGGCTTCAAGGCACCCGTGCGGCCCAAGATCCGCGACGAGATCTGGGTCAAGCTGTGGGGCAACCTGGCATTCAACCCGATCAGCGCCCTCACCCGTGCCACGCTCGACGTGATCTGTGCCGATCCCGGCACCCGCGCCGTGGCCCGGGCGATGATGGTCGAGGCGCAGGCGGTGGCCGAACGGTTGGGCGCGCGCTTCGCCATCGACGTCGACAAGCGCATCGACGGGGCGGCCCAGGTCGGGGCGCACAAGACCTCGATGCTCCAGGACCTGGAGCGGGGCCGGCCCATGGAGATCGACGCGCTGGTCACGGCGGTCCTGGAACTGGCGCGGCTGGTCGAGGTCGACACGCCCACGATCGCCACCGTCCACGGGCTGGTGACCCTGGCCGGGCGGGTCGCCGGCTGTTACCCGGCGATGCGCTGAGACGGCCGGCGGCGCGCGGTGGTCCCTGCCGCGCTCAATCCGAGAGCCGCTCCAGGCCGTGGGCGTAGCGCTCCAGCGCGGCCGGGTCCTTGACGAGGATCTCGCCGCGGCCCTTGGCGATCACCCCGCGGCGGGCGAGCTCGCTCATCACCCGGCTCACCGCCTCGCGATGGGTGACGACCTTGGCCGCCAGATCGGCGTGCTTGGGGACGGGCGCGATGCGCGCCGGCCCGGCCGTCCCGCCCTCGAGCCCGGCCAGGCGCAAGAGTTCGGCGCAGATCCGCGCCGGAACGGGGATCGCGAACTCGTGGACCCGCTGGCTCAGGGCACGTACGAGCCGGGCGAGCTTCTCGAGCGTGTTCCGGCACACCACGGGCTGGCTTCGCAGCAGCTCCCAGAAATCGGCGGCGGCGAGCGTGCCCACGAGCGAATCTTCGAGCGCCACCACGTCGGCCGAGCGGGGCAGCCCGTCGATGGCCGCGATCTCGCCGAAGCTCGCCCCGGGCCCGAGGTCGCGGAAGGCCACCTCCCGGCCGCTCTCGGCGAAGGTCGTCACCCGGACCTGGCCGGAGAGCACGAAGAACACGTCGCGCCCGGGAGCGAGCCGGCCGACGATCACCTGGCCGGCTTCGAAGTGCCGAACCCGCACCTGGGGCAGGAGGGCCGCGAGGCCGCTCTCGTCGAGCCCCCGCAGCAGGTCGACCTCGGCCAGCCGCCGGGCGAG
>FWPV01000491.1_pt1 | contig 10284 bp, 7 predicted proteins | sample 2228371 | NCBI WGS metagenome assembly FWPV01 (sample SAMEA103939776, study PRJEB20133) | metagenome
GCCCTGGCGGCTGAGGTAGCCGCCCACCAGCATGGCCAGCAGCGGCAGCATCTGCTTGAGCAGCGAGGCGTCCAGCCCGGTCTGCTGCGCGGCCTGTTGCGCCACGGTGCGGCTCACGTCCTTGGAGCCGAAGATCTGGCCCAGCACCTCGTTGCCAGGGGCCGTGTCGGTGGGCTGGGGCGAGAGCACCTGCTCCAGCAGGCCGCCCAGGCCGCCCAGGCCATCCATGTCGCCCAGGCCCGCGCCCTGGCCTTGGGCCTGTTTCTGAAAACCGCCCACGATGGCGGGCAGCAGCGCCTCGGCGCCTTGCGCCACCTGGCTCTCGCTCACGCCAAGCTGGCGCGCCACGGATTGCAGGCCGCCCATCTGGGCCAGGATGTCGGTGAGTTGCATGTCGCGTCTCCTGTGTGGGGTGCCGCGCCGCTCAGTCGAGCAGCTCTTTGGGCACGTTGCCGCCATTGGCGGCGATGTGGGCCAGCACGTTCTTGTGCAGCCACATGTTCATCTTGGCCGAGTCGGCCATCAGCTCGTCGGGGCAGTACAGCTCGGTGGCGAGCTGCTTGCGCGCGGCCAGGCTGCTGTCCATGTCGAGCAGCTTGAGCAGGTCAACGATGGAGGTGCGCCAGTTGAGCTTTTGCGGGTTGGCCGCGGCGCGCTGTTCCAGTTGGGCCACCACGTCCACCATGGCGATGGGGTTGACCACCGGGGCCGCGCTGGGCGCGGGCGCGGCGGCGGGCGCTGTTGATGGCGCTGGTGCGCTTGGCGTGACGGGGTGGGCGGCGGCGCTGCCGAAGCCCAGTTTGTCCAGGATGGTGCCAAAGAAACCCATGGTGCATTCCTCCACTCAAGACCGGTGCCGCCTGCCGGACCCCCCTGGCCCAGGCTTGTGCAGACCGGTACCGGGGCATGGTATGCCCGTTGGGTGTCGTCCCGGTGTCGCCGCCCGTCAACTGGCAGAATCGCGCCTCCCCGAAACGGCCCCGGCGCCTCATTGTTTTTCGTTTCATGACCCATTCCCCCGCCGGCACCCTCGGCATTGACTTCGGCACCTCCAACTCCGCCATGGCCTGGGCCGACGCCAGCGGCCACTCGCGCCTGCTGCCACTGGAAGGCGCGGCCACGGCCATGCCCACGGCGGTGTTCTTCAACGCGGAAGAGGGCAGCACCCACTTCGGGCGCGACGCGGTGGCGCAGTACCTGGCCGGCACCGAGGGGCGGCTGATGCGCTCGCTCAAGAGCCTGCTGGGCAGCTCGCTCATTCACGAGACCACCGAGGTGCACCACCGCCCGATGAGCTTTGCCGACATCGTGGCCCTGTTCCTCACCGAGCTGCGCCGGCGCGCCACGGCGCAACTGGGCCAGGCGCCCACGCGGGTGGTGATGGGCCGCCCGGTGCACTTTGTGGACGACCACCCCGAGCGCGACACGCAGGCCCAGCAGTCGCTGCTGCAGGCGGCGCGAGCGGCGGGCTTTGCCGAGGTGTCGTTCCAGTTCGAGCCCATCGCGGCGGCGCTGGACCACGAGCAGCGCCTTGCCGACGAGAGCCTGGTGCTGGTGGTGGACCTGGGCGGCGGCACGTCTGACTTTTCGGTGGTGCGCCTGGGGCCGCAGCGGCGCGCGCAGGCCGACCGCAGCGCCGACGTGCTGGCCACCACTGGCGTGCACATTGGCGGCACCGACTTTGACCGCCAGCTCAGCCTGGAGCGCGTGATGCCGTTGCTGGGCTACCGCCACCATGGGCCCGATGGCCGCGAGGTGCCCAACCGCACCTTCATGGACTTGTCCACCTGGCACCTGATCCAGTGGCTGTACCAGCCGCGCGCGCTGGCCCAGGCGCAAGGGCTGCGGGTGAACTACAGCGACGTGCGCCTGCACGAGCGCCTCATGCGCGTGCTGCAGCAGCGCGAAGGCCATCGCATTGCGCACGAGGTAGAGCAGGCCAAGATCCGTTGCTCGCAACACAACGCACCCACTGAGGTGGACCTGGCCTGCGTCGAGGCTGCCCTGGCCGCGGGCCTGTCGCCCGATGACATGGCGCGCCACCTGCAGGCGCTGCTGGCGCGGGTGATTGATTGCGCGCGCGACTGCGTGCGCCGCGCCGGCGTGGCCGATGGCGCGCTGGACGCCATCTACCTCACCGGTGGCTCGTCGGCCTTGCGGCCCTGGCAGCAGGCGCTGGCGCTGGAGTTCCCGGGCGTGGCGCTGATCGAAGGCGATCTGTTCGGCGGCGTGGCCGCTGGGCTGGTGCACAGCAGGGGCTGAGGCGCCCCGAGGCAGCCTATTGGCCTGGCTGCATCGCCCGCAATGGCTGGCGAGTGGCGGCCGACAGAAAGCCGCCGATGGTTTCAACGCAGGTCGAGAACAGGTCGGGCTGTGCCCCGGCCACTCGCGCCAGGTGCTCGCCAATGGAGGCGTCAGGGGAGAGATCCAGGTAGGGTGCCAGGGCCGCCGGGTCGGGAAGCCATTGGGCGTAGGCCTTGGCCAGCAGCCGAATGCCGGGCAGATCGCGCCGCTTGATCAGGCGCGCCCACAGCGGGTCACCGTTGCGGTGGGCCCCGGCCAGCATGGGCAGTGCCTGGGCGGGGGGCAGTTTCATCACACGGGCGAGCCACAGGCCGATGGTTTGCTCGTCGGCGCATCGAATCGCCACTTCCATCGCGCTCAGGCCGTTGCGGTCGTGACCGTTCAACAGGCCGGCGGCGCACTCGGGCGCGCCTTGGCTGGCCTGGTCGATGAGCCGGATGATCAGGTCGATCAGCAGAGCAAATGGCTGGCTCAGGGCGCAGATCAGCGGCGAGTCTTGCCGAGGGACCTGATCGGCCAAGACGCGCCGCAGGGCTTCATTGGGCAAGCTGGCCGCCATGCGGTACCAGCTCATCAGCGCGTGTTGGGCCAGCATGTCGGCGTCTTCGAGCACATGGTTGCCGTGGCGGGACTCGCCCCTGAGCAGAGCCACGCGAAGGTCAATTGGCTGCCGCTGCCACACCCGCTCCCAGGTGGCCAACGGGCGGGGGTCGGTCTCGTGCATGGCGTAGCGCAGCAGGCTGTTGTCCACGCGAGGCCAGGCGAACAGCGATTCGACGTTCACCTGGGTGTCGTCATCGGGCAGCAACTGGCGCAAGCGCAGCCTGACCTGGTTTTCCATTTCCGCGCACAGCCCGTAGATCAGACCGACCCGGGGGGGCTCGCACCAGTCGGTGCTGAGCGAGCGAGGGGCCTTGCCTCGGTTCTGCAGGTCTTTTACCTCGAAGAGTTGAATGTGTTGGGTCTCGTCATTGACGGGGAAGTAGCTCATGACCACGGCGCGGTCTTCGTCGCTGCAACCGTGCTGGAGGAGGTAAGAGAGGAAGTGATGGTCTTGCGGGTGTTCGGCGAAGTCTTCCCGGCGCTGCGTGCGGCTCGACACCTGCAGATTGGTGGTGTTGGGGTCGTAGACGCTCACCACGAACGTCCAATGGTCGCCAGAGGCGGGCACCAGCTTCAGGCGCAGCCCCATGGCGTGGTGGACGGTGGTGGCGTAATAGACGCGCCAGTGCACCCCGGGTGGTTCATGCATCTCGTGGGCTTCATCCAGCATGTCGCCGAAGGTCATCGAGAGGAACTCGCCAAACCGGCGCGAGGGCAGCAAGTGCACATGGCTGGCATAGCGTGGAATGCGCAGGTCGCGCTCATCCAGCCAGGCGGGGTCTGCCTGCCCGATCAGGCTGGGCCTCAGCAAGGCCGACGGCGGGAACTTCGGGTCAAGCAGCGAATGGATGCAGTACAGCAGCGCGAAGTGTCGGCAGGCCGCCGTGGCCGAGGTGCAGGCTGTGGTGCCACCTTCTTCATCGTCGTCCTCCGCCTGGATGGGCTGGTGCCTGGCCAGGCGGATGCGGCCATTGAGGTGAAGCGGCCCCGTGCCCACGGGAACGGTCATGTAAGGGTGGCGCTTGTCCGCCACCGGCGCCGGCTGGCCGGTGGCGTTGGCCGTGCCGTCGGGCGCGGGGCGGTGCCGCACGTGGAATGGGGCAGGGGGCAGCATGGAGGCTTGCGCTGGCCTGGTTATTGATCGGGCGCCAAGGCGCGCAACCAGTCGATGGCGGCGTCGGGCAAGGTCCGGGTGAGTTCCTGCAGGGCTGCGCGGAAGCTGGCGGCGTCTTTTTGGGCCTGTCGGCGAGCTTCTCGTGTCACGGGGTGATCGCGGTCGTCGGGCAGTGCGGTCAGCAGCACGCGCTCATCGGGCGTCACCAGTCGCAGGCAGTCGGCCCAGGCCACCACGGCCGCCCAGTGGCCGGAGCGCACCCCTTGCCACAGCGCCGGCGTCCCATCGGGTGGGCTGCCTTGCAACAGGGCCAGGCGCTGTGGCGGTGGCACCTCAGCCAGACATGCCCCCCAGTCCCGGATGAAGGCCACATCGCCGGCAACGGCGTCAAACATGATGCTGTTGGCGCCGGTCATGGCGCGGTGCAGCACCGACACGAAGGGCGCTTGTCGTCGGTGAGCGGCCAGCAGCTCGGCCCTTTGGTCATCGGGCAATTGCCGCCACAGCGTGCGCCAGGCCTCAAAGGCCGTGGGTTGATGGCCCCTGGCCAGTGTCCACAGCGCGGGCTCGCCCTGGTTCCCCATGCCACAGAGAAGCTGGGCCTTGCTGGCCGCTGGCGCGGCGCTCCACCACTGACCCCACCACTCGATCCAACGCGTCTGGCCTTGTCTCATTGCCTGGTACAGCGCCGTCACGTTGGTAGGGTCTGCCGCCTGCAACAGGAAGACGAGATCGTCGTCGCTCACCTCGGGCAGCAGGGTGGCCCAGTCGTCCAAGGTGCTTAGCTGGTCGTCATCTCTGCATAGCGCCAGCAGGGGAACGTCATCTGGTGAAAGGGCCTCCGCGATCCAGCGCGACTCGGCTCGGTGATTCGCGCGAATGGTTCGCAAGATGGACGGCCACGGGCTGCCGGCCACGTCGTTCTTTCCCCAGATCCACAGCTCCAGGGCGCTGTAATCCAGCCGCTCACGGACCTTCAGCACTTGCAGGATGTGTTCTGCTGGCAAGGTGGCCACCAAACCCAGCCACCAGCACAACGCGCTTTCGCTGAACATGTCGGCAGACAGCAGCAGGTGATCGCCTGCTTGGTCCTCGCCTCGCAGCAGTTGCACCTTGTGCCCCATGTCCGGGGTGCGCCGCCAGAACGCTTCCCATTGCGCCTGTCCCACGCCACGTTCACCGAACATGATGTACCTCAGCACCGACGGTTCCACGCTGGGCACCTCCAGCAGCAGCTTGGGGTCGTCCAGGTTGTTCGTTTCAATGTGCTGGAAGTAGCCCAGGATCGCCGCCTCCACAGAGGCCAAGTTGCCTTGGCTCGCCGCCAGGGCGATCTGCAACCGGCGGTTGGTGCACCAGTTCGTGGTCAGCGGGCATTCGGTTTCGCTTTTGACCAGCTGGCCATCGGCATTGGCGCTCAGCTCATAGAGGTTGATGTGGGCGTCGGGATCCAGTTCGTGGAAGTAGACGGCCTGAGCGGTTTCCCTGGTCCAAGTGGGGTCGTCGCCGGCGCACACAAAGCTCAGGAAGTCGTGGGTCTGCCCGTCGCTGTCCCAGTCTTGCGGCGTGGCCACGCGGGCCACGCATTGAACCTTGGTCATGTTGGGGTCGTACACCTGGGCCACCAGTTCCTGGGTGCCATCGCTTTTGGTTTTCACGCGCAGCCCCAACGCCAATGCGTGGGTAGACGTCGCCACCATGTACACCGCGGACCGCCGATTGGTCTCTTGAAGCAAGCCTGTGAATGCCTGGCGCAAAAAGGCGCCGAATCGGCCCGAGGGCAACATGTGCCAGGTGCGGCTGTAGAAGCCCAAGTCGTTGAGCAATTCGGTCATCCGCGAGTGGCTTTCCTCGCGTGGGTCGACGCTGGCGTAGAACTCGCTGGGGTGAAAGTCAGGGTTCTTCAGCATGCACTCGCAGTACAACAACGACAAGTGGATGCAGACGATGGACTCACCGAAGATCGGTATGGCGCGTCGGTTGAACTCGGCGGCACCGTTGAGGTTCTCGTCCGGTGAAGCGCCACGCCTGCTCAGGTAGGGGCGGCGCTTGTTGCGCGCCGGGCTGGGCAATTGCGGTGCAGGCAGTGGCGATTGGGGCGAAGGGTCTTGGGGAATCATCGTGCGAGTGACGTGTTGTGGATGCCCGGTCAGTGACCGCGGCGCCCTGCCTCGTCTCAGTCATCGGTGTTGGCCCTATCTGCGCGCGGGGCAGGTGCCTGCGCTTGCATCCACGCCCACGCATTGGCGGGCAGGGGCTCGCGCAAGGCCTCCAAGGCGGCTTGATAGGCCGCGGGGTCTTGTTGGGCGTGCCGGCGCACGGCCTGGGTGAGTTGCTGATCGGGGCCTTCGGTCAATGGCGTGAGGGCGTCGCGCTCGCTGGGCGTCACCCAGCGCAGCAAGCCGGCCCAGGCCACCACGGCCGCCCAATGCCCGGTCTCCAGGGCCCGGCGCAGCGCGGTGTTGCGCGGGTTGGGCGTGCCCTGCAGCAACGCGGCCCGATGCGCTGCCGGCACTGCCTCCAGGCAGGCACCCCATTGTTCGATGAAGGCGGCGCTGCCCGCCTCGGGGTCGTCCGGGTTGGCCCCCGCGCCGGTCATGGCGCGGTGCAGCACCGACACGTAAGGCGCCTCTTCTCGGTTGGCGGCCAGCGGTTCGGCCCTTTGGTCCGCAGGCAACTGCCGCCAGAGCTTGAGCCATGCCTCAAGGGTGGCCGGGTGATGGCTTCTGGCCAGCGTCCACAGAGCGGGCTCGCCGTTGGGCCCCAGGCCCCAGAGCAGCCGTGCCTGGCTGGCCGCTGGCGCGCTGGCCCACCACCGACCCCATAGCTCGATCCACCCTGGCTGCTGTGTCGCCATCGCCCGGTGCAGCGCGGAAATGCCGTCACCATCCTGGGCCAGCAGCAGGTAGACGAGATCGTCCTGGCTGACCTCGGGCAGCAAGCTGCCCCATTCCTGCAGGGAGTCCAGGCGGTCGTCGTTGGTGTATTGCGCCAGCATGGGAACGCCATCCGTCGCCACCGACGCCATGAGCTTGCGCACATCGGCCGGGCGATGGGCGCGAACGGTTCGCAAGATGGACGGCCAGGCGCTGCCGGCGATGGCATGCCCGTTCATCACCCATTGCTCCATGTCGAAATAGCCCAGCTCGTCGTCGATCTTCAGTGCCGCCAGCAGGTGATCGACCGGCAGCGTGGCCACCAGCCCCAGCCACCAGCACAAGCCCTGCGGGTTCCACAGCTCGGCCGCCATGAGCAGGTGTTCTCCCGCCTTGTTGTGGCCCCTCAGTAGCTGCACCTTCATGGCCATGTCCTGGGTCTGCTCCCAGCGCGCTTGCCACTGCGCTTGTCCCACGCCATTGGCCCCCATCAGGATGTACCGCAGCACCGAGCGATCCACCTGTGGCACATCGAGCAGCAAGCCGGGGTCGCTCAGCTGCTTTGCCTCCAGGTCATCGAAAAACCAGGCGATCGATGCATCCAGCAAGGCACAGTCCCCATTCTGGTGGGCGTAATGCAGCTGGATCCGGGGGCTGGTGCACCAGTTCGTCGCCAGGGGGGCAGGCGCATCGTGCTGGACCAGGTTGCCTTCGGCATCGGCCCTCAACTCGAAAAGGGCGATGTGGGCGTCGGGGTCATGCGCGGTGAAGTAGCTCGCCAGAACGTCTGCGCGGGCCGGTGGGGTGTCGCTGTGGGCGCACAGAAAGCTCAGGAGATCGTGGGCCTGGCCCTCGCTCCCCCAGTCTTGCGGCCCGGCCACGCGGGCCATGGTGTGAACCCTGGTCTGGTTGGGGTCGTACACCTGAACCACCAGCTCCTGGGTGGCATCGGTTCTGCTTTTCACGCGCAGCCGCAAGCCCAGCGAGTGGGTGAGGGTGAACACCTTGTAAACCGCCCACGGGCGCTCTTTGCGCTCAATCAGGTCTGTGAAGGCTTGCCGCAAAAAGTCGCTGAAGCGGCAGGAGGGCAGCAGGTGCCAGGTTTCGCTGTAGTGGCTGAGGTTGCTCAGCAAATGGAGCAACCGCGAGGCGTCTTCCTGGCGTGGGTCAACGGTGTCGAAAAACTCGCTGGGGTGGAAGTCGGGGTTTTTCAGCAGGCGCTCGCAGTACATCAGCGCCAGGTAGCAGCAGACGATGCCCTGATGCTCGGGCGCAATGCCATCGGTGCGATCGAAGGCGTAGCGGCAATTAAGGTTCTCGTGTGGCGATGCCCCATGCAGGCTGGCGTAGGGGCGGCGCTTGTCGCGTGCGTGGCGAGCAGTCGAGGTGGTGGGCTGGAGGGCTTGGGTCTCGGGGTCTTGTGCAAGCATGGCAGGGCTCTGGTGTCGGTGATCACCCGGTGGGTGACCCCTGCGGCCTGCTTTGTGTCAGCCCTCGGTGCTCGCCCTGGCCTTGCCTCTATGCCGTCGGGCCACCGCCCGCCCGGCGCCACCAGCCGGCCAGGTCACGGTGCCCTTCCAGCACAAAGCCTTCGCCTTCGGCCCGCCAGGCGCAGGCCAGGCGTTGCCCTTCCCATTCCACGTGCGTGGCGCGCGTGATGTTCCAGTGCCCGCCATCGAGCATGCCGTAGGCAATGCGCAAGTGTGCCCGCCGCTCGGCCGGGCGCAGGTGCATGGCGCAGTGTCCGGCCACCAGGAACAGCTCGGGGGCGTGCTCGGGGCCCCGGGCCAGCGCCAGGGTGGGGCCAATCGATTCGGGCACGCGTTCCCACACCTCCAGGTAGGGGCCGTGGATGCCGGTCTCGATCACGCGCTCGCTGCCCTCGAACACCATGTGGCCCTCATCGGGCGTGGGGCGTGGGGGCTCCAGGTCGATGCGGCGGTGCCAGGTGCACACCTCGGGTTCGGTGGGTTGGGGCCGGGCCACGGCGGTCTGGCCCCCAAAGCCTTGCACCAGGCGACGCGAGCCGTAGGCCGGCACGCGCAGGTCTCCGTGCCAGTGCTCGGTCTGCAGCCAGTGCACCCAGCTCGTGGTGTCGGTGCGCTCGGGCGTGCGCAGCAGGGTGCGGCGCCAGACGCCGAGGTAGCGGGACGGCACGCCTTGCGCCATGGTGCTCAGGGCTGGAAGGCTTGCACCCATGCACTCACCCGCCCTGCGGCCAGGCCCGGCGCGGTGGCGCGGGGGGTCATGTCGGCCAGCACCTCGTCGGTGCTGCGCACCTGGCCAAAAATGCCGCCCTCCACGCCGATCATGGCCAGTGCCGGGGCCTGCAGCTCGGCCTGGCTGGCGGCGGTAGCGTCGCCCACGGTGACGCAGGCGTAGCCCCGGTCCACCGCCTCGCGCAGCGTGGAGTGCACGCACACCTCGGTGGTCACGCCGGCCACGATCAGGCGCTCAATGCCGTGGCTGTTCAACACGTGTGCCAGCCGGGTGTGGTGAAAGGCGCCGTAGCCGGGTTTGTCGATCACCACCTCGCCCTTGATGGGGGCCACTTCGTCCACGAAGTCGTGACCGTGCTCGCCGCGCACCAGCAGCCGACCCAGCGGGCCGGGGCTGCCGATGGGCGCGCCCGCCGCGTGGCTGCGCGCCAGCTTGGTGGGTGGGCAGTCGCTCAGGTCGGGCCGGTGGCCTTCGCGGGTGTGCACCACCAGCCAGCCGGCCTGGCGGGCGGCGTCGAGCAGGCGGCGGGCCTGGCGCAACACCGGGGCCATGCGCGAGATGTCCAGCCCCGCGCGGTGGGCGTAGCCGCCCGGGGCGCAGAAGTCGCGCTGCAGGTCAATCAGGATGAGGGCGGTGTTCATGCGGCCTCCGTTCCAGCAGAACCCCGCGCAAAACCGGTGGCGATGGCCTCGGCCATGCGGCGCGTCACCTCGTCGGCCAGCAGGCGGCCCTTGTGGGCGTCAGACCCCTTGGCCGAGGACAGCACGCCCGAGGGCGGCACCCACTCGGGGCGGATGGGGTAGATCTCGTAGGGCGGGAAGTCGGCCGGGCCGTCGTCGGGCAGCAGGTCCATGCGCACCAGCGCGGGGTGGTAGTGCAGCATCATCGAGGTCTCCAGCACGGCCGCGTGCTCCAGCGCGAAGCCGGGGAAGCCCTCGGGGAACACGTGGCCCAGGGTCTCGGGGGTCATGAAGTCCCAGTACTCCAGGCGCATCACCTGCAGCGCGCACGCTGGGTTGGCGGCGCGGGCATCGCGCAGGCCCAGGTCAATGCCCTCGATCAGGAACCACTGGTTCTCGTAGTGGCCATTCACCAGCACCAGCTGGTCCACGCCGTGGCGGGCGAACTCGCGCACCGCGTCGCGCACCTGGCCGATCAGGGTGGCCG
>FWPV01016721.1_pt1 | contig 10284 bp, 12 predicted proteins | sample 2228371 | NCBI WGS metagenome assembly FWPV01 (sample SAMEA103939776, study PRJEB20133) | metagenome
AATATAGTCACTAATTATTTTCAACCTTTTAAAAAAAAAAAAAAATTTATCCCTTCTTCTTCCTTAAAAATCTCAGTCCTGCTATGCCAGCCAGACCACTGCCGACAAGAATGAAGGTAGCTGGTTCAGGGACAACATTTATGTTTCCGGGCCGAAGGTAAACATCATATTGCTCATAAAGAGGCAATCCATATTCATCGCTAAGTCCGCCTATGTTATACCATAGATGTAAGGCACTTGAACCAAGGGCGATGGTGTCAAAGGTTAAACTTGCAAGGGTAAATTCGCCAGGCTGAAGAGCATTTAGTTCATCAACGCCTAAAAGAGACAATTCTGAAAAGTTAATTGTTCCTGGTGATATTTCACCCCATGATAAATCCTGAGCGTCTCCCAGCATAGTATCACCTAAGTAGGGACCTAATGTGTAACCAGAAAATGAGAGAATAGCAGGATCATAATAGACATAAAGGTCAAATGCACCAAGAGAAGGTGACTCATAATTTCCGAGATCTGTTATAAACAGGTTAACAATTGCAGGATTACCTAATGCTACATCTTGAGTAACAGGGTCGAAACCTATAAGGATGGCATCTGAGATGTTAATGCAGAAAAAGATACCTAATAGAGATATAAAAATTAACAAAGTCCACCGTTTCATCTTTTTTCTCACCTCTTTTTTATTAAATTTTCATTTTCCTCCTTCAGTTTATCGGTCGCTTGTTTATAAGTTTAGACTTTATACTCCATCCAAAATGATTGATTATTTCTTTATTTTCTTTCTCAATCTCCAACTATAGAGTCCAGCACCAAGAAGTCCAGAGCCAAGTAACATAATAGTACCTGGTTCAGGGACTACGGCTGTTGAATCGTGTGAAAAAGGAGCAAAGACATATTTTGCATTATTTTGTCCAACGACAATATGGTCGAATGCATCAAAATGTACAGTAGAGTAACCCTCTATCTCAATAAGATATGCATTTATTTGGCCCATAAATGGAAATTCAGTCGGAAATGAATTAATAAAGTCTCCGATAGGAGAATCAGTTAAGGTAAAATCTCCAAGTGCATAAGTATTCCAGCTTATTCCTGGACCGTATTCTCCATGGCTTGGTAGAGGGTCGCCGTCTCCCATAAGAGGTGAACCATCAGAACCGCTCGCTATATACGCAGGTATGGGAGGAATTGAAAGATCTCCTGGTGAGGGTAAAAGACCCGGCGTAGCAGTTGTAGGCGTAATAGTAATAGATCCTGATTCTGAGCTTGAGAATGCAATGGCCAATTTTACATCGTAGATAGTTCCATTCCCTAAGACCCAGAGAATAAATGGATCAGCAGTCACAATCGTCCAGCTTTCAGTAACAGGGTCATAAGTTGAGTCTTCAATATAAAGCTGGAGCGTTGGTACTGCAAAAGCTTTGGTAAAGTTTAGGCTAAGAATAATACCTATAAAAATTATTAATATTATTAATATTCCCCCTCTTTTCAAAAAACCCTCCTTTATGCCATCTCTTTTAATCATTTCTTTACCCTCCACCCCAATTTATTTTTTAATAAAGAGGGGGAATTTCTTAATCTTTATTTTTTCTTCTCCTCCATCCATAGAGTCCAGCACCAAGAAGTCCTGAGCCAATAAGCGCTATAGTCGACGGTTCAGGGACGGGATTAACAGCGACATTAAAACTTGTAGTGCCAGGTGTGCTATGAGTTATAGTAGCAATAGTAGTAAGTGAAAATGGGGATGAGGGAGAAATTAAAGCCGAATTTGCTCCAGAAAACGCACCAGGACCAAATGGGCCTAAAGTACTGATTAAAACGTTATCAACATAAGTTTCAAACGTTACATAACCTGCTGTTACTCCACCTGCCAATGTTATAAAACCCTGTGCTGCTAAAGGACCAAATCCACTCTCGGAAAAAGTTATAGTAAGGGTGCCGTTTCCTGTTGAGTTTAAATTAACTGAATTCAAATCCATTTGAGGTAATGTTGTAGTCCCAATTATTGGAGTTGTAATGCCGGTAGTGACATTTATGTTGAAAATACCAACCGAACCCGAATAGAGAATTACGCCTGATAATGGATTTAAATCTAAAAAACTACCATCGCTAATAGTGACTATTGTTGTCCCATCGCTTAGGGTTAGAATTGGGATTGCAGACGCTGATTGTAAACCTATTACACCAAAAATTATTGTAATAATTATGAAGCTCCATACTATCTTTTTCATTTAAGCCCCCCTTTATTTTTAATTAATTTAAATCCTTACTCTTAAATTTATTTCCATAAGTAGTATAAGCACAAAATATGCCCATTTCAGATACGATGAAAAATTAAACAAAATCGATATATTAGGGGAGTATACCGGCTTAAATAGATTGATAGTGATTGTTACTGTAAGATATCCCGACAGGAAGATTATTAAAAAGATGGCATTTTAGTATAAGAACAGAAATAGGCGTCGGACAATTTTACACTCAAAGTGCTTTATTTTTTTAGTAATTTTAATATCTTATAATTCTCTGTAACCCGAAAATTCAGACCTTGCTCAAAAAGAAATTCGCTTTATGCGACCTTTGGCCGTATATGTAAGAAGATATTCTTATATGGATACCGATTGACGAATATTTGGTACATTAAGGAATCAAAAAAATAAATTTTCTTATAACATGTGCATTATTTTGTGCATTATTTTAATTCCATTTTTGAGGCTTCATTTAATTACCTTACTGACCTCGTTCGAATAATCGCTCTCATTTCCTGAGGTATCATATGCTGTAACAGCAAAATAATAGGTGCCAGGGGATAAATTTTCAATTTTATAGGTATTTACATTTCCAACATCTATCACCCATGAGTAATTTCTTGATGACAGCCCATAATATATCCTGTAGCCAGCAAGGTCAGAAACAGGGGTGCCATCTACATTAGTGGTTGGAGGATCCCATGATAGAGTTACAAATCCGCTTGAACTACCTTTATCGTTGCCATTACCTCCTCCGCCACAGCCTTCACAGCCGATTATTATTAAGGAAGATAATGTTATGAGCAAAAATAAAAATTGCAGATTTTTTAAACGCATAGATTTATTTCTCTTTACAATCAAAATAATAAAAATTAGGTACGATATTCATAAACCAGTATAAAAGGAAATTAATATTATTGCAATCGCTATGTGTTAATCGACAATGCTGGTAGAATTTTGAATGAAGTTTAGAATGACGATTGCAGACTATTTACATATTGCGTCTTTCTTTTTCAAAAAGTAATGGAATCTATCCGAAATTACTGCTAAACTTTATATATAGTGATTTTATATGATTTTATAGAAATAATACTGAGATGAGGAAGACTGCTTTCATATATTCAGACGATTTTTCGAAATTTGAATATGGTTCAACCCATCCATTAAAGACCTTTAGATTAAAACTTACCTTTGATTTGATAAATGCCTATGGTCTTCTGTCTTTACCAAATACTAAATTGATACAAGCAGAGCCTGCAAATGAGGAAGATCTTCAAACGTTTCATGCCAGGGGATATATTGAGCTTTTAAAGATTTTAAATAACGGTCGTCCGAAACCAATAGCCGAATTATTCGGAATCGGACCGGGTGATAACCCCATATTTGAAGGAATGTACGATTGGTCGAGACTTGTAGCAGGTGCATCATTACAAGCTGCCTCCTTGGTGTCAACAGGAATTGTGGATATAGCATTTAATATAGCTGGTGGTCTTCATCATGCAATGCCTACCCATGCTTCAGGATTTTGCTATATTAATGACCCTGCTATTACCATAAAATCTCTTCTAAAAAGAGGTTACAGAGTTGCCTATATAGATATCGATGCACATCACGGTGATGGAGTGCAGAATGCTTTCTATGAATCGAACAAAGTCCTTACAATATCCATTCATGAGACCGGTACTTCACTCTTCCCATATACGGGTTTTGAAAAAGAGATTGGAGAAGGTGAGGGAAAGGGTTATACTGTTAATATTCCAATGCCGCCGGGCGCTGGAGACGACCTTTTCCTTCGTGCATTCGACGAAATTGTTCCGCCGATTATAGAAAAATATCAGCCCGATATAGTCGTAAGCCAGCTTGGTGTAGATTCTTTTTATAATGATTTATTGTCTCACCTAAATTACACAATTAAAGGTTTCTGTGAAACAGTAAAAAAGATAAAGAGCTTTGCTAAGAAATGGATAGCATTAGGAGGAGGCGGATATAATATGGCTAATGTTGCAAAAGCATGGACTCTTGCATGGTCAGTTATGAACGACGTAGAGATTCCTGATGAAATTCCCCAGGATTATCTCGAGAGGTATTCTAAATATGGATTTCAGAATAATAAGCTTAGAGATGAATTTCTGAGGGAAGATATTAGAAATAAAGAAAATATGATAGAAGAGGTAGAACGGGTAATAACGTATATAAAAAAGCATGTATTTCCGATAATCGTAGGAAATTAGTATAACCTTTAGGTCATAGTTTTTGCATTGGGCTTACCTTATTTTAAGTATGTTAAAATCAATGATTCTATTTGCCGATATCAAAAGATTAATCAGGGATTCGGAATCTATTTTAGGGAAACTTGAAGAAATCTACTCTTTTATTCCGCCTACTAAATGTGAAAGAATGACCCATTGTTGCTCATTGTTGCCCGAAGCAACTTTACTGGAATCTTTACTGGTATTCAGATGGATAATGGTTGCTCCTGTTGAGATACAAACAAAAATTTTGCAAAAGTCAATTTACTATTTCTTTATGAATCCTGTTGAGATTGTAAGATGCCCTTTTTTAGAGGATAAGGATTGCCTTATATATAACCAACGGTTTTTTGGCTGTCGTGCCTATGGCTTATGGTCAATGGAATATTATGAAATCCTTTCGAATAAGAGTCGCTGCATGAAGGATTTTGTTCGCAAACAATGGGAGAAACTTGGGATACCACTACCCCACGATGTAATGGACTTCTACGTTCCATATTGTCCTAATGTGAAGATATTTGACAGTAAAAATAAAATAGATGATCAAGTATTATTGGGCTTATCAGATAGTATTAATGCTCTTTCACAACGGTTTGGTCATTGGCATGATGCTTTTATGCAGGTCTATTTTTCTGACCTCAGTTTCCTTTTAGCATCTATGATTTACGGAATTCCTGAATCTATTCGTTTAAAATTTGATATTGTCAGCGACATTGTAAAGACAGGAAACAAACAAAAGATAGATAAAGCATTAAGAGAAATTAAGATTTTATAGAGGAGGAGAACATAATGTTTCATGTTGCTGACCCTAAAGATATCATTCAGGGTAAGATCACAGATGTATATTTTGAGCGGGCATTGAGGATTCTTAAAGCAAAAGGTGTGAATCCTACTGTAAAAGCAGAGTTTATAGCAAAGAATCTTCCAGATAACTGGACATGGGCTATCTTTGCAGGATTGGAAGAAGCAATGTATTTGATGAAACATCTTCCCGTAAAAGTAAGAGCTATGAAAGAAGGAACAATTTTTTATCCTTATGAGCCTGTAATGGAAATAGAAGGTAAATATCAAGACTTTTGTGTTTATGAGACGGCAATTCTTGGATTGATATGTCAGGCATCTGGTGTTGCTACAAAGGCAGCAAGATTTAAAAAACTCGCTGGTGAGAGACTTGTTATAAGTTTTGGTGCTCGAAGGATGCACCCCATTTTGGCACCTATGATCGAAAGGAATGCATATATTGGCGGATGCGATGGTGTTGCGGTTATAAAATCTGGAGAATTGATTGGAGAAGACCCTATGGGGACAATGCCACACGCCTTAATAATATGTTTTGGTTCTACTGTTGATGCACTTAAGGCCTATGATGATGTCCTTGAGCCAAAATTAAAAAGGGTTGCACTGATAGATACTTTTCTTGATGAGAAATTTGAGGCCCTTAATGTGGCTGAGGCAATGGGCAGCAGGCTTTTTGCTATAAGGTTTGATACGCCGTCTTCAAGAAGGGGTGATTTTTATCGTATCCTTGAAGAATGTAGATGGGAGTTGGACATACGCGGATATAAGGAGATAAAATTCTTTGTGAGCGGTGGTGTAAAAGAAGAGGATGTGTTAAAATTGAATCCCTTGGTTGACGGCTATGGGATCGGGACTTCTATCAGCAATGCACCTGTTATTGATTATGCAATGGATATAATGGAGGTAGAGGGTAAGGCTATCGCTAAAAGAGGTAAGTGGTCGGGCAGTAAAAGGGTTTTGAGGTGTCCGAATTGTAAATCGAGAAAGATTGTTCTTAATAACGAGGAAAAATATGAATGCCAATGTGGTGAAAGATTTGAAGACATACTTGTACCCATACTCGATAAAGGTAAACAGTTAATTAAAATAGAACATCCTTCGGAGATAAGAAATTTTGTTCTCGACAATATCAGGGACATTACCCTGTAATGGCTTCAATTTATATTCTATTAGCTATATTCCTCTGGAGTTCTCTCGGCATACTTGTTAGGATGTCAGGAGTCTCGGTCCATGTTTTAATTTTTTATTCCATGGCAGTATCTGTGATTGTGCAAGGAATAATCTTAATCCAGAAGCGATATAGAAAGGTTGTTCCTGAATTTAGGATGCTTAAAGTTCCCGCAGTGCTTGGTCTTTTTTCTCTTGTGAACACATTTACATATTTTTATGCATTTCAAAATACAACAATAGCAAATGCAGTGCTTACACATTACATTGCCCCTGTAATAGTTGCTTTTCTTGCAGCAGCTTTTCTTAAAGAAACTATAACAAAAAGAATTATATTTTCACTGATAATAGCATCAGGAGGTTTGATGATTATGCTTAATGGGTTCTCGATAAAGGAGGGTCACTTGGCCGGGATTATGGCAGGGCTTTTGTCAGGCTTTGCCTACGCAATCATTATCATCTTTATAAGGATCCATGCAAAGAATTTTGATCCCTTAATTCTTGCTTTTTTTACGAACACCTCGATCTTGCTTTTTCTTGCACCTTTCATTAGAGAGTTTCCTTTAAATGCCCTCTGGAGTTATTTGTTTATAGGTGTTGTTCATTCTACAATAGCACCGATTTTATATTATAAAGGTTTGCAAAAAGTTACAGCTAACAGAACTGCAATTATTGGTTATCTTGAACCAGTTTGTGCTGTTATATTAGGTGTAATTTTTTTTAAGGAAGAGCCTAATATTAACTCGATTTTAGGAGGGGCTTTGATAATCCTTTCTGGATACTTGACGATAAGCGAAAAAATAGCTGGTAATTGAAAAGAGTGAGAGAGGTGCTATATTTTTGCAGGTAATCTTTAATAAATTTTTGAGTAATGACAGCATTATTCGGGTCAAGAGAGTAAGAAATTTCTCTTACCATTATCTAATAATTCCATTTATATTGGAGGCATTATGCAATATCAGGTAGGAAGAGCGGGAAGAATTATAGTTTCAAGATTTGAAGACAAAGAAGATATAATTAATAATCTTATCGAAATAGTCAAAAAAGAGAATATCAAAAATGCAGTATTTTACATTATAGGAGGTTTGAGGAAGGGCAGGGTTGTTGTTGGACCTGAGAGTGATAAATTACCCCCTGAGCCTATCTGGAGTGCGATAGATGAAAGTCATGAACTTCTTGGTATAGGGACGATTTTTTATCAGGATGAAGAACCAAAGATTCATTTTCATGGCGCCTTTGGCAAGCGTGATAAGGTGAAGGTGGGTTGTCTACGTGGAAGCTCCGAAACATTTCTTGTCATTGAGTCTATTATGATTGAAATAGATGGTATTAATGCGAGAAGGGAGTTAGATCCGCTTTCAGGTTTGACCCTTTTAAAACTTTAAATAGATACATTCTTGCTTGAGTTTTTTAAGATTTTTATCACTTCCTCGTCGCTAATTTGCCTGAAATCTTGGTAAAATTCACCAACGGCGTTGAACCAATCAGGTATTTCAGGACAGATCCATTCATCAACCATCTCTCTAATTTCTTGAGCTGCCTCTTTTGAGGCAACTGGTAATGCAACAACAAGAGAAGATATGTTTTCCTTTTTCAGTGTGGAAATCGCTGCCTTTATGGTAGCACCTGTCGCAACGCCGTCATCGATTAGTAAAACCGTCTTTCCGTCGAGCTGAGGAATATCCTTACCACCACGATACAAATTTTTTCTTCGTGAGATCTCTTCCCTCTGCATAGATATTTCTTTTTCTATAAATTCTTTGGGAACGCCATATGCTGATATAATGTTTTCATTCAATACTATTGCACCTGTTTCTGATACAGCACCTATGGCTAATTCAGGTTGGCTTGGACAACCGATTTTTCTGATTATAATTATATCGAGAGGACACTTTAGAACTTTTGAAACTTCATATCCTACAACAACACCACCTCTTGGGAGGGCAAGAACAATAATGTCCTTTCTGCCTTTATAGTTCTTAAGTAAAGAGGCAAGTTTTTTACCGGCGTCCTTCCTGTCTTTATAAATCATAGTAAAATTATAGCACCTGGCCCATTTCTAACACAGGTTATGACGTATAATTAGTAGCTTGTATCCCTTTGATATTCAAAATACGAATAAATAATAGTATAAACAGAGACTAAAATCGCTGGGACAATGATAAAGAATATTGCATATTTCTGCAAAAATATTCCATTAAGACTAATTATCCCAGCGAGCTTTAATAGTTTACCACCAATTTTATGGGTCTTCTCCCATATCCTATCACTGCTCAATGTCCATGGAGTTCTTATACCAATAAACCAGTTTCTTTTTGCATTCTCGCAAAGGATACCCGCATAAAAAAATAGAAGTCCGGCACCGATCGGGAGTACTATATTAGGACTTATTTTGACCCCGACATTCCAAAAGATTACTTGAAATTGGATCAAAAGCATAAAGATAAAAAATAGGATTATAAAACCATCGTAATATTTTCTAAATTTTTCGATGTTTGCTTTCAACGGATCGATCCTTGGAATAGCAATAAAAAATAGTGCAAGCCCGCTAAGAAGAAAAGGTATTAAAAACAATCCCCAGAATTTTGAAGTATAACCATTTACTTGTCCTTGCGCATTCCAGTGCGAGGCTATTTTTTCTGGCATACGAGGGTAGAAATAAATGCTTATGAGGAATGAAATTAAGATTATCCCACATATTATTATTTTACTTTTTTTCACAGGACAAGCTTCCTAATTTTAGGACAGATCATTTTTTCGAAAAATTCACGCATAACTTGTTCATATCAATTACTACTGAGTTTTAATATAACACTGATTACGGCTTTTGTCACATTCATAATAAAATCGAAATCAAGGGTAGCCCTTGTGTCGCTATGCGTATGATAATATGGATTTCTGAACATTGCTGTATCCGTTAACATGATGGCAGGATATCCATAATTCCAGAATGAGGCGTGATCACTAAATCTCGTTTCAGGTATTATGCGACCTGAGAGAGGGACTTTATATGTGACGAGTTTAAGTTCAGGGACATATTCTCTTGATACACTATTAAAAATATCCATTAGATGTTTTGACTTTCTGTTAGAAATCACAGCGAGAAAATCACCTATCTTAGGAACTGGAATTTTTACCAGGAGAGGTATAATCTGGCTTCCTTCGGTGTTGTCCGTGTATCCAACAGATTCAAGTATGAAAACGGCTTTATAATCTTTCTTCGTTTTTTTTGCCTGTTTCACAAAATATTCACTACCTATCAGAAACTGTATTGTTTGAGGTTGAGGCTCTTCGAGGGTGAATGTAACAAATTGAACGCTTTTATTCAGTTTCTGCCTGCTTAATATCCTTGCAGTTTCAAGCAATACAGCTACTCCACTGGCATTGTCGTCTGCTCCCGGGCTTCCCCATGCGGCATCATAGTGTGCTCCTAATAAAATATATTCTCTGTCTTTCTCGCTTCCTTCATGAGTTGCAATTATATTTCGATAAGTTCTTTTGTGAAAAGATAAATATTGGTTCTCTACTTTTAGATTGAAGGATTTAAGTGTGTATTCAATAAAATTTGCTTTTTTTTCAAGCTCATCGTAATTAGTCGTTCCATGTCTTAGACCTTCTATTGCAACGACATAGTTAATAAGCTGTTCTTTGTTTACCTCTTCCAATATTACTTCCATTCATTTAGAAAAAATGGTTCTTCTCCAATTTAGTTGCTAAAAAGGATTCAAGGATTCAAGGATTCAAGTGCTTATTTCCCTTTTGTTAATTTGTAAATATCTAAACATAGTTGATAAGACCTTTGCCAAACTTTTAAGTCTTTGTAATTCTTA
>FWPV01015264.1_pt1 | contig 10283 bp, 5 predicted proteins | sample 2228371 | NCBI WGS metagenome assembly FWPV01 (sample SAMEA103939776, study PRJEB20133) | metagenome
CAGGATCGCCGCGCCGTGCTCGAGCGGGTTGAGACCCTGTTCGGGCATGGAGCCGTGGCACGAGCGGCCCGTGACCGTGACCTCGATCTGCATGCGCCCCCGTTGACCCCGGTAGATCCCGAGTGCCCCCTGCTCGGCATCACCGGTGCCCTCGGTGAGGATCACGACGTCGGGCACGAGCTCGGGCCCGGCACCCGGGAGCACCCGACGCATCACGTAGCGGGGACCGCCGCCGTCGTTGTCCTCCTCGGCCACGGTGGCGTACGAACGCACGATCGCGCCCCGCAGGGCGCCCTCAGGTGCCAGCTCGAGCAGGATCTTCGTGGCGATGATCTGCGACACCACGCCGGCGAGCTGGTCGGCGGCACCGCGCCCGAAGACCAGGTGGTCGAGCTCGTCGTCGGGCGGCACGTACCCCAGCTGCTCGACGAGGTCGGCACGGTCGGGGCGCGCGGACAGCCCGTCGTAGGCGTCGACTGCGTCGTGGAGCTTGGCCCGCCACTGGGAGCGCAGGGCCTGCACGGTGTCGGTGTGGCCGTCGAGGTAGATCACCCGCTTGTGTTCGGGCGCAACCCCGTCGAACGGGTCCTGCACGGTCCAGACCAGGTTGCCGAAGTCGTCGATGTCGACATCGTCAGCATGCTGCACGGCACCGACGTCGATGATCGTGGCGTGGAACAGCGCTAGCCGCGCCTGCTCGTGGTTGGAGAGCCCCGCAGCGGGGTCGCCACCGGCGTCGGCTGGTCGACTCACGTGGTCGGCGGGGACGCGGATCGCTTCCCGCAGGATCTGGACCGCGAGGGGCCGGTACCGCTCGGCCAGCTCCGCGATACGGGTGTCGAGGGGATCGGCGTCGGTCATCGCTCGCTCTCGTCGGCCAGGCGTGCCGCGAGGCCCTCGACCTTGGCCACGGCGAGCAGCGCCATGATCACGTACACCTTCCACTGGGCCTGGCGGGCGACGTGCGTGCGGAAGCGGCCCATCACCTCGGGGCTCACCTCACTGCCGATGTCGGCGGGCAGGCAGTGCAGGTACAGGGCATCAGCGGTCAGAGCCATGCGCCGCTCGTCGCAGATCCAGTCTCGGTGCTCGGCGTTGACCTCGAGGGCTCGCCGCTCGATGTCAGACAGCTGGTCGACGTCACCGGCCCGATTCGCCTCCACCCGTTCCGCCATGAGGGCGATCGGTCCCCACGACTTGGGGTAGACGGCGTCTGCGCCGGCGAACGCGTCGTCCATCGTGCTGCTCAGGTGGAACGAGCCGCCCGAGGCCTGGGCGTTGGCCCGAGCCTGATCGAGCGGTTCGGCGAGCAGGTCGTAGCCCGGTGGGTGGGCGAGTGTCACGTGCGCGCCGAACCGGGTGAGCAGGGTGATGAGGCCCTGGGGTACCGACAGCGGCTTGGCGTAGCTCGGTGAGTAGGCCCACGACACGGTGATGCGGCGCCCGGCGATGTCGCCCCCGAAGCGCTCCTGCAGCCACAGCAGATCAGCGAGGGTCTGGGTGGGGTGGTCGAGGTCGCACTGCAGGTTGACCACGGGCACCGCGCGCGAGTCGCCCGTGGCAGCCAGGTAGTCGTCGATGCCTCGCCGCACCGCCTGCATGAACCGGTGGCCCTCGCCCAGGACGAGGTCGTGGCGGATGCCGAGCGCGTGAGCGTTCATCCCCAGCATGGCGCCGGTCTCCTCGGCGGTCTCGCCGTGTGCGACCTGGGTGGAAGAGCCGTCGACGATCACGGGGTGCATGCCGAGCCGGGCGGCCGCCCCCGCCCACGCCGACTTGGTCCGCGTCGAGTTGTCGAAAAACAGGGCATACGCGAGCTCGTTCGGCAGCAGGTCGACCCGCCGGCCGGCGCGGTCGAGCGAGGCGAAGCGCCAGGCCACGGCCAGCAGGCTGCGCAGCTCGTCGGTGGACCACTCCTGGGTCGTCAGCAAGCTGCGCCCGGCGAGTGCGCGCAGGCCGTCGGGATCTGGGTGCGGACCCACGACGGCAGTGTGACAGACCGCGACCCGGCCGTCGTCCCGACAAGGGCCCCGCGCTCGGGGACCAAGGTCACTCGGGTGCTGCCGACGACGTCGACGACAACGTGGCGGCGTAGATCGCCTCGCACGACCGGGCGGCCGTCTCACACACTTCGGCCCACACTCGGTCGGCGAGTGGGTCGGCTCCCCGGGTGCGCCAGTGGGTCACCCCAGCGAGCGCGCCGGCCTGCACCTCGCTGATCGTCGCACCGTCAAGACCGAGCCCGGCAGGGCCGGGCACCAGGAACAGCCGCTCCAACTGGGCCCGATCGGCCTCGCTCGCTCCCACCGCGCCGGTTGCCACGAGGTGCGCTGCGCGCAGTCGGGCGAACGCGAGCGTCGACGACTCGATGCGCTCCAGCTCGCGCTGCAGATCCGAGGCCAGCTGGGCCTGGTCGGCGGTGAGCTCACGAACGAGCCGTCGAAGCGCCATGAGTGCGGTGCGAGCCTGGAGCACGCGAGCCTGCGGGACGAAGCGCTCGGCGAGCAGCTGACGAAGCCGAGGCAGCCCCGAGTGCTCGACCAGGCGCGGCCCGAGGGTCGCAGCGGTCGTGGCGCCACTCGCGACCTCGGCGAGGGCGAGGCGGAGCCCGAACATGCCGAGGCGGTCCAGCAGGTGGCGGCGCAGCTCGACGGTCAGCTCGCTCGCGCTCAGCTCCAGCAGCTCGTCGACGCAGAGCAGCATCCGTTCGAGTTGGTCCGCATCGGTCGACGCCAACAGGCGCAGCGCCGCCGCTTCGTCCTCGCGGAGGGTGAGGCCGGTCTCGGCCAGCAGACCGGCAACCGGGATCACCGCCGAACAGAGCGGGCGGAGCTGCGGATCCTGCTCGTACCGGCGGGCGATCCGCCGGGCAGATTGCATGGCGTCGAGTCGCCCCGCCCCGATCTCGTCGGCGCGGGACAACACTGCGACGGCGTTGACCGGCGAGGCGGCGGCGACGGTGCGGTCGAAGAACGCATCGAGGAACGCGACGTCGTCGGCGTGCACGTGGCGCATCAGGTAGATCACGGCGTCGGCGTCACCCGGCCCGCTCTCGGTGGCCCCGAGCGACAGGAAATCGACGGTGCGCCGGGACGTCTCGGCGTGCACCGACTCGAGGCCGGGCGTGTCGACGAGCGAGAGCTGGCGAAGAGTCGATGCGGGCCAGCGGACCTCGAGCATGGCGATGTCCGCCTCGGCGAGACGACCGAGGTCGATGTCGAGCGCGCCGTCGGCCCGCCGGAAGTCGAGCGCTTGGCGCGTGCCCCGACGCAGATGAGCTTCGACGGAGTACATGTCGCCGTGGCGGTACTCGGTGACGATGCGAGTGCACTCGCCGGCGTCGGTCGGGGCGAGTCGCTCACCGACCAGCGAGTTGACCAGGGTCGACTTGCCGACTTTGACGCGCCCGGCGATGGCGACCCGAAGTGGCCCCTCGAGGCGCTCACGGATGGCTCGAACACGATCGGCGACCGACGGCTCCGTGGCCTCGAGGCGCAGGCAGAGTGCCGCGACCTCCTCGGCGACCGAGTGGGCGTTTCCCGGTGACGTCCCCGCAGTCACGGCGTCGCCCCGAGACGGTCGTCGATCCGGGCGAGCTCGGCGAGGAGCCCGTCGATCTCCGCAGCCCTCGCCTGGCGTTGCTGGTCGGTGCGCTGCGCGTCGTGTTGGGCGCGACGAGCGGCATCGGTATAAGTCCGCTGCAGCTCGGTGAGACGTGCTCCGAACTCGTCGCGCAGCTCACGTTGGATGTCGCGCACGGCGTTGGAGAGCTGGTTCCCGACCTCGAACTGCACCTCGTCGAGGAACTGGCGCGCCTGCGAGCGCGCCGTCTGACGCTGCTGGAGCACGCGTCGCTTCCGCTCGTCGGCCAGGCCGATGCCGCCGAAGAGCGCTCCGATGCCGAGCAGCACCGGGTTCGCCACGATGAGCGTCGCCACGGCAGCCGGCAGGAACTGGCTCATCATCCCGAACATCAAGATCCCGCCCTGGGCGCCCCGGAGCCCGGTCAGCGACGCGCGCAGCGCTCGCGCCGTGGTCGACCCACCGTCGGCGACCTCCGTGCCGCGCCAGAGCTCTCGAAGGTCCCCGGTGGCAGCAAGGGGGGTGGTGGGGTCACCGTCGAGGCCTTCTTCGACCAGGAGCTCGAGCACCTCGGCCCGGATGGCCGCGCGCCCGTGCTCGAGTCGCTCGAACGCGTTCGTCACCTCGTCGGCCACCTGGGTCTGCAGGTCGCGGACCATCTGGTCCCAGGCATCCCCGCGCCGGAGGCTCTCGATCCGCTCGTCCGTCTGGCGCGAGATGGTGCGCATGGCACCGCGGAATCGGTGGGTGACCTCGTTGCTCAGGTCGCTCACCCGGTCGCTCACCACGATCGACCAGCGCGAAGCGGGCCCCTTGAGGTGCTCGAGCCGCGCCGTCGCCGCCTCGAGCTCGGCCAACGTGGCCTGCAACCCGCTGCGATCGTCGAGCAGGGCGCGCTCGGTCTCGAGTGTGGAGCGGAGCTGTGCCGTGATGCTGCGCCCCTCGTGGGCCGCCCGCTCCTGCGCGCCCGCGCGCGCCGGATCGATCACGTGGCTGATGAGGCCGGCGATGAGGTCGGGGAAATGACTGCGCTCGTTCAGATGCCGGTCGCGGCGCAGGAGGGCCTCGTACCGCACGGTGGACGACACGCCGACGGTGGGCAGCTCGAGCCCGAGCCGGCGGAGGTGCTCGCGGTCGAGCTCAGCGATCCGCTCCCAGCCGGCGTAGAGGTCGATCTTGGTGCGAGCGAACAGCACGGTGGGGCACAGCTCGCTCGCCCGAGCGAGGAACTCGAGCTCGGGGGCGGTCAGCTCGCTCGAGGCGTCGCTCACGAAGATCACGCCGTCGGCGAACGGGAGGAATCCGAGGGTCACCGCGGCGTGACCGGCGCCGAGCCCTCCCATCCCGGGCGTGTCGACGAGCACGATCCCCTGCTCGAGGATCGGGCTGGGCAGGCCGACTTCGACGAGCTCGACCCGGCGTCCGTTGCGCGGGTTGCCCTGCTCGGTGACCCAGTCCGACAGCTCGTCGAGCTCGGCAGCCTGGGTGACGGTAGAGGCGGACGCGGGCGTAGAGGGGCGCATCACCGCTGCCGAGGGTGACGAACTGCCCGCCGACACGCGGGCACGCCTGAGCAGTGAGCTGGCGGCCATCGAGGTCGTCGTCGACCGGGCAGACGGCCCGCCCGAGGAGCCCGTTGACGAGCGAGCTCTTGCCCTGCTTGTACTCGCCGACGACGCACACGATCGTTCCGGGTCGGCGGATGCGTGACACCGCTGCGCCGGCCCTGGCCGCGAGGTCGTTGCGGCCGAGCCGAGCTGCGAGTGTCGCCAGCTCCTCGAGCACCGCGGCGATCGGCGGCTCGGACCGGGAAGGGGCGCCAGTGTCGGCCATGATGCCCCCGGCTCAGGGCAGCGGCCGGCAGTCGGCCGTGGCCCCGGGATCGACGGCGTGACCCACCGTGGCCACCGTGACGCAGATCGCCGTCGCCCCGGGCGGCCCCTCGCTCGGGCGGAACGCTTGCTCACCCCGGAACAGCTTCTGGCCGGTGTCGTCGAGGTCCCAGACCACCCACGGTCCGGTCCCTGGCACACCAGCCTGCTCGAGCGGCACGGTGTCGAAGAAGAAGTGCAGGTGGTGGCTCTCGTCCCCGCCGTCGATGAGCGGCTCGAACCCGACGGTGGTGTAGGCGACCACGTAGCTGTCGCCCTCGACCCTGATGTCGTCGATGAACGCGCATCGTCCGTTCGTCGTGGTGCACGACGGTGGCAGCACCTCGGGCGCAGTGGTCTCCGTGGAGGGCGCGCTCGCCGCGGTGGTGTCCTCGGTCGGCGAGGTTGAACCCGGTGGCCCGATGGTCGATGCCTGCGTCAGTTCCGCTCCCGGTCCGGGGTCGGCGTCGCGGGTGTCGTCGCCGCCACCGAGCACCAGTGCGCCCAGGCCGGCAAGTGCCGCCAGTGCCACGAGGCCGCCGACGACCACGGGCACCGTGCGTCGCCCCGGGCGACCTGCGCTGCGCGGCGCAGGCTCGGCCATCGACGCGGACACCGGCACGTCCACCGGCACGTCCACCGGCGCCGTCACCGGCGGAGGCGTCACGGTGGCCGGCGCCTCGTCGGGCGTGACCTCCGGCGGGCCAGCCGGTTCGGACCGGTCGCGGGCGAGCATCGCCGCACCCAGCGCAACCGTGTGCTTGGGGTGGGCGTCGAGCGCGACCGGCCGGCCGAACTCGGACCGGACCAGCTCGGCGACGAGCGGGATGCGGGACGATCCACCAGCCAGCACGATCGATTTCAGGTCGTCGGGTGCGATCCCCGCCGAGGAGATCGCCTGGCGGAGTACGGTGATCGTCTCGGTGACGAGGGGTCGGATCGCGGCCTCGAACTCGGCCCGGGTGATGCGCACGTGGGTGTGCAGCCCGGGTAGCACCACGGGGATGGTGGCGTCGGTGTCCGCGGACAGCGCCTCTTTGGCGGCGACGCACTCGGTGCGCAACCGGGCGAGCGCAGACCGCATCGCCGGATCGCCGGTGTCGCGCTCGACCGGTGCATCGATCGCTGCCATCACGTGGGACAGCACGGCGTCGTCGAAGTCGATGCCGCCGAGACGCTCGATACCGTGGGGCGAGCCCAAGGTGCGGAAGCCGTCGTCGGTGCGTTGCAGGACGGCGGCGTCGAAGGTGCCCCCACCGAGGTCGTAGACCGCCACGATCTCGCCGGGTTCGACGCGCTCGCCGGCCGCGAAGTGCACGGCGGCTGCTTCGGGCTCGGTGACGAAGTGCGCCTCGGGAATGCCGGCGAGCTGGGCGGCCTGGTGCAACAGGTCGACCTTGTAGGCGCCCCAGTTGGCGGGGTGGGCAAGCGCCATGGCACCGGGGCGCTCGCCGTAGCGGCTGGCGACCTCGCCGATCACTTGGCGGAGGAGGGCGGCCATCAGGCGTTCGGCCGAGTAGGGCGAGTGGGCGAGCAGGATCGGCGTCTGGTCGCCCAACCGCCGTTTGAACTCCCGGGCCACCCGGCTCGGGTCGTCGATGCCACGGCGGAGTGCAGCCTCCCCGACCAGGAACTCGCCGTCATCGCGAAGGAACACGGCCGACGGCATGGCCGCAGCGTGGTTGCCGAGGCCGACCATCTCGACCTTGCCGGCGTGAGCGACCGCCGCGGTGGTGAAGCTGGTGCCGAGATCGATGCCAAGAGCCATGCCGCTCACCGTCGCGAACCTAGTAGCCGCTCCAGTAGCGTCGCTCACATGGCCGACGCGGCCGTGGGGTCGACCGGGCAGCCCCCGCCGTGGGTTGGGCGGGAGCACGAGCGGCGGAGCTTGCACGCGCTCGTCGAACGAGCGCCGTGGTGCTCCTGGGGGTGCCGGGTGCAGGAAAATCGCGACTGGCAGCCGATGCGATCGAGCGGGCCCGCCAGCTCGGTCTCGCGGTGTTCTCCGGTTCGTGCCGTCCCCACGAGGTCGACCAGCCGTTCGCCGTGTTCGCCGAGCTCTTCGATCACTCCGCGGTGGAACTGACACTGACGGGAGGCAGAGGTGTGCTGGAGGCTGGGGCGCCGTCGGACCCGGCGATCGGTGTCGCCGACCGGCTGGTCGACCTCGTCGGAGCCGAGGTGGCCCGCACCCCGATGCTGCTCGTGGTCGACGACGCCCAGTGGGCCGACTCGGGGACGGTGCGGTGCTTGCGCTTGCTGGCAGCTCGAGCGCCTGCGATCGGCCTGGCGATGGTGGTCGCCGCACGGCCGCCGCGGGTGGGCAGTCCCTTGGCCGGGGAACTCGAACGCTGGATCGACCAGGGGTCTGCACAGGTGCTCGACGTCGGCGGCCTGTCGTCAACCGAGGTCGACGAGCTCGTCCTGGCTCTGCTCGGCGCCCCCGCCGGCCCGACGCTGTCACACATCCTCGCAGAGGCCGAGGGGAACCCCTTCCTCGTGGTCGCCACCCTCGAGGCGGCGCAAGATCAGCTGTACGTCGGTGGCGGCTCGGTCGACGTTCCGTCGGGTACCTCGCTGCGACCGGGCTCGGTGGTACGGCGACGGATCGACGAGCTCGAACCCGGGGTCCGCAAAGTGGTGCAGGTCGCGGCGGTGCTCGGCGGCCCCGATCGCGTCGAATGTCTCGCTGCGTTGTGTGGACGACCCGTGATCGAGGTGATCGAGGCTCTCGACGCCGCACTCGCCGCCGGCGTGATGGTGGCCGACGCCGAGGGCCACCGGTTCCGTCACGACCTGGTGCGCGAAGCCGCGCTCGCGTCGCTGCCCGCCGCTGGTCGAGCGGCACTCCATCGGGAGGTGGCCGCGGTGTTGACCAGGCTGGGAGCTGACGACCTCGAGATCGCCGAGCACCACCTGCTCGGAGCACGCCCGGGTGACCGGGCAGCCATCGGCTGGCTCCACGAGACGGCCCGTCGGTCGTGCCGGACCGCACCGGGAACGGCGCTGCGGCTGGTGGACGCCGCGCTCGCGCTGGCGACGGACCAGGATCCGGGCCTGCTGGAGACTCGGTTCGAAGCGCTGGCGGGCTGTGGGCGGGCCAGTGAAGCCGAGGCCCTCGGCCGGGTCCTGCTCCACGACACGACCGACCCCGTGGCCCGGGCCCGCCTGCACCGCGAGTTGGCCCTGTCGATGTTCGTCCAGGGTCAGGCGGCTCGGGCCTGCGACGAGATGGGTTCTGCCGTCGAGCTCCTCGCGGGGCACGAAGGTCGGGAGCGGGCGATCGCCGAGCGGTCGTTGGCCTTCCTGCTCGCGCTCGATCTCGGCCAGGCCGTGACCCTCGCCGAGCAGGCACGTGCATCGGGCCGTGATGCGAACGCTCAGGTCGCCGCCGAGGCCGTGCTCACGGTGTGCTCGCTGTTCGAGGCCCGGCTCGACGACGCGGGTCAGCACGCGGCTCGGATGCTGGAGCACGCCGAGCGGTGGCGGGCCAACGAGTCGCACCAGTACCAGCCGTGGTTCTGCGCGGGGCTCCTGGCCGCCGAGACGGACGATCTCGACGGTGTGGAGCGGCTGACCCGACAGGGTCGTGAGGTCGCCGTTCGCAGCGGCTCGGCCTGGGCCGTGCCTGCCTACGACGGCCTGGCCGCCTTCGCCGCCCTGCGGTCCGGTCACCTGGCCGATGCCAAAGCGTTCGCGCTCGCCGCGCTCGACTACAGCGACGAGGTCGACAGCTTCGGGATCCTCGTCTGGTGCCACTCGTTCCTGGCCCAGATCGCGCTCGCCCAGGGCGACTTGGTCGGGGCGCGCCGACACACGGCATCAGCCCAGGCGATCCTGGCCTCCGGCCGGACCGGCTTCGGGCTGGACCACGTCGCCATGTGCCAGTCGTACCTGCACGAGGCCGACGGCGACACCGCGGCCGCTCGTCAGGTGCTCGAGGACATCTGGTCGGCGTTCAGCGCCTTGTCGTTGGCGACGCCTCGGCAGTGGATGGGTCCGCGCCTGACCCGCTTGGCCATGGTCGACGGTCGGGTGGAGCTCGCCGACGAGGTGATCGGTGCGCTCACCGAGACGGCGGAGCGAACCGGGCTCGCCACGATGCGGGCCGATGCCTTGCTGGCCCGGTCGTGGCGCACTCGCGAACCAGCTGATGCACTGGCCGCTGCGGCGGTGCTCGATGGCTCACCCCGGCGGTTCCAGCGGGCCGAGGCGTTGGCCGGGGCAGCCGTGCTCTACCAGCTCCGGGGTTCGGCGACGGAGGCGGCCGACCCGGCCCGAGCGGCGTCGGAGCTGTTCGAAGCGGTCGGGGCGAGTGCGCTGGCCGAGGCGGCGGCGCGCCTGGCCCCGGGGCGCGGCCGCCGACTCGTCCGGCCGGTCACCGGTGTCGAGGCGCTGACCAAGAGCGAACGGGCCGTCGTGGCGCTCGTCGCGCAAGGTCTGAGCAATGAGGCCGTCGCGGAGCGCTTGCACCTGTCGCGCCGGACCGTGGAGTCCCATGTGTCGGCGGCGTACCGCAAGCTCGGCGTGTCGACCCGGGTGGAGCTGGCGATCGCGTTCCGCAGTGACGAGGTGGACCGAAAAGTTCCGTGACAGCACGGATGCTATGACGGCGTCGGTGTGCCGAAGATTGGTCCATGACCACGAAGCGACCCATCGGCCCCCGCCGGCCCACCTCCAGCGACACCTCTGGCACGGCGAACCTTCGCCGGGAACCGGTCGTGGATCCGACGGTGGTGCCAGCGGCAGGCGCGACCTCGCTGCGACCGGGAGATCTGGTCGCCGAGCACGACCGGGACGACGATCCGGCTGGGAGCAGCGCCGCGCCGA
>FWPV01003723.1_pt1 | contig 10280 bp, 9 predicted proteins | sample 2228371 | NCBI WGS metagenome assembly FWPV01 (sample SAMEA103939776, study PRJEB20133) | metagenome
ACCTCGGCGGGTTCGGCGGCCACGACGGGCGGCGCCTCGGCCGGCGCGGCGGCGGGGGCGGTCTGCGTCTGGGGCAGGCCCAGCGCCTGGTCGCGGAAGGTGATCAGCAACCCCCGCGCGCCCATCGGGTTCGAGGCGATCATCTGCGCCGTGACCGCCCCTCCGGCCAGCGCGCGCTGGTACGATGTGACCAGGAAGTCGCGTTCGTAGGGGGTCAGGTCGCCAGTCGCCGGATAGCCCATGTGCGCCTGGTAGGTGGCCATCGCCGCGCGTGTGCCGCGCCCGACCACGCCGTCGGCCGGCCCGGCGTTGAAGCCGAAGTAGTTGAGCGCGGTCTGCGTCTCGCGGTTGGCGGCGCGAGTCGCGGCCGAAATGCCGCTGGACGGCCGGTAGACGCGCTGCGTCGTCGTCCGGTTCCGGTTGCGGTTGGCCTCGTTGACGATGGCCCCGCCGATGATCCCGCCGACGATGCCGCCGACCAGCCCGTCGGCATCCGCGGCGGCCTGGGTGGCCGATGTGAAAGCGAGCGCGACGCTGAGCGTCGAGACACAGATGTTCCTGCGCAGCATGACTTTTCCCCCAAAGAAATCCAGGCTAATGCACCACGGATGATAGCAGAGTGCGGAAGCCCTGTCGTGCGGGAATGCCCCGACCGCTCTCCCGGTCCGGTTGAGTGGATCACGTCCTCCGGCCTCGTCCCCTACGAACTCGCCCTGCACGAGATGGAGGCGCGCGCCGCCGCCATCGCCGAGGGGCGCGCGGACGAGGCGGTGTGGCTGCTGGAGCACCCGCCGCTCTATACTTCGGGCACCTCGGCGCGGCCCGAGGACATCTCCAATCCCTTCGGCTTTCCGGTCTACGAGGCGCGGCGCGGCGGGCAGTACACCTACCACGGGCCGGGGCAGCGCGTCGTCTACACGATGCTCGACCTGACCCGGCGCGGGCGGGACGTCGGCTGCTTCGTGCGCGACCTCGAACGCTGGGTCATCGCCGCGCTGGCCGAATTCAACGTCAGGGGCGAAATCCGCAAGGGCCGCGTCGGCGTCTGGGTCCCGCGCCCCGACAGGCCGCCCCTGCCCGACGGCACCCCGCGCGAGGACAAGATCGCCGCCATCGGCATCCGCCTGCGCCGCTGGGTCAGCTTCCACGGGCTCTCGATCAACGTCGAACCCGACCTGTCGCATTTCGAGGGAATCGTCCCCTGCGGCATCCGCGACCATGGGGTGACCAGCCTCGTGGACCTGGGCCTGCCGGTGACGATGGCCGATCTCGACGTGGCGCTGAAACGGACGTTCGGGCAGGTTTTCGGCTGATCCGGGCCCGCCGGAACACAGCCGCACGACGCCCGCCGCAACGCACGCCCCTGCGCCAATTTTTCCCATCACATTCAGCCCGGCGCATGTTGCTCCGCTCGCACAATGGCACTAGAAGTCATGCGGCATGCGCGGATGGCCCCCAAGGCCGTCCCGCCAAGACACACGGGAACTCGGGAGCACGCAATGGCGGACGCAGCCGTTCACGGCCACGACCAGCATGACACGCGGGGGTTCTTCACCCGCTGGTTCATGTCGACCAACCACAAGGATATCGGCATCCTCTATCTGTTCACCGCCGGCATCGTCGGCTTCATCGCGGTGGCCTTCACGGTCTACATGCGCATGGAGCTGATGAACCCCGGCGTGCAGTACATGTGCGCCGAGGGGGCGCGATTCATCGCCGACGGCGAATGCACCCCGAACGGGCACCTGTGGAACGTGCTGATCACCTACCACGGCGTGCTGATGATGTTCTTCGTCGTCATTCCCGCGCTGTTCGGCGGGTTCGGCAACTACTTCATGCCGCTGATGATCGGCGCGCCCGACATGGCATTCCCGCGCCTGAACAACCTCTCCTACTGGATGTTCGTGGCCGGCGTGTCGCTGGGCATCGCCTCGATGCTCTCGCCAGGCGGCAACGGGCAGCTCGGCTCGGGCGTGGGCTGGGTGCTCTACCCGCCGCTCTCGACGACCGAGGGGGGCATGTCGATGGACTTCGCCATCTTCGCGGTGCACCTGTCGGGCGCCTCGTCGATCCTGGGCGCCATCAACATCATCACCACCTTCCTGAACATGCGCGCCCCGGGCATGACGCTGTTCAAGGTGCCGCTGTTCGCCTGGTCGATCTTCGTGACCGCCTGGCTGATCCTGCTGGCGCTTCCGGTGCTGGCCGGCGCCATCACGATGCTGCTGATGGACCGCAACTTCGGCTTCACCTTCTTCGACCCGGCCGGCGGCGGCGACCCGGTGCTCTATCAGCACATCCTGTGGTTCTTCGGCCATCCGGAGGTCTACATCATCATCCTTCCGGGCTTCGGCATCATCAGCCACGTCATCGCCACCTTCAGCCGCAAGCCGGTCTTCGGCTACCTGCCGATGGTCTGGGCGATGATCGCGATCGGCGCGCTGGGCTTCGTGGTCTGGGCGCACCACATGTACACGGTGGGCATGTCGCTGACGCAGCAGTCCTACTTCATGATGGCGACCATGGTCATCGCCGTGCCCACGGGCATCAAGATCTTCTCGTGGATCGCGACGATGTGGGGCGGCTCGATCGAGTTCAAGACGCCGATGCTGTTCGCCTTCGGCTTCCTGTTCCTGTTCACCGTGGGCGGCGTCACCGGCATCGTCCTCAGCCAGGCCGCCGTGGACCGCGCCTATCACGACACCTACTACGTCGTGGCGCACTTCCACTACGTGATGAGCCTCGGCGCGGTGTTCTGCCTGTTCGCCGGCATCTACTACTGGATCGGCAAGATGTCGGGCCGGCAGTATCCGGAATGGGCGGGCAAGGTGCACTTCTGGGCGATGTTCATCGGCTCGAACCTGACCTTCTTCCCGCAGCACTTCCTGGGCCGCCAGGGCATGCCGCGCCGCTACATCGACTATCCGGAGGCCTTCGCCTTCTGGAACTACATCTCGTCGATCGGCGCCTTCATCGCCTTCGCGTCGTTCCTGTTCTTCATCGGCGTCGTGTTCTACACGCTGTTTGCCGGCCGCCGGGTGACCGAGGCCAACTACTGGAACGAACACGCCGACACGCTGGAATGGACGCTGCCCTCGCCGCCGCCGGAGCACACGTTCGAAGTGCTCCCCAAGCAGAGCGACTGGGACAAGAGCCACGCCCACTGACATGCCCCATAGCTGGGTAAGGCGAAGCGAAGGGGCCCCGGAGAAATCCGGGGCCTTCCTCTTTGCGGACGGCGACCCTCCGCAGGCACGGCTCACCCTCTGGCCGCACCGGTCGCTGACGGCCGAGGGGTTCGTGTGGTTCGTCGGGCTGACCGCGGTCGCGATCTGCCTGCCGCTGCTGGCGGTGCTGGGCTCGCCCGTCCTGTGGGGGCTTCTGCCCTTCGCTCTGGTCACGCTGGGCGGGGTCTGGTGGGCGATCCGGCGCAATGCCCGCGACGGCACCCTGACCGAGGATCTGATGCTCTGGCGCGACCGGATCGAGCTGGTGCGCCGGGAGCCCGACGGGCGCACTCTCAACTGGACAGCCGACCCCTATTTCGTGCGCGTGACGCTGCATGCCGAAGGCGGGCCGGTGGAGAAATACCTGACGCTGAAGGGCGGCGGGCGCGAGGTCGAGATCGGGGCGTTCCTGTCCCCCGACGAGCGCGTCGCGCTTCACGACGAGCTGCGCGCGGCGCTGGCGGACGTGCGCTAGTCCGGCGCGCGGTTCCCAAAGGCGGCCTGTCACGGAGGCGTCAAGGCGCCGGGCTAGCCTTGCGGCATCCGAAAGAGAGGGGATGATTCGATGCTACGCACGACGCTTGCCGCCCTGCTTCTTGCCACCGCCGCCCAAGCCGAGGAGTTCAGCTTCATCGCGCTCGGCGACGCGCCCTACGGCACGCCCGACGAGGTCTATCCGCCGTTCGAGGCGCTGCTGTCCGCGATCAACGGCGAAAGCCCCGACCTCGTGATCCATATCGGCGACACCAAGTCGGGCTCGACCCCCTGCTCGGACGAGATGCTGACCGACCAGCTGGCCTTCATGAACACGCTGGCCGCCCCGGTCCTCTACACGCCCGGCGACAACGAATGGACCGACTGCCACCGCCCGAACGCGGGCGGATTCGACCCGCTCGACCGGCTGGCCTTCATCCGCACCACCTACTTCGCCGATCCCGCGCAGAGCCTCGGCGGCAGCCGGGCCGCGGTCGAAAGCCAGGCCGCGGCCGGCTACCCCGAGAATGCGCGGATGCTGCACAAGGGTGTGCTGTTCGTGACCGCCCATGTCGTGGGCTCGAACAACAACTTCGAGGTGCGCGACCCCGCCGCGGTTCAGGAGTTCTTCGCCCGCGACGCGGCCAACGTCACCTGGCTGCGCGAAAGCTTCGCCGCGGCAGGCGAGGCCGAGGCCCTTGTGCTTGCCATCCACGCCGACATGTTCGAGTTCGACTGGAACGAGTTCGACGACGGCACCTGGCTGCGCCATTCGGGCTTCCTGAACTTCGGCACCGCGCTCCGCGAAGAGGCGGCGGCCTTCGGCAAGCCGGTCCTGCTGATCTACGGCGACAGCCACGTCTTCCGCCAGAGCCGCCCCTGGCCCGAGGACGCGCCGAACCTGATGGCGCTGGAGGTGCCCGGCGCGGAACAGATGCACGCGGTGAAGATCACCGCCGATCCGGCGGCGGCGGGCGTCTTCTCGGTCAGCCTGATGCGGAACCCGGCGCTGTCGAACTGATCCTGACGGAAGGCGGAGCTCAGGTGAGCTTCGCCTTCACGATCGGGCCCACGGCGCCGAAATCCATCCGGCCGGTGTATTTCGCCTTCAGCGCGCCCATCACCCGGCCCATGTCGCGGATCGACTCGGCGCCCGTTTCGGCGATCGCGGCGGCGACGGCGGCGGCGACCTCCTCCTCGGACAGCTGGCGGGGCAGGAATTCCTCGATGACCGAGATTTCCGCGCGCTCCTTCTCGGCCAGCTCCAGCCGCCCGCCTTCCTCGTAGGCGCGGGCCGATTCCTGGCGCTGCTTCACCATCTTGCCCAGGATCGCCATGACCTCCGGGTCGCCGACGCCGACATCGGCCCCCTCGCCCCTCAGCGCGATCTCGCGGTCCTTGATGGCGGCGTTGATAAGCCGCAGCGTCGATAGCCGCTCGGCCGCCTTGTCCTTCATCGCCGACTTCAGCGCATCCGAGATCCGAGCCTTCATGTCCATCTGCGTCACCATCCCCTGTCGCGCAGCACGAAGTCGCACCATACCGCGCCGGCGCCGGCGACACAACTGGCGCGAAAAGGCCCAAGTCATTGATTTTCATATATAACGGAAACGTCCCGACCGGGTTGACCAGACCTGCCCGCACCCTTAGGTTCCGCCAAACCTCCGAGAGGGAGTCGCCCCCATGCCAGCCGCCGCGAAAGCCCCCCGCCCGACTGCCTGCCTTGCGCTGGCCGACGGGACGGTCTTCTACGGCAGGGGCTTCGGCGCGGTAGGCGAACAGGTGGCCGAGCTCTGCTTCAACACCGCCATGACCGGCTACCAGGAGATCATGACCGACCCTTCCTACGCTGGACAGGTCGTGACCTTCACCTTCCCCCATGTCGGGAACGTCGGCGTCAACGACGAGGATGACGAGGCGAGCGGACCCGCCGCCGCCGGCATGGTGGTCAAGTGGGATCCGACCGAGCCGTCGAACTGGCGCGCCGCCGGACGGCTGGCCGACTGGCTGGAACGGCGCGGCCGGATCGGCGTCGGCGGCGTCGACACCCGTCGGCTGACCCGCGCGATCCGCCAGCAGGGCGCGCCCCATGTCGCCATCGCGCACGACCCCGAGGGGCGGTTCGACATCGCGGCCCTGGTCGCGAAGGCCCGGGCCTGGCAGGGGCTGGTGGGCCTCGACCTCGCCAAGGAGGTCACCTGCGCGCAATCCTACCGCTGGGACGAGATGCGATGGGCCTGGCCAGCGGGCTACACCCGCCGCGAGGGCCCCGGCCACCGCGTCGTCGCGCTCGACTATGGCGCCAAGCGCAACATCCTGCGCTGCCTCGCCTCGTCGGGCTGCGACGTCACCGTCCTGCCCGCCACCGCGACGGCCGAGGACGTGCTGGCCTACGACCCCGAAGGCGTCTTCCTGTCGAACGGCCCCGGCGACCCTGCGGCGACGGGCGAATATGCCGTGCCGATGATCCGCAAGGTTCTGGAAAGGGATGTGCCGCTGTTCGGCATCTGCCTCGGCCACCAGATGCTGGCGCTGGCGCTTGGGGCCAGGACGATCAAGATGAACCACGGCCATCACGGCGCGAACCACCCGGTGAAGGACCTCGAAACCGGCAAGGTCGAGATCACGTCGATGAACCACGGCTTCACCGTCGATAGCCAGACCCTGCCCAGCGGCGTCATCGAGACGCATGTGAGCCTCTTCGACGGGTCGAACTGCGGGATCCGCGTGGCCGACCGGCCGGTCTTCAGCGTCCAGTATCACCCCGAGGCGAGCCCCGGCCCGCAGGACAGCTACTACCTGTTCGAGCGCTTCGCGGCGGCGATGGCCGCGCGCCGTTAACACCTGCGGCAAGGCCGCCGACACAAGGCCCCGGGACTGCCCGAGTCGGGTAAGCCTTCGTTAACCCTCACCGTGAAAGCCTCGCCGCACCGAAGTTCCGCGTGCGCAGGCTCCGATGTACCATTCCACCGTCACGGCCCTTCGCGGCATCCCCGTCGGCGCCCGCCCGAGACCCCGGTTCGCACGGCCGGACGAACCCCTGATCGGCGAGGCACTGGTCGCCCGCGGCGCGCTGGACCCCGGCGATCTCGCCCGCGCGCTGGCGCTTCGCGCGCGGGAGGACGTGCGGCTTGGCGAAATCCTCCTCGCACACGGCATGGTGGCCGAGTCCGAGCTTTACGCCGCGCTGGCGGACCGCTGGAACGCAAGCCTCGTCGACCTGGCCGCCGAGCCGCCCGATTTCCGGCTGATCGACCTCATCGGCGCGGAAACATGCCTGCGCCACCGTATCCTGCCCTGGCGCCGCGTCGGCGGGGCGACGGTCATCGTCACCGCGCGGCCCGAGGAGTTCCGCGCGCGGGTCGACGAACTGCCGCCGCGGGCGCGGCCGGCGCTGATGGCGATCGCGCCCGAGGCGGACATCCTCGACACGATCGTCGCGCTCAGGTCGCGCAGCCTGGTCCGCCGCGCCGAGACGCTGGCACCCGAGGAAAGGAGCTGCCGTTCCTGGGACGGGCAGCGGTTCCAGCGGTATCTGCTGGCCGTGCTGGCCATCCTCGCGGCCTGCGCCCTCGCCGCGCCGGTGGCGACCTTCGCGGCGCTGACGGTCCTGGCGCTGGCGGTGATGACCGCCAACATGGGCCTTCGCGGCGCGGCGACCCTGGCGCTCGGACGGGCAGGCGGCGACCGTGCCGCACCGCCCGCGGCGCGACCCGCACCCGCGCGCCTGCCGGTGGTGTCGATCCTGGTGCCGCTGTTTCACGAGACGGGCATCGCCGACCGGCTGGTGCAGCGGCTGTCGCGGCTCAGCTATCCGCGCGAGCTGCTCGACATCTGCCTTGTGACCGAGGACAGCGACGAAACCACCCGCGTCACCCTGGCCGCGACGCGGCTGCCCCGCGGGTTCCGCGTGGTGACCGTGCCCGAAGGCACGCTGCGCACCAAGCCCCGCGCACTGAACTACGCGCTGGGCTTCTGCCGGGGCAGCATCATCGGCATCTACGACGCCGAGGACCGCCCCGACCCCGACCAGATCCACCGGGTGGTCGCCCGATTTCACGAACGCGGGCCCGAGGTTGCCTGCCTTCAGGGCATTCTCGACTACTACAACGCGACGACCAACTGGATGTCGCGCTGCTTCGCGCTGGAATACGCGGCGTGGTTCCGCCTCGTCCTGCCGGGGATCGAGCGGCTGGGCTTCGTCGTCCCCTTGGGCGGGACAACGCTGTTCCTGCGCCGCGCCGCACTCGAGGCGGTGGGGGGCTGGGACGCCCACAACGTGACCGAGGATGCCGACCTCGGCATTCGCCTTGCGCGCCACGGGCTGAGGACCGAGCTGATCGACACCGTCACGCACGAGGAGGCGAACTGCCGCGTCTGGCCCTGGGTCAGGCAGCGGTCGCGCTGGATCAAGGGCTACGCGATGACCTGGGCCGTCCACATGCGCGCGCCCCGCCTGCTCTGGCGCGAGCTCGGGCCGCGCAGGTTCATGGGCGTGCAGCTCCTGTTCGGCGGGTCGCTCCTCCAGCACTTCCTCGCGCCCGTGCTGTGGTCCTACTGGCTGCTGCTGTTCGGCCTTCCCCACCCGATGGAGGGCCGGCTGAGCGGCGGCCCGGTGCTGGCGATGTCGGCTCTGCTGGTCCTGTCCTGCCTGACGAACCTTGCCGTCTATGTGCTGGCCACGCGCGGCACGCCGCACCGCCGACTCCTGCGCTGGGCGCCCACCACGGACGCCTATTTCGTGCTGGCGACCGTCGCGGGCCTGAAGGCCCTGGCGGAGCTGATCCTGAAGCCCTTCTACTGGGACAAGACCGCCCACGGGATCGACATGGCCGAACCGCAGCCGGAGCCCGCGCCGGCACCGCCCGTGGACTTCGCCCCGCTGCCGGCGACCTACCGGCCCCGCCGCGCCCCGACGATCAGCTAGGCCAGCCTACTTGCGCGCGGCGTGGGCCTTCGAATCCCGCTTGAGCCGCGTCTCGAACGCCTTCGATATATGCGCCTTGACCGCCGCGCAGGCCCGTTCGCAGTCACGGTCCGCGATCGCGTCCACGATCGCCTCGTGTTCGGCCAGCGTCTTCTCGCCCCGCCCCTCGACCGCGATCGAGGTCGTGGCCAGTAGCGCCATGTGCCGGTGCACCAGGTCGAGCTGCTGCACCAGGAACCGGTTGTGCGAGGCAAGGTGGATCTGCTTGTGAAACGCCCGGTTGGCGCGCGACAGTGCCTCGGCATCGCCGATCAGGGCGCGGTCCTCGACCACCATGTCGCGCAGGACGGTGATCTCCTCGGCGGTGGCGTGCTGCGCGGCGAGCCGCCCGGCCAGCCCCTCCAGCTCGGTCCGCACGACATAAAGCTCGGCCAGTTCGTTGTGGTCCAGCGACGCGACGATCAGGCTGCGGCCGTCGCGGGTCAGCATCGATTGCGTCTCGAGGCGCTGCAGCGCCTCGCGCACGGGCGTGCGGCTGACGCCGAAGCGTTCGGCCAGCTCGCTTTCCACCAGCCGGTCGCCTGGGCGGTAGAGCCCCTGGTCGATGGCGTCCAGGATCAATAGGTAGGCGTCCTTCTGGACGGGCTTGCTGTCCTTCATGCTGCTTTCTCCGCTGCGCGGAAAAACGCTAGCCCGCACCTTCGGCGGCGGCAAGCATGCCGTTGCCCGCGGCCCCCGGCGCGGCTAGGGTCGCGCGCATGATCGCACCGCTTTTCTCGCATGTCGAACACTGGGTGTTCGATCTGGACAACACGCTCTACCCGCCGCATGTGCGCCTCTTCGACCAGATCGAGGTCCGCATGACCGACTGGGTCATGCGCGCGCTGGGCGTGGAGCGGGCCGAGGCCGACCGCCTGCGCGCCGACTACTGGCGGCGTTACGGCACGACGCTGGCGGGGCTGATGGCCGAACACGGCGTAGATCCCGGCCCCTACCTGACCGAGGTGCACGACATCTCGTTCGACGCGCTGGAACCCGACCCGGCGCTGCGCGCGGCCATCGCACGGCTTCCCGGCCGCAAGATCGTCTACACCAACGGCTGCGCGCCCTATGCGCTGCGCGTGATCGAGGCGCGGGGGCTGTCGGGCCTCTTCGACGCGGTCTACGGCGTCGAACACGCGAACTTCCGCCCGAAGCCCGAGCGCGCGGCCTTCGAGACGGTCTTCGCCGCCGACGGCACCGTGCCCGCCCGCGCCGCGATGTTCGAGGACGACGCCCGCAACCTCGCCGCGCCGCACGCGATGGGCATGCGCACCGTCCACGTGGCGCCCGAGCCCGAGCCGCAGGACCACATCCACCACCACACCGACGACCTGGCAGGCTTCGTCGCGCGCCTCGGCGCCTGAGGTCCGCGCGCGCGACGCGATGACGCTTGGCCGCCCGCTCGGCCCCGCCCTATTTCTGCCAGAAGGAGGTGCGGACATGACACGCGAGGCGACGGACATCCTGGTTTCGGGCGGCGGGGTCGCGGGCCTTGCCGCGGCGGCGGCCTTCGGCACGGCCGGGTTCCGCGTGATCTGCGTGGACCCTGCCCCGCCGATCACGGACCGCGAGGCCGAGGGCGCCGACCTCCGCACGACCGCCTTCCTGCA
>FWPV01016726.1_pt1 | contig 10280 bp, 7 predicted proteins | sample 2228371 | NCBI WGS metagenome assembly FWPV01 (sample SAMEA103939776, study PRJEB20133) | metagenome
TTCCTCCCGCCGCAGCAACTCGTTCCGTACCTTCCGCCCCGCGTTGCCTAAGCGATCCTGCGGGCGATGGCCATGCATCCGCAGGACAGGCCGTCCAGCATCAGCGTGTTCCGGGCTTTGCTGCACGGGGAGGGGAGTCCCTCGTCTTTGGGCGTGCGGCTGTCCCGGCCCACGTGGGCCGCGGTGTTGCATCGCGATCTGGCCCTCGTCGTTCTGGCGGGCCTGCTCTTGCTAGCGGCGTTGCTGGTCTCCCTCGGATTCTAGTCGGTCGCGATGGCCGACGATACGGCGAAGCGCCTGGGCCGCATGGGCTATTACCCCTGGCCTCGCCCAACCCACCAGCCCAACGGTTCCGCACAGCAGCCACGACAGCGCCGCCGGCCGCCAACGCCAGGGGATCGCGGTCGGCATGGTTCCCGCCAGGGGCGTGTGCCCAGAGACCAGTCCCACAAGGCCATACGCCAGGTATCCGGCCAGCCCTGCGCAGACCGCAAACAGCGCCGTTTCCACTGCAATCATCCTGCCTGCTCGTGGGTACACCAGCGCGGCCAATGCCGTGGACAACCCGAGTATCCCGGCCACGCTTAGCAGGAATGCGTAGAAATCCAGTGGGCGCGAAGGGATCTCCTTGGGCATCGTCTCGCCGGGGAAAACTGAAACCGGGGTTGGTTGCGGTGTAGCGGTTGAGGTGGGCGTAGGCACCAGGGTGGAGATGGCGGCCGGCTGGTCGCCGCGCACCGAGATCACCAGCCTGGCCGACTGTACCGCTTGCCCTGCCGTTACACTGACCTGAATCGTACCGGGGCGCTCCAATTTCAGGCGCACATTCGCCTTGCCGTCTGTCGTTTGCGCCACTTCTTGCCACGACAGCCGCGATTCCATGTCTGAGAACAGGAATGTTACCGGCGTGCCGTCCGGCACGGGTTTGCCGTTCTTATCTAGAATCACACCGGTGCTGAGCGCAAGTTCATCCCCCAGGCCCAGGCTGACCTGTCCCTCGCCGGACCCGGAGGCGCCGCCTCCGATCGGCTCCACGTACAGCATCTGGTCGGGAGCAGGTTGCAATCGTTCGGGCAGGCGGTACTCCACAGCGGCGACGGACACCGGCGGCTTGCCTGTTGGAGCGATCTCCCCGAACAAGGCCTTGAGCCCGGCTTCTATCGCCCACTCGGCAGCACTGTGCAACCCGTAGTACGCGCTGACCTTCGCCGCGTCGGTGGAGTCCAGGTAGTAGGGCGCTCCAAGGGCAAATACCACCACACGCTTATCGCGCAGGAGCACGGCCCTCTGGCGGAGCAGAGCGACAAGTGGATTGATCCCGGCACCCTCCACATTCGGGCCGCCGCGCAATAGGAACAGCACCCAGTTGGCTTGCGCCAGGGCCTCCTGCAAACGGGCAGGGCCCTCCTCGGCACTGCCTGCCAGCATCCCCGCCAGATCGTCAAACGTGAACGACGCGACTTGGGCCATATCCACGTGCCCGCTGCCCTGCTGGCCGTACAGGCGCTGGAGCACGCGGAGCGTGGTGCCGGGCGGCGGTTGCGCCATGGCCTCGCACCCCTCGCAGACCACCCGCGTCCGGATCTCCTCTACGATCACGATGCGGTCGCCGGGGCCGGGCGGCGCAGGCATTTTCGCCGTCAACTCTTCGGGGCGTGGGTAGATTACGGTTACCGCCTGGGCTGCGACGGTCAAGATGTCCTTTGCACCGTAGTCCGCCGCGGGCAGCGGAGTCCCGTCGGGGATGACTGCTTCCGCCGTGAAGCGCGGGTATAGCCGCAATTTGGCCGCCAGGATGCGGCGCACACTGTCGTCCACCCGCCCACGGAACGCAGCATCCGACTGATACTTTGCCTGGAAGAACTCCAGCGTCTCGCGCACGCTGGCGAAATGCCCGTCCCAGTCCCCCATCTTGGGGCCCACGGCGTCCAGCATCAGCACGTCGTTGCCGGCCAAGAACGCATCGTAGGCCGCCCGCTTGGCCTGGAATCCCTCGCCTTTCGGGTCGTAGTACAGGCGTACCGAGCGCGCGCCCAGGGAATCGCTGACCATGAGTCCACCGTTGTCGCGCCACTCCTCAACCCGGGGGTGCGACAGGAAGAAGTACAAAGCCTGCGGGTCCAGGCTCGCCGGCCGTGCCATCTGCGTACTGGCGTTGACGCTGTGAAACTGGATGTGTGTCGTCAGTATGCCGTCCAGCACGTCATTTGCCTCGGACGCAACGGGATGTGTGAGCGCGAGGAAGGGGAACACATCTGTCGCCAGGCGATTCTCCAGAGAGTCCTGGATCACCGGTATCTCCGCGTAAACGTCCCTATCGGCTGTGCCAAGGCCCGGGAAATGCGTGCCGATGCTCAAGACGCGTCCATCCGAGCCGATATGTACCCCGCGCACATAGGCCCTGCCCATCACCGAGACCCAATAGGGCGACTCGCCGAAGGTGTTTGTGCCCAGATCTCCCGCGAGTCCGGCCCGCGTCGGATTGGCCACGTCCAGCGGTGGGCCGAGAAGTATGTTCACACCGATGGCGTGGAGTTGCTCTCCGGCCAGGCTTCCCACGCGCTCGGCGGCGCCGGGATTCCAAGTCGCTCCCAGTGTCATCATGCTCGGTGGATCATACGGCTTTGCACCATCGTGGAGCAGGGCCATGTCCGACGAACGCAGGGCGACGAATAGGGGCAGAGCCACCAACTCTGCAACTGCCGAGGGCGTTGGGCTTGCTCCCCCCGTTGCAGCGGCTGGGGTCTTGGTAGGCGTTGCCGTCGCCGAGGTGCTCGCGGTATCCCCTAGCGCCGTGCGTTGGAGGGAGATGACGAGATCGCGGATTGTCGGCGCGTTGCCCGACAGGGGCGATAGATTGCCATTTTGCGCGGCCAGCACGACCCCGCCAATGTGATAGGCCCGCACCAAGTGGACCACATCGGGCAGGCGCTCGGGCGGGAAGCCAACGAGGAACAACTGTCCTACCCGCTCTGCCGGCGTCATGCGTGCTAGGAGCGACTCCACATCCGCCGCGCGCCCCTGGCCCGCGACAAACGCAGGATGAGTCGGCGTGCCCCACCCGGCGGCCACCAACGCCAGGCACAGCAAAACTCCTAGCAGGATGCGGTGCGTTTTGCTGCCCATAATCCATACCATCCTCTGCAGGCGAGTATACTTGAGGAGGGCCGGCCGGTCAACCGCGCGATCGCGCATGCAACAATTCTCAACATGAGAATTGAACAGAGATGACAACCACCGTTAGAGCGTGGTGAAGTGCATTTCAATCCGTAAGCGGGGATCGGCGACCGGCACCGGAACGGGAAAGCCGAATTGAGAATTGCCGCCCCGGATGGGCATGTCGGGTCGCAAAAACAAAGGGCGGGGTCTGTGGCCCCGCCCTTTACGCAAAAGGAGGTAGGAGGAGAGATGAAAACGGCCCTGCCGTCTTTCACCCAAAACAAACCGTTGCCCGACGACGCAGGCAACGGCAGCACCCCTTGGCCCACATCGTCGTGTGCCCTGTTACTTTGTGCATTGTATCACGATATGGCGGGGTTGTCAAATCGGGTGGCGGGCGGCGCGGGTTCGCGACCCGGCAACCGCGTGGCCCGTCCGTGCTCACGGTCTCCCCTGAGTTCGCCGCCTCCGAAGCCGCGTAGCCCATGCTCGGATGTTTTGGCGCGCTTCGCGCATGGCCGCTCGTACAGACGCGGCGCCGGGCTCTTGCACCCACGACAGTGGCAGTTGTGCGCTCCACCGCATAAAACCACCCAATCCGAAGAGCACCTGCTCGGGTTCCAGGTGCAGCCCCCATAGGGTCAGTTGCGGCGGGAGGAAAGCCCCCGATGCCAGCAGGGTGAGCATCATGGCGAAGCCCGAAAATGCGCCAAAGATGCCCGAGTAAATCTGCCGCCTGGCGGGGGGCGCGATGGAAAGCACGAAGTTGGACGCCACCACACCAGCGCCCGCCCACATGATGCCCGATGTGGCCGCTTCTGCGTACAAGAAGCCGTGATTCTGGGGTGTGGCGAATAACCATACCAACGGATTAAGGCCCCCCATCACGATGGCAATGCGCATTGCCGCCTTGTTGCCAAACCGGTCTATGAACGAGCCCCAGAGCCGAAGGGACACAAGGGCGGCCAGCGTCTGAATCATGCTATAGACCTGGATGGCGATGAGGGACATACCCAGTTTCTTGATCATGAACGGGCCCCAGAATGGCCCGCCGATGCCCACGGCCAGCATCCACCACCCGCCGAAAAGGAGCAGCCAGCGGAAGTTTCTGTCGCGCAGCGAATCGGCCAAGGCGTCGCGGAATCGCTCGCTCTGGACGGGCTTGGGGCACTCGGGCTGGCGCATCAGAATGCGCGCGCCAATGAGTCCAGCACCTGCCGCCAATGCCATGATCGTCAGGAGGGCGTGGGGCAGGTGCCTGGGCGATAGCCATGTGGGATTGCCCAGCGCGGCCGCAACCGCCTGTGCTAGGCCTGCGCGCCCCACGTCAAACAGGTCAAGAGCGGCGCTGAAAAGGTATCCGGTTACCATGCCTACTAGCATGAGGTATTGAGACCGTATGGCAAAGAATCGCCCGCGCTGTTCGGCCGGGATAAGATCCGAAATCCAGCCCGTCCACATGTTCCCGCCGATGGCTTGCAGCGAGGTGGCGACGAGGAACAAGGCGAGGAATGCCCACATCGCCGTCTGTGGTGGCAGCAAGAAGGGGAGGAAGCCGTACAGGAACGCGATGGCGCGGCCCCACGAGATCAACACCACCACCATGCGCTTGCGAGAGGTCATCTTGCCGGTGATGGCCGCCCCAAGAGGCTGAAAGACCTGGGCCACTTGTCCGATCGCCGACAGGATGCCGAATTGCAACGGCGTCGCGCCGAGCATGACGGCGAACTTGGTCAGGAACACGCTTACGGGCGCGGCGAGCGTGGCGTAGATCTGCCAGAATATGCCCTCTATGATAGAGATCTTGATTGCGCGCTTGATGTCTATTCCGTTGTCCATGCGATCCGTCCGTTTGGCTTCAGCGGGGACACCCGAGTGTACTCCAGGCTCGCCGATGCGCAAAATCACAGGCGGCGGGCGTGGGGCGTCTGCCGAGATGTGAGCCCTGATTCGCCTCCGTGGAGTTGACGCCCTGACCGGCCCGGCATACAATCCACGCTGCCAACGTTCTCGGGAGGAATCACGTGCTCAGGAATGCTGCCACTCGTATAGGGGTTCTGCTCGCCATCATGGCCGTCCTGGGCACGGTCTCGGTCGCCGACCCGCACCTACCCCCTCGCCTCCCGGCCGCATCCTACTGGGATCGGATCCACGATGCGGTTCGGGCAGGCGACATCTCCCCAGAGCAGGGGCTCATCTACGATGTCATGGCCCTGTTCGCTCCGGAGCGTCTTCCGCACCCCTTTGCCCTGGGGCAACGTGGCAAGTGCGGCACGCCCGTGCTGGTTGAGGCCGAGGCGCGCTGGGCTACCCTGCCCCAATGGGTGCGCGATTCGTTGGCCCAGTGGCCCGTTGCGGCCGACGTTCGCGGGCTTGCACGAGCCGACACGCGCCCATCCCTCAGCGGGCCAGAGGGCACTGTGGCCTCCGAGCATTTTCTTATCCACTACACCCTCTTGGGCGCCGATGCGGTAGATGGCAGCGATGCCGACGGCAACGGCATTCCCGACTACGTGGAGTCCGTCGCGCAGGCGATGGAGTACTCTCGTTACGCACAGGTGGAGCGCCTCGGCTGGCTGGAGCCGCCTGCCGACGACAACACCGACCCGGACTCCCCCTTGTACGACGTGTACATCGCCAGTGTGCCGGTGGACGGGCTGACCTTCCCCGAAGCCATCAAAGGAGACAACGAGCATTCCGGCGGCATCGTAGAACCCTTTGCCCGCACGAGTTACATCGTTCTGCACAGCCGATTGCCGCTGCCTGTTTTGCAGGTTACCGCTGCCCATGAGTATCAGCATGCCATCCAATTCGGCTATAATGCGGCGACAGAAGGATTTGATGCCCGCCGATGGCTTATGGAGGGTACCGCCACATGGATGGAGGACCAGGTCTACGATGATATAGACGACAACGTGGGTTATCTGCCCAGGCTTTTTGCGGCTCCCGACCGTTCGCTGGTGGATTCGCAGAATTACTACGCCTCGTTCATTTTCTTCCAGTATCTGGAGGAACATGCAGGGGGTGCGGAGTTCATGCGCGAAATTTGGGAGCGTGGCGTGCCCATGGAAGGCGACTTCTCCATTGGCGTAACCCGCGCGGCCCTCCACTCGCGCGGCTACGATTTCCGCGACACGTTCGTGAACTTCTGCTGTGCCAATGTCCTACTGGTGCCGTGCGAACTGTCGCCCGGGCCCTGGTGCTACGCCGATGCGCTTCTGTACCAAGACCGGGTCGGCCGTGCGGCTGTGGAGATGCGCCTCTCCATCTCAAACGGCGAATTCCCCTATGTGCCGCCGGATGGCGTCCAGCAACTTGCGTGCGACAACGTGCGCGTATCCGCCCAGGCCGATCGGATCGGCGCCGTCGGCTATTCCGGACAGGCCGATGCAGACATTGCCGCCACATGGCTAGGGCGCGCCGACTCGGACGTGGAAACCCTCCCCATCCCCGTGAGCCAAGACCCGGTTCCGTCTGCGTCCCCCATCGCCCCGCAGCGTTACGGGGAACTGTACATCGTGGTAGCCAACGTTGGCGATCCCACCGGCATGGCGCTGGTGCCGGCCCCGTATGGCCTGATCCTGGTGGGAAGCAGCGCCACCGCTACCCCCTCGCCCACGCCGACCGCGTCGCCTGCGCCGTCGCCAACCGCCACCGCAACGGCCACACCCACCGCGACCTCACGCCCGGCGCGCCGTATCTGGCTGCCGATCGTCAGCGCCGAGTGAGGCTCCCTGCTACCGCTTGGGGAACTCTCGCGCCCACACTTGCCCGCGCCAGTGGATCTCCGCCCGCGCGATCCATTGATTGGGCGCGTAGGTCAAGGCGCGGAAGACGGCCTCCTTCTTCTCCCCTGGCTTCAGCGGGCGGAGGTCGTCGGGGCTGTAGTACCACGTGATGACGGGCCGTTCGCCGTCGCCGTCGGTGAGGTAGAAGACCGGAAGGACATCGCCTGGGAGGATTTCCGAAGACCGATTGCGGATGGTAACGCGGATGTTGAAACTCCGGTCATGATAAGCGGGGTCGGCGGGATACTTGCTCGGGTTCGCGAGATATTCGCCCTCATACCACCACTCGCCCCAGGTGATTTCCAGATCGTTTGGCAGGGCCGTCGGTTCTGGCGTGCTGCTGGGCGTGGGGGAGGGAACGACCCCCAGGGTTGGGCTGACCACCGGCGTTGGCGATGGAACGGGTGGTTCCGTGGGGGTGGGAGACGCTTGCGGAGCCCGTCCGCCACAGCCGCTTCCGGCGAGTCCGACAAGCGAGACAAGTATCAGTGTGATTATCACGTGCGTCCTCATTGCTCCTCCTGCGGCACAACTGGTCAACGGCGCCCCGCGCGCCACGATGCATATACGAGCCACAAGCCGAAAACGACGGCCGTCAAGGAACTGATAACGCTGGCGGCAATCGCCCATGTGGGGGATTGTCCCTGCAACGCCACCGCGCCCAGGATGGCCGAGGCGATGATCAAAGCGCCGATCACGATGCTCACCGAGAGGCGCGTCATGGTCCGATCTACTCGCTGGAGCGCCTCTTTTGCGTCATCCAGGCGCACGCCCAGCCGCAAATCTCCGCGCTCTAGCCGATCGAGCATCCTGGGCGCGTGAGCCGGAAGATACAGGAGAAATTCCAGCCAATCCTGAACCCCGGCCCCTGCCCGGCCGAAGACGGCTGTCGGAGACATCAGGCGCGACGCTAGGTCCCGCACGTAGGGCTGGGCGACGACGAGGATGCTGAAATCCGGCGCCAACTTCGCTCCCAACCCCTCCATCATCACCAGGGCCTTCGCAAGCAACCAGTACTCAGACGGCAATCGTATCCGATGGCGAAACACCACCGGTCGGATGTCATCCAGCAGTTCGGCTGCGCGCGATCCAGGTCGCGCTGTAGCGCCCCGCGGTTCACTCCATACCCGACCGCTTCCATGCGAATCAACTCGTCTACCACCGCGCCCGTGTCGCGGCGGACGGCGGCGACAAACAGGCGCGCCAGCCGAATCTGGTCGGTGGGATTGATGTAGCCCACCATTCCAAAATCCATCGCACCGATGGCTCCATTCTCCAGCACGAAGAAGTTCCCCGGATGGGGGTCAGCGTGGAAACAGCCCAGGTCAAACACCTCTCGGATCACGATCCGCGCGGCCTCTTCCGCCAGCGCCTGCCGGTCCACTCCTGCGCGGTCCAGTGCATCCAGGTTGTCAATGCGAATTCCCCGCAAACGCTCCAACGTGAGAACGCGGCGAGTGGTGTAAGCCCAGAACACTTTGGGCACATAGACGGCGGGGTCGTCTGCAAAATAGGCGCGGAACCGCTCGGCATTGCGCCCCTCGCGCATATAGTCCAACTCTGCCCAAAGGGTGTATGCGAAGTCGTCTACAATGGTCGGGAAGTCGTACACCTGCCCCCAACGGGTACGCTCGTGGGCCAGGATCGCCAAGTCCCTCAGGATTTCCAGATCGGCGTCTATCGTATCCTCTATCCCCGGGCGCTGTACCTTGACGACAACGTCTTCGCCGGAGCGTAGCACAGCAGCGTGGACTTGCCCCAGCGATGCCGCGGCGATCGGTTCCTCGTCAAAACGGCTGAACACCTCCTCAATCGGGGCGCCGAGTTCCAGTTCCAGCCGAGTCTTGATCCCGTCCCATGGGGCCGACGGCACGGCATCCTGTAACTTCGCCAGTTCGGACAGCAGCGGCGGCGGCACAATATCGGGGCGTGTGCTGACGATCTGGCCCATCTTCACGAAGGTAGGTCCCAACTCCTCAATCGCCCGGCGCACGCGCGCCTCGGTGCTGAGGCGGTCTGGGGCCATGCGCTCGGTGGCGAGGCGCAGGGGCCAGGGTGCGTAACCGGCCACGCCCAACTGTTCAACGATGTTGAGAAACCCGTTGCGCACCAGGATGCCGACGATCTCCCTGTACCGACCCAAGTTGCGATAGCGTCTCCGGAAGTCAAACATGCGGCTCAACCTTCAAAGACGCGGTCAAGGGCCTCTTCGTGTTCCTGCACGGCTGCCTCGCCGGCGGCGATGCACTCTGGAATGCGCGTGAATCCGGTGAAAGTGCCGACGGTTGGCGGAACCTCGGGCCGAATCAGCACGTCTGCCGGGCACTGCGTCAGGCGCAGGTCGGTGAGCGTAGCCATGATGAGATCAAAGCCGCGCTGCATGAGCGCCATCAGGCGAGGCGCGGGCACGAGGGACGAGCCGTCGTCCGCACTCTCGTTGCCCAAGCAGGGAGCCCCACGGGGACAGACATCAACGGCCACAACTCGCTCTGCCCCCATCTCCCTGGCCAGCGCTATGGGTAGGTTGTCGGACGCGCCGCCGTCCACCAGCGTGCGCCCGCCGATCTCCACGGGCGCGAACACGCCGGGAAACGCCATGGTGGCGCGCACGGCCAATGCCACATCTCCCTCGCGCAGAGGGACTTGCTCACCTGTGGTACAGTCCACCGCCATCAGGCCCAGCGGAATCGGCAAATCCTCAAACCGAGCCTTCCGCAGTTTCGTGCGAAAGTACCGAAGCAGTCGGTCGCCCGCGATCAGCCCGGTGGAGGTCGGCTTGCGGTCCAGAAGGCGCGCCAGGTGACGCAGGCTGGTGAGCGCCAGCGCCTCTTGCTCCATCTCCTCTACGCTCATGCCCGACGCATAGGCCGCGGCGACGATGCCGCCCATGCTGGTGCCTGTGAGCAGATCGGGATGCCACCCTCGTGCCTCCAGCGCTTTCAGCACGCCGATGTGGGCAAAGCCGCGCACGCCGCCCCCGGACAAGGTCAACGCAACTCGGCCAGATGTCATGTTCTCCTCGCCGCTGCCAAATGCTGCGGATGCCGGCAGCGGTTTTCACTATACCGCCAACGGGCCGATGCGTCAAGGCGGGTATGCCGGTGTGGGCACCCGGCAACCGGCCGCGCCGCCGCGCTACAGGGCCGCGCGACGGTGTCCGCCAATAACACGAATCCACGCGAATGGGATAGGGCCGCGGCCTGCGCCCGAGGCTGAAGCCTCGGGCTAATGGGTCGGCTGGATGTGTCGCCTTGGCGCGGGGCTGAAGCCGCCGCGCTGCGGGTTCACCCGACGAAATCCGCGAATAACACGAGTCCACGCGAATGGGAATTG
>FWPV01007960.1_pt1 | contig 10278 bp, 8 predicted proteins | sample 2228371 | NCBI WGS metagenome assembly FWPV01 (sample SAMEA103939776, study PRJEB20133) | metagenome
CCGCCCGGCCGGGCAGCCGTTGCTCGGCCTGACTCACCGGCTTTCGGTAGCCAGCGCACAGGTCAAATCGTGCCTGCTGCTGGCCGGTCTGGCGGCCGACGCGCCGGTTACGGTGATTGAACCGCACCGCTCGCGCGATCACAGCGAACGCCTGTTGAGCGCGCTGGGGGTGAGGATGGAGAGCGGCCCGCTCGAAAACGGCTGGGGGGTAACCGTTCATCCTCTCCAAAAAGATTTACCGCCTTTCCACCTGACCATTCCCGGCGATGTTTCGGCAGCCGCCTTCTGGGCGGTGGCCGCCAGCATCACGCCCGGTTCGCAAATCCGCCTGCGCGGGGTGGGGTTGAATCCCGGCCGCACCGGCCTGCTGGAGGCCCTGCAAGCGATGGGCGGACGGATCGAGATCATGCCGCAGGGCGAACAGGGCGGCGAGCCGGTCGGCGATGTGATTGTCTCCCATGCACCCCTGCGTGGTATCGAGATCAGCGGCGAGCGGGTGACGGCGATGATTGACGAGTTTCCGGTCTTTGCGGTGGCGGCCGCCTGCGCCGAGGGCATCACCCGGGTGCGCGAGGCGGAAGAACTGCGCCACAAAGAATCGGACCGCATCCGCGCTGTGTGCGAGATGCTCAACGCGCTGGGTGTGAGGGTGGAAGAACAGCCGGATGGCTTTACCGTCTACGGTCAGGGCGGGTTGAAAGGCGGGGCGGTTATCTCTGCCGCGGGTGATCACCGCATCGCCATGGCCGCCGCCGTGGCCGGGCTGACCGCCGCCCGGCCGGTCACTGTGCAGGGCGCCGAAATTATGGCAGAATCGTATCCGCAATTTGTGGATACCCTGCAAGCGCTGGGTGGTAAAATCCGCGTGGAGGCTGAAAACAGCGGATGAACGGTACGAAAACGGTTGCTTACTGGCGGCTGGGCCTGATCGGCGGACGGCTGGGACACAGCCTTTCACCGCGCTTGCAGCGCGCCGCCCTGCGGGAGGCCGGTTTGCAGGGCGAGTACCGCCTGTACGCCGTGCCGCCCCTGCCGGAGGGTGAGGCGCAACTGCGCGCGCTGATTGAAGGTCTGCGCGCCCCGCCGGCCCTGCGTTTGCACGGCCTGAACGTGACCATTCCGCACAAACAGGCTGTGCTGGCCTATCTGGACGAATTGACCCCCACGGCGCGGGCAGTCGGGGCGGTCAACACCCTCTACGCCCGCGGCAACCGCCTGATCGGCGAGAATACCGATGCCGAGGGTTTCTGGCTGGATTTTCAACGCCTGCTGGCTTACACCCCGCCTGAAAAAGCCGCCAACACCGCCCTGCTGCTGGGCGGGGGCGGAGCGGCGCGGGCGGTAGCCTACATGCTGCTGCGGCATGGCTGGCGGGTGGTGCTGGCAGCCCGCCGCCTCGAACAGGGGGCGCAGGTCGTGCGCGACCTGAAAGCCCTGCGTCTGCCCGGCCGAATTGCGGCAATCCGGCTGGATGCCGAAACGCTGGCAGGCTGGCACAACGTGCGGGCGGTGATCAACGCCACGCCGGCAGGCATGTCCCCGAATACCGACGAATGCCCCTACCCGGAGGATATTCCCCTGCCGCCCCGCTGTGTGGTCTACGATCTGGTCTACAACCCGGCCGAAACGGTCTTGCTGCGCCGCGCCCGTCAGCAGGGACTGCCCGCCGCCAACGGCCTGGGGATGCTGGTGGAGCAGGCGCGGCTGGCGTTTGCCTGCTGGACGGGCATCACTCCCCCGGCAGAAGCCCTGTGGGAGGCCCTGCGCCAGCCCAACACCACCCCGCAAGGAGAACAGCCATGAGATTGCAGTTACTGACCGCCGGCGAATCGCACGGGCCGGGCCTGACCATGATTCTGGAAGGTCTACCCGCCGGCCTGGCGTTGAATGAGGACATCATCAACCGCGATCTGGCCCGCCGCCAGCACGGTTACGGGGCCGGGCCGCGCATGAAAATCGAGCAAGACCGCGCCCGCATTCTGGGCGGGGTAATGGACGGCAAAACCACCGGTGCGCCGCTGGCGGTCTTCATTGAAAACCGCGATCACGTGCGCTGGAAGGATAAACCCATCCGGCGCTTCAGCGTGCCGCGCCCCGGCCATGCCGATTTGAGCGGTGTTTTGAAATACGGCTACGATGATCTGCGCCCGGCGCTGGAGCGCGCCTCAGCCCGCGAAACGGCGGCGCGGGTCGCCGGCGGGGCAGTTTGCCGTCACCTGCTGGCCCAGTTCGGCATCCACATCGGGGGATACGTGGTCTCCATCGGCGAAATCCGCGCCGATCTGCAAAACCTCAGTCTGGAAGAGCGCATCCAGCGCGCCCTGACCAGCGAGGTGGCCTGCCCGGATGAAACGGCTGCCGCCGCCATGCAGGCGCGCATCCGCGAAATTATGCAGCAAAAAGACACGCTGGGCGGGGTGATCGAGGTCGTTGCGCTGGGCGTGCCGCCCGGTTTGGGTTCTTACGTCCACTGGGAACGCCGGCTGGATGCGCGCATCGCCGCGGCGGTGATGAGCATTCCCGCCATCAAGGGCGTTGAAATCGGGCCGGCTTTTGAAAACGCCGCCCGGCCCGGCACACAGGTGCATGACCCGATCCGGCTGGCGGGAACAGAACTGGAACGCAGCGGCCTCAACAGCGGCGGGCTGGAAGGCGGCATCACCACCGGTCAGCCGATTGTGGTGCGGGCCGCCATGAAACCGATTGCCACCACACTCACCCCGCAGCGCTCGGTTGATCTGGCCGAGGGCAAAGAGGTGGACACTCGTTACGAACGCTCCGATTTTTGCCCGGTGCCGCGCGCCGTGGTGATCGTGGAAACCATGCTGGCCTACGTTCTGGCGGATGCCCTGCTGGAAAAACTGGGCGGCGACTCGCTGGCGGAGATGCTGCCGCGCTTTGCGGCCCTGCCGCACCCGCGCCTGAGCGATGTTCACCTGCGGCAGGATGACCCGGTCTTCTGGCGCGGTGAGGATGAGGCATGAGCGGACAGACGTGGGTCTTTCTGTACGGGCCGCCCGGCTCGGGCAAGTCCAGTCTGGCCGGCTGGCTGGCCGAACGGCTGGAACTACCCTGTTATGATTTGGACCAGCGCATCGAACAGGCCGGCGGTCGCAGCATTCCGCACATCTTCAGCGAGGAAGGCGAAAGCGGCTTTCGGCAGCGCGAGCAAAACGCCCTGCGCGATTTGCTCCATCAAAAGCCCGGCGTGGTTGCGCTGGGCGGCGGGGCTCTGCTGAACGCGGATAACCGCCGTCTGGCCGAAACCAGCGGCAGCGTGCTGTGCCTGACCGCCAGCCCTGAAACGCTGACCGAACGGCTGCAAAGCGGCAGCCACACCCGCCCCTTGCTGGGCGGCGGGGAAGACTGGCAGGCGCGCCTGACCCGCCTGCTGGAAGCGCGCCGCGAACACTACGCCTCTTTTGCCAACCGCCTGTTGACCGACGGTCTCACGCTGGACGAGACCGGCTGGGAGGCGTTGCGCGCTTTGGGCATGTACCGCATTCGCGGCATGGGCCAGCCCTATTCCCTAATCGTCCGCAATGGGGTGCTGGATGCGATTGCCGCTCATCTGGCCGATTTTGGACGCAGCCAGACCGCCGCGCTGGTGTGCGATGACCACACGGCTGCCCTGTACGCTGCTCCGGTTGAAGTTCATTTGAGCGCGGCCGGCTGGCGGGTGCAACCATGCCGGATTCCGGCCGGCGAGATTCATAAAACCCTTTCCACCGCCGCCGAGTTGTGGGCACAGTTTGTGGCAGGCGGGCTGGACCGCGGCAGTCTGGTGCTGGCGCTGGGCGGCGGCGTGGTGGGTGATGTGAGTGGTTTTGCCGCCTCGGCCTTTTTGCGCGGCGTGGACTGGGTCAACCTGCCGACCACGCTGCTGGCGATGGTGGATGCCGCCATCGGCGGCAAAACCGGTGTGGACTTGCCGCAGGGCAAAAATCTGGTGGGGGCGTTTCACCCGCCGCGGCTGGTGCTGGCCGACCCGCTGACGCTGCAAACCCTGCCCCTGCTGGAACTTCGCAGCGGCATGGCCGAAGTGGTCAAACACGCCGTGATCGGCGACCCGGATTTGTTAGAAGCCTGCGCCGCCGGCCTGGATGGGCTGAACGGTAAATGGGAGTGGTTGGTGCGGCGCGCCGCAGCGGTCAAGGTGCGGGTGATTGAAGCCGATCCCTACGAGCAGGGCCTGCGCGAAGTCCTCAATTTTGGCCATACCATCGGACACGCCTTGGAAAAAGCCAGCGGTTACCGGCTGCGGCACGGCGAAGCCGTGGCAATCGGCATGGTCATCGAGACCCGCCTGGCCGAGCGGCTGGGGCTGGCAGCCGCAGGTTTAAGCGAACAACTGTCGCAGGTGCTGCGCCAGCTCGGCCTGCCGGTTCAGCCGCCGCCCGGTCTGGCAGTGGATGACCTGCGCGCCGCTTTGCAGGTGGATAAGAAACGGCGTCAGGGCGAACTGCGCTTCAGCCTGCCGCGCCGGGTGGGGCAGGTCGAATACGGGATTGTGCTCTCGGCTGAGGAAGCCTTGCGGGAGGTGATGGAATGAAAAGGGTGTTGGTACTGCACGGGCCGAATCTCAATCTGCTGGGGGAACGCGAACCACAGGTCTACGGCAGCCTGACGCTGGACGAGATCAACCGGCGGCTGATCGAAGCCGGACAGAGCTTGAATCTGGAGGTGAACTGTTTTCAGTCCAACCACGAGGGGGAATTGATTGACGCGCTGCAGGCAGCCCGCCGCACGGCGGATGGGGTGGTGTTTAACCCCGGCGGCTATACGCACACATCGGTAGCCCTGCGTGATGCGGTAGCGGCCATCCCCATTCCGGTCATTGAGGTGCATCTTTCCAACCCGGCCGCCCGCGAGGACTTCCGCCATGTTTCGCTGCTTGCGCCGGTCTGCCGCTGGACGATTGCCGGTTTCGGCTGGCGTTCCTACTGGCTGGGACTGCTGGCATTAGCCGGCCTGCTGAACGAATGATGGGGTTGTAACTGGAAAACTCCCCTCCTCCCTTTCACATCGCTGTTTTGCTTAAATTCTCACCCCTTGTCAGAATGACCGGATGTGGTTTAATCAAAATGAGCGATTAACGCGTCATGGATAAGGACGAACGCAATGATTGAGCAAATGCTGGGTTTTGGCCAAAACTTCTGGGCTGCATTGAGCAGCGGCAGCGCCAGTTCTGCTCACCTGTGGTTATACGTGGTGATTACCCTGCTGGTCATGGTGGAAGGGCCTGTCTCGATCCTGCTGGCCGCCGGGGCATCCTCAGCCGGCTTTCTCAACCCGCTGCCGGTTTTCATGGCTGCCACGCTGGGAAACTTGATTGCCGATACCCTGTGGTACGGACTGGGCTACCTCGGTAAGATTGACTGGCTGCTGCGCCGGCGCGGCTGGTTTGGCGTAGACGCCGAAAAACTTAATCTGTTCCGCCAAGTCATTCATCAGCAGGCGGTCAAACTGCTCATCTTTGCCAAACTGACCAACGGCTTGATTGTGCCGGTGCTGATCGCCACCGGTCTGGCGCGCGTTCCATGGCGCAAATGGTTCCCGATTATTTTTGTAACGAACCTGCTCACCAGTCTGGTCATGGTAGGATTGGGTTACTACATGGCTTCCAGTCTGCTGCGCGTTCAGGAAGGGCTGCGTTATGCAGCCTTTGCCGCCACACTTCTGTTTCTGCTGGCGGCGTCCTTCTACATGCGTCATCTGCTCAGCCGCAAGGATGTAACTACCCTGCTGGATAAAAGCGGGCAGTGAGGAAGGAAGATATGCGGGTTGTGTTGTGTACGACAACGTATCTGCCGGAGTTGAACGGGCAGGCCGTTTTCACCGCCAATCTGGCGCAGGGATTGGCGGGACGCGGTCATCAGGTCTGGGTAGTGCGGCCCGGGGCTGGTTTACGCTTTTCGCAAACAACTGACGGTAATGTGAAGGTGATCTGCCTGCCGGCGGTGCAATTGAGTTTCATACACAAAGACCTGCGGCTGGCCCTGAATTACCGGCAGCCGTTGCGCCGCCTGTTCGAGCAGATTCGACCCGATGTGGTGCATGTTCAAGACCCGTCCCCCTTCTGCCAGTGCGCCGTGCGCGAAGCCAAACGGCGCGGCATCCCCGCCATTGCCACCCATCACCCCGGCCCGGAGATCGGTGCGCCGTATTTTGCGCGCCTGCCGTGGCCCTTCAAACCTGGTGTAGAGGCAATCGGCTGGCGCTTTGTGGCGCGTCATCTCAACCGCGCCGATGCGGTCAGCGTTCCCTCACGCAGTTCTGCTCAAATGCTGGCCGTTCATGGCATCCGTCAAGCCGCTGTGCCTGTTTCGTGCGGCATTCACCTGAATGAATTTACTCCGCTTTCGGAGAATAAGCGGGATGAAACCCGGATGCAGTTTGGGCTGCCAGCCGATAAGGTGATCGGCCTGTACGTAGGCCGGGTGGACGTAGAAAAGCGGGTGGATGTCCTGATCAAAGCGCTGGCAGCCCTGCAAGACGAGCGGGTTCATCTGGCGGTTGCCGGAACAGGGGCCAGTCTGCCGCAAATCCAACGGCTGATCCGGCAGTACGGGCTGGAAAATCGGGTGCATTTGCTGGGTAATGTACCCCACCAGCACCTGCCCGCCTTGATTTCTGCCAGCGATATTTTCCTGATGCCCGGCGATGCCGAATCGTTCAGCATTGCCACGCTGGAAGCGATGGCCTGCGGCAAACCCGTGCTGGCCGCCCATGCTTCGGCCCTGCCGGAACTGGTCGGCCACCGCCAAAATGGTTACCTCTTCCAGCCCAAAAACCCGCAATCGGCTGCCGAAGGGCTGCGCTGGCTGCTGGAAAACCGCGACCGCTGGAAAGCCATGGGGCAGATCAGCCGGCGGCGCGCCGAACAGCACCGGCTGGAAAATACCCTGACCCGCTACGAAGCCCTCTACCGCCAGACCCGTCCGCAAACGGCCGTCCGCCGTCCCAGCGGGCAAGCCCTGCGCCGCCCGGCTTTTCGTCCGCTGATGATGCTGGCCGGTATCCTGTTTGTGCTGTTCTCGCTGCTGTATGTTTCTGCGCCGCTGACTGCTTCGGCTCAGGTGGGTGTCGAAAACCTGCCGCCAATCACGCTGGAAAGTCTGCGCCGCCTGATTATTCTGACCATTGAAGATGAAAACAGCCTGTATGCCAACGGCGGGCTGATTCAGGCCTTGCTGGAAAAGGGCGAAGCGGTGCAGTTTGTCCTGCTCCAGCCGGAACACAAGGCCAACCCCGGCACAGCCGCCGAAGAGGGAGCGGCTGATGCAAATGGTGAGGGCCTGACGGCGCGGGAGCGCATCCGCCGCTGGCTGGAAGAACTGGGCATACCGCCCGAAACGGTGGACATCTTTGAGATTGAAGAAAACAAGATCAACCAGTGGTATCAAGAGATGCGCGAAAAATGGCAGTCTTTTGATGTACAGGTGATCCCGATTTCAAAGTAAAGCCGTTGGGTTATATACCAAACCAGCAACCTGACAATTCCCATAAGGTCTGGATTGGTTTCACTTCTTTGCGTCTCTGTGCCTTTGCGTTGATATTCTGCTCCGGATCAGTCATGCCGCACTGAACGCCAAGAAGTAAAGGATTGATTTTCACAGCGAGCGTGGCGGTTTCCCGCCCCCACCCGGCCTCCCCAAAATCGTATCCCGATTTTGGGGGAGGTGCAGGAGGGGGTTCAGTGCGGTGCAAGTGTCGCTGACGCTCGGAATGACATTAAGCCGTTTACGTCACCGCCAGCCGCACTCAGGCGGTGTGGCGGTCTCCCACAAAGCCGTTGCAGAGGCCGGGCAGGGGGATGAACTGCTCAATCTCTACGCGACCCTCACGCTGGACTGATTGACATTCTCCCCGTCTTTGAGTTAGTTAAATATGACATTTTTACACCGATTTAATGACAAAAGACCGCTAACAAACCACGCCAGTTGTGTTATGTTTACCACTGAAAGTACCTGATTTCACAATCGAAGAAAGGAAAGCAGCCATGGCGTATGTAATTACCGATGATTGCATTCAATGCGGTGCATGCGAAACTGAATGCCCGGAAGGCGCAATCTCTCAGGTGGACGGCCTGTTCGTGATTGACGCTTCCAAGTGCCAGGACTGCGGTGCCTGCGCCGATGTTTGCCCAACCGGCGCTGCCCAGCCTGCCTGATCTTTTACTGGTCTCTCCTTTTTGAAAAATCAGAACGGTGATCAGCCGTTCTGATTTTTGTTAATCCCGCCGAGATGCGGTTGAACGGCCGGCAAAAAACCTCATCTAGGTGCCAAACCAGCGCGTGAAGGTTTTGTTGTATAACGCATAGATGATCAGGTTGCCGATGCGCCAGTCCACCTCATAGGCCTTGTGAGGACAGCCGTTGACACAACGATAGCAGCGGATACACTCTTTGCCAATAAGCGGGTACGGCTGAAGCTCAATATTATGCACCGGACATTCAAATTCGCACCAGCGGCACTGGTTACACGCGGCCGGATTGAGTTTCGGTTTTGGCATGAGGAAGCGAATGGCGGAGTCGGTGCTGATCAGGGCAACGAAATCATAAAACCCTTTGTGTAACCTGAACGTATCCGGGCGGCTGCCGGGCAGCGGATCGGTGCGGCCGGCGGCAAGATTCTCAACCACCTCGCCGGCAAACCGGCGGGCCTGTTCCAGATCTTCCGCATTCGGCCGGTCGGGCAGTCTTCCGTACAGGCAAGGCGCAGGGTGGCGAACCGTGCCGCGCGTCAGAAAGCCGCCCAGTACAACGGCACCTTTATCGCGCAAGATGGAATAAAGGTCATACAGCACCCTGCCCGGCGCGGTGCCGGAGGTTGCAAAAACAAAGGCAGGTTTGCCCGGGATGGGCGGCAAACTGCGTAAAAAATTTTTAATCGGCGTGGGGGCTTGACTGGAAAAACAGGGACTGCCCACACCAATCACATCCGCATCCAGCGCGTCTTCAGGCAAGGCTTTCTTGAGAGAAAGGGTACGGGCAGAGTAACCGGCCTCGCTGAACACTTCCGCCATGGCGCGGGCAATCCGGCGGGTATTGCCCGTCTGAGAAAAATAAAACAGAGTTACATTCATTTTGATTAACGCTTCTTTCCGGCGTTGCAAGCGGGGGAGAGCAGGCAGAATATTACAGCCAGCGGGAATGCTTGTCTTCTTGTACAGATATATCGTTCAAATTTATTTTAGCAATGTTTACTGTCACAATCAATTATTTTTGGAATTAACTGAGCCACTGCACACTCCGATAAACTGCGGTATACTGTTTCTCGCCATGAGTCTGATTACGGTTAGCGGCCTGAGCAAATCCTACGGCGCGCTGGATTTATTCAGCGACCTTTCGTTTGCCATTCCTCCGCGGGCACGCATCGGGCTGGTGGGTGCCAACGGAGTTGGCAAGACCACTCTGCTGCGGATTCTGTTGGGGCTGGAAGAACCCTCGGCCGGCTCGGTACAGCGGGCGCGCGGGCTGCGGATCGGATACCTGCCGCAGGAAGCCCGCCTCGAATCGCAGCGCACCCTCTGGCAGGAATGCCTGACCGTGTTCCACGACCTGCTGGAACGGCAGGCTCAACTGGCCGAACTGGAAACCGCCATGGCCGACCCCGCCCGCGCCGAAACGGCCCTCGAAATCTACGGCAAGTTGCAAGCCGAGTTTGAACAACTGGGCGGTTACACCTTTGAAACCCGCACGGCTCAGGTACTCACCGGGCTGGGTTTTCGGCGCAGCGATTTCAACCGTCCGCTGGCTCACCTTTCCGGCGGCCAGCGCACCCGCGCCGTACTGGCCAAGCTGCTGCTGGAAAACCCCGACCTGCTCCTGCTGGATGAACCGACCAATCACCTCGATATTCAGGCGATTGAATGGCTGGAAACCTACCTGCGCGAATGGGAAGGTGCGGTGGTGCTTGTTTCACACGACCGCTATTTTCTTGATCAGGTGGTCAACACCATTTGGGAGATGACCCCCGCGCTGGAAATTTACCCCGGCAATTACTCGTCCTATCTGGTGCAGCGCGAGGAACGCTACCAGCGCCGTCTGGAGGAATATCAGGCTCAGCAGGAATTCATCGAAAAGGAACTGGATTACATCCGGCGCAATATTGCCGGCCAGAACACCCGTCAGGCGCAGGGACGGCGCAAACGGCTGGAACGGCTGCTGGAAGAAGCGCGGCTGGTTCCGCCGCGCCAGCCGCGCCGATTGCAATTTCACATGCAGGCCGCTAACCGTTCCGGCGATCTGGTGATTCGCACACGTGGTCTGGCGG
>FWPV01014255.1_pt1 | contig 10278 bp, 20 predicted proteins | sample 2228371 | NCBI WGS metagenome assembly FWPV01 (sample SAMEA103939776, study PRJEB20133) | metagenome
TTGTCTGCGCTCTCTGTGGGAACGTCCGCTCGAAGAAGGTGAAGGTGCTCGACCATGATGGCCAGGAGATAGATGTCTGCGAGCACCACTTCGTCCGAAACGGTCACCGCGTCACAAGGGCTACCGAGTTGGCACTCATCGACCTGTGGCGGAGAGAAAAGCTATAAGCGTCGGATGTCGATTCCGGTGGCGATGTGATGAGATATGGACGAAGACATAGATACGAGTCTCTTGGGCAAGCGCGTTCGCGTGATTTTTGCCGACCCCGTTGACCCCAGTGGGAAGCGCCCTGGCAGTAAGCTCTGGAAAGGCGTCCTGACAGGCATCAGTGGAACCTTCATCGAGCTTACCAATGACGGGCACAAGAGCTATGTGAGCAAGCGCTGGATTGTAGCCATCACGGAATCGAACGAGGTTGAGGAGCCGTGAGGGCATGGGATGGATTGAGCGCTTCATCGCCCTGGCAGGTACTCGCTCTCCGATGGCGCCCGAGGGCTTCCACGAACTGGTGGCCCTTCACGCTATAAGTTCGGTCCTCGGTCGTAGCATCTACATGCAGTTCGGCTCCGGCACCATCTATCCTAACATCTGGGGCCTGATGCTCGGCGAGAGTGGCGTCACGCGCAAGACCACTACCAAGGCCTTCGGCGAGGAGCTTCTGACCGAAATCGTACACGACCATCGCCTCTCGGACACAGCCAGTCCAGAAGGCATGATTGCAGAACTCGCAGAAAAGAGCGCCAATGGCATCTGTCATGTCTGGACCATCCAGGACGAGTTCGGTCGCGTCATATCGTCCATGAAGCACAAGGAATACATGTCCGATATGAAGGACATGCTCATGCAACTCTACGACGGCAAACCGATTAGCAGGCGTCTGGCCAAGGCATCATATCACTGTGAGCCAATCTATATGACCTTTCTGAGCGCGACCACCGAGAGCAGGCTCGGTCAACTCCTCAAGCCAGAAGACCTGGAGGACGGCTTTTTCCCCCGGTTCTTGGTCCGCGTGGGCTCGACCAACGGTTGGAAGTCACGCCCGCTTATGACGCTCGCCATGTTGCGAGACCTGACCGACCTCAAGAGCGAACTGAAGCGTCTTCACGACGCCTATGCGAACGGAGCCTTGACTGAGATGGAGTGGTCACCCGAGGCCAAGGACTTCTACGATGCCTGGTGCACCGACCTCTACCACCAGGTTCGCTGCGGCGAGTTCCCTGGAGCCGCTAGCGCCCGTCTTGAGGACTACTTCTGCAAGCTCGCAATCCTCTGGGAGGTGAGCGACCGCATGGACTATCTGGGCGCCCGCCATGTGATTCCCTATGAGCGAGCGGTTTTCATTGCGGAGCGCATTAAGCCCTACGCTGATGATGCCGCCCGCATGTTCGAGCAGTTGGGCCACGACCGCTACATCGAGTCGGGCTACCGCGTCATCGCCTCCGCGGGAGTCGAAGGAATCTCGCACAAGTGGTTCCTTCGGCGGACAGGCCTGAGCGCCAAGCGCGCCAAGGAGGTCATAGACACCCTCATCGAGAGCGGTCGCATAGAGGACTTCGAAGTCTATGGCGCGCACGGTCCGCCCGCTCGTTGGTATCGCGCCGTCCGTCAGACAGACGCATGACAAATGCCATGTCGAGCTTCGTAAAAACTCTTAAGTATCTCCTTTACTATCAACTATACTTCTATACTACTACACCTACACATACATAGGAGGTATGTGCTCTCGGTATAGCATAGTTTGATAGTCGTATAGTCTTTCGGAGCCGGAGAGCCGTCCGACGCACATAAATAGTATGTATGTGATGTCCCTATCATGCGAAAGAACCGCGATGTCCGCTACTACATGGCGTGTGAGGCAGGCGCGAGCATACTGTGGGGAACCTTCGGCGTACCGGCGGATAAGATTGTGATTGACGATAGGGGCCGTCGGCCCCTGAACGTGGATGTGTACGATGCGGAGAGGCGCTATGGTGTGGTCGTCGGCGTCCTCCGCGAGGAGACGCTCCTGCGCCTCTTGGATGTTTTTGAGTGCATCGTCCATCTGCCCCTGCCCGACAAGAGCACGCTCGCCCTGGGGGACGACCCGACGCACTTCAGGGCCTTCTACCGTTCGAAGGCTTGGGAGCATAGCGTGAGCAAGGTTCCCGTTATCTGGGGAGGCTCACTGCTACATGGAAGGAGCAAAAGGAGGGAGTGATGTGATACTGGCTGACAAACACGAGCCAGAGAGCATCCGGCGGCAGTGTGACGGGGTTTACGACTTGAAGCGATTGAGGGGGAACGGCGACTACCTCATATCGGTCAATGGAAAGGAACTTCTCGTGGAGCGCAAGACGGCCAGCGACTTCATTCACACAATATATCAGGAGGGCAGGCTGAACGAGCAATTGGAGGGCGTGGATGTCCTCGTGTTCGAGAGATACTTCGTCCCCAAGATGCCCCAGACTTGGTGGCTCAAGCTCTACACATATCTAAACGGCGTGAGCGCACACACACCAGTGTTCTACACACTCTCGCCTAGTCACACGCTCCACCAGCTACGGATAGTCGAGAAGAAGCTGTCTGACGGGACATGGGGCGCTATGAGGAAGGCCGTGATGCTCCCGCCAGTCACACAGCAGGAAAACGAATCGCAGGTGCGAGTCCTCCTCGGCCTGCCTGGTATGGGCGAGAAGCGTGCCAACGATGTTCTCAAGTACTATGGCTCATTGAGCCTGGCTCTCCAGAACTACAGGAAGTGGGGCGAGGATGTGAAGGGCATCGGGCCAATCACTGCCAAGCGCATCATCGAGGCGCTGGAGAAAAAGATTATCTAGCTCTCGCGTGAGATATCTAACTGCCATGGCTGGAGTCAAGGTCAGGTACAAGCGCTTTGAGGAGTTTCTGCCTCAGAGGATATTGACCGCTGAGGAGAGGCGGTTCGCTGCATTCGAAGGCGTCGAGAAATGCAAGCCGCTCAACGGCTTAGTCGTCTGTTCCTTTCCAGAACCTGATAGCGAGTGGCTATACTTCTTCCGTTGTTTGCCCACCGGGTGCTCTGTGGAGGCTAAGGTCAGGAACCCCGACCATCGCGACGACCCACACGGGGCGTATGTCGGATGGTACAGTGCCAGGCCCAGGCGCCGTGGCATGGGTAAAAAGACCTGGAAGGAGATTGAAGAATACCTCCGAACGCAGAAATGTGTCAGAAGGGTGATGCTTGAAGACATCAGCGGAGGGTTCTGGAAAAGGATGGGCTTCAAGACCGCGAAGGATGGCGAACTGTCCAACATGAAGGTGAAGTGGCTGAACCCGCCGAAGGGCTGTGAGAGGTGAACTTGTGGTCAAAAAACACCGTGTCACAAGACCCGTGGAATGTGAGGACCTCAAGAAGCTCCTCCCGATGATGGACAGACTGACCAGGAAGTCATTGCTGAAGAGTCGTGAACATGGCGTGCTGGGCTATATAAAGGACGGGAAGTTCCACGAGATAGAGAGGTGTGTCGGTCAAGAATGCTTCCTACTCCCTAAGACCTTGATACCGCTCGCCGAATCCTACGAGACCGAGAAAGGCTGGTACCCCTTGGCCGGAAACTTCTTCTTCCACACGCATCCTTCAGGCGCTCCGTATCTCAGCCGAGCCGATACGAAAGTGTTCCAAATCTTTGGCATTGAAAACTACTGCATCGGTGGGGGGCTCGGTGGTTGGCATCCCGATTGGTCTGCCGTCCGTGACGGGAAGAAGGTCGTGCGTCCTGTCATCAGATGTTGGGTGAGGGGCATCGAGTGTCCGATGCCTGGTTACAGTACAAGGGAGGTCCGGCGGAAGTTCCGGAAGAAGGTGGGCCGTAGGACATAGGTTCTAGATGAGTTTCTAGACGAATTGACACATAAATAGTAAAGATGTATCAATTCGGCTCGGACGGTAACAAGTATTATCTAGTGCATCGCACCATTCACCTCTGCGTGGAGATACTGCCGCCGTTGCCTAGAAAAGCCAAGAGCAGCCTCTCGTGCCGCAAAGTAGAGAGGTCCTCGACAGGGAAGGTCATAACCTGTCCGATATGCGGTTCTGAACATGAAGTCCACTACGTCGTGAAGGGGAGCACGCCGAGGACCACCGGATTGCACTTCTTCATGTGCGATAATCTTCAGTGCAGCATGTTTTGGCCGTCTAAGAAGGCTCAGAAGTTCATAATCGAGCACTTGCACGAGCCGACGGGTATCGTGCCTAGGAAGCGCTCGGAGCCTCAGACGCCGGAGAGGACGCCCGATAAGGATGACGACTTCGCTAGAGCCATCGAAGGCCTCAAGAAGACTCTGATGGAGGTGAGGTCGGAGCTATGAAGGAAGACGAACGGATGAAGGAGATAGTTGACCTCGTGTCGCAGACCAGCGACTCGATACGAAAGCTTGTTAAGCGCATCGAGACACTGGAGAACGAGGTGCGCCAGACCAAGGAGAAAGCCGCTGCCAGTTCTGCGCCTACGACTTCGGCGCCGCCCGCGAAGGATGATTTTAAAGACCTCGTGGAGTTCGTCAGGAACTGGAAGCGGGCAGAGGAGGAGCGCCAGCAGAAGAAGGAGTCTCGGACCAGGGTGAGAACCGACCGAGAGATTGACGAAGCGGCGGCGGAAGTCGTGTCGCGGATGCTCAAAAGTGTCCAGGAAGAGGAGGACTAGGATATGCCGGACGAGATAGAACGTGTCGCGGATAAGCTGTGGGCCAGAATCGAGAAGAGCCTCGAAGGTTGCACGACTGCGGCCTGTCAGAGGGCGCGGGCTGAGGCCGAGGAGGTCTATAAGAAGACCGTCAAGGACGGTGACATGGAGTCCCTGAAGGAGCTTAAGAGCCTCAGGGAGGACATAGGAAAGATGGTCGAAATTATGGCCAAGGGCGCAGAAGCGCCCGTGGTCGAAGAGTGCCCGTCGTGCAGTTGGGACAGGCTTGACCAGAAGCCCAAGACCGTCGGCAAGTGTGAGAACGGTTGTACCAGGATAAACGAGCATGAGAAGAAGCTCGGGTTCAAGCACTGCCCGATGTGCGGTGGCGACATCCTATACTACGAAGAGGACTAGACTGGCGCGACCGAACCTCTTACGGGAGAGGGTCACTTGGAGATAGTTCGGAAGCCCAGAGCCGAGGAGCCGATACGGAAGCCCTTTCAGCCTGAGCCTGAGAAGGCGCCTGAAGAGGTCGAGGTCAAAGATGTGTCTCCCGAACAGGCACAGTATCGGGACATCAGGATGATTGACCCGAACACCGGCGAACCCATACGGACGGAACTCGACCAGATTGACCTTCCGCCTGCTGGAGACTACCTCCAAGGAATCTACGAGTTGCTCGTGTGGGCGTCATCGAGCATCGTGGCGCTCGTGAAGATGACGCCGGGTCTGATGCGCCTGAACCCTGAGCTTGAGAAGAATCTCGACCAGTTCGCTACGATAGCGTATCAGGTTACCGATACGGGAGCGCAGGTCGTCCGTGGTCTCTGGAACTGGCCCTTCGCCCGCGTTCTGATTAACCAGCAGGTCGAGAGACTTCTGCATCCGGCCGAAGTCGAGATGTTCGATAGGCTATACACGGAGTGGTATCAACTCTTCATCCATCCGACCGAGACGGGGGTACAGCCTCCAGGACAGGAGAAGCTAGTCGAGTGGCTCAAGTCCAAGCGGGACGAGATAGCAGACCCCGAGGGCTTCCTCCGCCTCTGCATTAACAGGTATAGGATGGAGAGGGCGGCGGCCGAGAGCGCATGGGCGCCGACCAAGATGCTCCAACTCACGAGACCTGGAGGCGGTGCGGAGAGGAAGACCACTACGACCGGCCTCGAAAGAGTCTTCAGAAGACGCCCAGGATGAACACTTATGGGCACGGGCTGATAAAACGGCAGTGTGAACTCGCCAATTGCATCCCACTTTCAGTCCGTGCCCGCCCTGGGCAATCTATTTATATGAACAATAGCGGATAGCTTCAGCAGAGGTATGACGATGCCTGTTGGTAAGAGGAGACCCGTCTTCGAGCGCGGTGTCCCGCTCGGCTGGTGTGTTGAGAGGAAGGCCTCGCCTAAGGGATTCGACAGGCGGAGCTTCCGCACGGTCTACTTCGATGTCCGTGGCAGAAGGGTTCCTGCGAGCCAGGCTGTGCGTGGCATCACGGTCGGTTGCCCGAAGGGTCAGTGGGATGACAAGAAGTGGGACGAGAAGTTCAAGACCCGTGGCACATGCAAGGTGGGTACACGCGTCCAGCGCGTGATGGTTGCGCCTGGTCACTACGGTTGTCCGAGTAAGAGGCGGGCGAGGAGGCGTTGAAGGTGCCCAAGAAAAGGAAGCCGGCCAAGTGCCGTAGGTACTGGGTGAGTGGCTACGTCGCGGCGATGAACGAGGTGATAGGCCGGCATCTCCGAGGTCTAAACCGGTACGACCGTGATGAGATAACGACCAACATCTCTGAATCCATCAAGAGAGTCCTAAGAGGTGAGAGGGAATGACGCGCGCCGAAAAGCGTGCCAAAAGAGCGTGTGCCAGAGTGACGGACGTTTTGGACAGGTACGTGCTCCCAGATTGCTTTGCCATCGGCGGGGTAGGTTTCGAGCCAGACACGGACCTTCTGAGGATGTGCAGTCGAATCCATAGCCTGCGAGCCGCCATCGTCGGCAAATGCAGCCAGCTAGGATATCCGCTGAGCCGCAGGAGAAGGAGGGGGTGAACCATGGCCCGCAAGAGGAAGATGCCCAGGAATGTCCTGCTCTACTTCAAGTGCTTGAAAAAGCATCCTAAGGCATACTGCAAGAAGAAGTTCCTGAAAAGGTGAAGGCCCTGAGGGATATAATCGAGCGCATCCTGATTGGCGTCGTCAGTGGAATCACTGTCGGCATCATACTCTATTTCACGCTGCCGAGGCTCACTGCTCTCTTCACCGTCCAAGAGCTTCAGAGGCTCGGCATGGTGGTGACCGCGACCGAAGGCGAGGAAGGTGACTGGCTCTCGGCTATAAGCTTCAGGGAGGAAATCTGATGCCCAGAGAGGAGGTCGGCCTGGCACTCCTGGGCGTGGGCAGTGCCTTCGGTGCGTGGAGCGCTCTGAACACCTCACCACTGGGCACCGTGAGCTTCTCTCAGAACAATCCCGAGGTCGCGCTCGCCTCCATGAACATAGGTCTGTTCGTGATACTCGGCATGGGCGCCGGTATTTACTGGCTCTACGGGAAGAGAGGCATGATACCGAGCATCGCCACGGCCGTGACCGGCATCGCGCTCTATCTTTGGTACCTCTGTCTCTTCCAGAGCGCTCAAGCGACCAGCACTCCTCAATAGGTTTAATATTCCGACAGGCAATTCCTCTGTGGTTACCATGGAGATGATGAAGACCGCTATCATCAAGAGCGCGGAAGAGGAGGAGCGACCGGCGAAATCGGACATCCTGGCCAAGCTCCAAGCCAAGGAGAAGAAGGTGGTTCAGGAGGTCCAAACTGCGCCTTTCCATGTGCATCACGGACTCATAGGCGCTGGAATAATGGTCGGAGGCGTAGTGGCCGCGCTGACCCTGCCAGTGGTGAAGCCCACGACCAGGCTCGTGGTCGCCGGTTCGGCGTTCGTGTTGGGCTTGGCACTGCTCTGGGATGATATCGAGGCGCACTTGACGAGCAAATGTGGTTTCGACACATGGATTAACTTCGTGCCGTGTCCCGAGACGGTCACGGTGGTCAGGAAGCCGGAGAACGAGGTGAAGAAGGAGTGACCTGCGGTCGGGCATCTGTGATTCTGGATGATGGCCTCACCGTTGATGTCGTGACCGAGTTCGACGAAGTTGACTCGCTCGTGAACCAGTGCCTGGTCGTGGATAACCCTGGTCATGTCAGGATAATCGTAAGAGACGCCATCAAACCGTCTGGTGATATTGTGGTTAATCTCGCACATGCGAGGGAATACCCCTACGGCTTCTTGGCTAGGGCGGTCAAGGCCCTGAGCGATTCTGGTCTGGCTAGTATCAGGTATGAGGATGCGGTGGTAAGTTGGCGTCTGCCGTAGCTGTACGACCAGAGTGTTCGGCGATAACAAGCATCAGGCGCAAGTCCCCTGGATGGCGGCGTGAGAGGAAGTGGCATCCAGAACTGACTGACAGAGAGGTTGATTTGTTGGTCTGGCGCTTGTATTGCCGTGGGAGGCGGTGAGATGAAGCTATCGGTCGTGATACCGACCCTGAATGAGAGGGAGTTCTTGGGCGAATTGCTCCGCCAGATAGAACCTCGTGACGATGTCGAGGTCGTAGTCGTGGACGCCAATAGCGCGGACGGCACGGCGGAAGTAGCCGAGGAGCATAGCGTGAAGGTCTTGCGGTGCGGTGGCGATGTATCGGCAGCGAGGAACATGGGCGCTAAGGAGGCCAAAGGAGGGTACCTCCTTTTCTTGGATGCCGACCAAGACCTGTGGAGCGAACAGCCGATGACCGACCTCTTGATGTGGTTGCGCTCGAACCCCGTCTTCGTCGGCACGGGTCCGATTCAGCAGACATCAAATACGCGCAATATCTGGTCCGACGCGAGGGAGTTGTTCAGGAGCGCGCACATGGTGCTCTCCGGTGGCTATACGCTGATTCGGAAGGACGTTTTCGACCGGCTCGGAGGCTTCAGGCCACGAGCGGCCTGTCTCTTCTGGTGGGAGGATGTTGACCTGAGTTGGCGGTGCGAGGCGGCTGGATATGAGATAGCCCGTCTGCCATTCGCCACAGTCCACAAGCGTCCGTTCACCATGAGGCTGCCGAACGGGATGCGTCTTTGGTAGTAAGGTAGATATACCCTCCTCCCACCATCGAGAAACCGATGGACGATACTCGCCTGGAGGTGCTGGTCTTCTACAATCCAGCATGTAAGCGATGTAGGCGCATCAGGGACGTCATAGAGGACGCTAAGAAGACCCTCGGAACGATGTGTCGCTTCATCTTCATGAATACGGCCCTGCCGCATGTGCGGAGCATCGTCGCCCCGCGGTACGGCGTTAAGAGAATACCTAGCATAGTGGCGAGGGGCGAAGTCTATTTCGTGGGCGTCCCCGACATCCAAGACCTTGTCGGAACCCTGAGCTATCTCTATGTTCATCCCGAAGGAGGTCACGGTTTGGAGGGAGGACCGTGAAAGAGACCGATGTGCTCTACATATTCTTGGGCATCGCTGTTGGAGCGATGGCCGTGTATATCTTCATGAGCACGATGATGAGGACTACCGTTACAGACCTGACCAGGGATTCGGAGGGTCGCATAATAAGCATAGTCGAGAGGAGAATCTGAGTGTGAGGCGGTTTGGCTGCAGATATCGACGCGAACGATATAATTGACCGAATCGATGCGGGTCTCAGGTGGCTCGATACTCTCTATCAGAGCGACGGTCGGTATTCGTACCTGAAGGAGCATCCAGGAATCCCGTTGGGCATAATCGTCAGAGACAAGGACATGAGCGTCAAAGACATCCGGTTGCTCGGCGACTGGCGCTATGCTGAAGCGCTTAGACAGTATATGAGTGTGTCTGAACTATCCGAAGAGACCGTTCTGCCCAAGAGTGACTGGATGCGCATAGGCATGGAGGACGCCTATGACTTCGACTACGACGAACCGGTGATGCACCTCCAGCGGGAATATATGGAGGATGGAACGACTCGATACACCTTCATTTTCGATGGCTTCAGTGGCAAAGGATATGTGGATGTCGTCATCAACGATGTCTTGGTCTGGCGGTTGGTCGGGCAGTATCCTCCAGTTGGCTCTGTCGCACGGACTGGTTCTCTGATTCCGCCTTTCGTTTCAACGACACCGGTGCTGGGCGTCAAGGCGAAGACCACCAGAGGCGGAACTGGTTCTTGGCCTAATCCGTTTACGTGGTCTACTCCAGCATATAGAGGACTGGTGTGCAACCGCTATGCTTTCAGGCACAGTGTGCGGCTGGGCGAGTATGTCTACGACATGCGCTACAGGCCGGAAGCAGAGGGCTTCAGGGCTATGGGGTCGGACTATGCTGTTCCGTACGATTTGTACGACCCGCTTTTCATGTGTTCTCACCGGTATGCCGATGACAACTTCATGTTCAGCAAGGGGGCGTACTACGACAAGCCTGAGGTAGTCGACCGTCTGCCACGTGGCTTGTATCCGATGCGCTACCCCTATTACAGCAAAGTGCATCTCGCGCTGGACCTCTACATCTGGAATAGCTACTCTGACCCACTTCTGAGGATGCTCAAAGCTCTTCATGTGGCGATAAAATACGGACCGGACCGAACTTTCGAGATTCAAGACGAGTGGTACACACCGG
>FWPV01016734.1_pt1 | contig 10276 bp, 11 predicted proteins | sample 2228371 | NCBI WGS metagenome assembly FWPV01 (sample SAMEA103939776, study PRJEB20133) | metagenome
ATCGCAGAAGACTCCACTTAAAAACCCTCTTCTCCCTGTCCAATTCACGGGGTCCACCTCAATAGACCAAGTTCCTTTTCTTCCTCTTCGATACATGCCTCAATAATCTTCACACCCTCATCTATGTCGCCTTTGGTAATGGTCAGTGCTGGAGCAAAATCGAGCGCCTGGGCCACGGTCTTGATAATCAAGCCTTTTTCCATTGCGCGATCGACCAATCGTATAAGACTGGATTGCGGAAAAGGTGCCTTTGTCTTCTTGTCCATAGTGAAATCAATAGCGGTCCACAATCCTTTGCCGCGAACCTCACCAACTGATGGGTGAGATTCGAGGGATTTGAGCCTATCCAAGAAATAGGAACCCACTTCTCGTGCATTATCGATCAGATGTTCTCTTTGGAGGATCTCGATATTCTTTACCGCGACTGCACACGAAACAGGATGATTGGCATAGGTATGAAGATGATGAAGCTCCTGGATCGGCTCTAGCATTGCAGCGGTACACCCAATAGCACCTAGAGGGACATATCCACTCGATAGACCTTTGGCCATAGTGATGACGTCAGGTGTGATGTCATAATGCTCGCACCCGAACCAGGCACCTGTCCTTCCAAATCCACAGATCACTTCATCTGCAATCAGCACTATTCCGTGCGAGGCGCATATCGAACTGATAATTCTCCAATAGTCCCGTGGGGGCGGACAAGCACCAAATCCTTGTTGGATTGGCTCCCCAATAAATGCCGAGATCTGTTCTGGATCCTCAGATTGGATAATTCGTTCTACGTCAATGGCACACAGAAGCTCGCATGATGGATAGCTGAGGTGGTACGGGCACCGGTAACAGTAGGGCGATTCTACAAATATGGTTCCAGGTACAAGTGGCTCCATGATGTGTCGCATGGGGATGATCGTTCCCAGAAGACCCAAGGCACCCGCAGTAACCCCGTGATACGCCCCCCTTCGTGATATAACCTTATAGCGCCGTTTCTCGCCCCTGTAGTAATGATAGTGCCGTGCGAGCTTCAGCGCAGCCTCGACAGCTTCTGAGCCATCTGAAACAAACAAAAAGTGGTCTATGGTGCCAGGGGCTACCTCTGCCAGTTTCTCCGCCAATGCAATTGCAGGTCTGTTGGCAAACTGCATCGGGGTAAAAAACGCTAGTTCGCGCATCTGCTCGTAGGCAGCCTGACCGAGCTCTTCTCGACCGTAACCAACATGGACCGGCCGATTAAGGCCAGCGGTGAAGTCTAGATACACCTTCCCTTGTTCATCGACAACGCGGGCACCTTCCCCTTTTGTGATAATCCGGACTCCCGATCGCATCTGGTCCTTGCTCGTCCTGCACAGGATAAGGTGAGCTATCTGTGTCATGATGTCCTCCTCGTGCAACTATCCGTAGCAAACATGGCACGCAGCGATGTGTGCAGTGGCCAGTACGTAGTGCTTTACTACAGGCAACGAAAACGTGTGTTTGTGTATACCATGTACAGGTCCCTGAGTCCAAGTGTGCCGGGAACATATTCGCAGGTCTGTTTGTTCAACATACATGTGGGCTTCCCTACCAGCCTGACTCATCATAAAATGAAATGAGCAGGCAATGATCTCAACAGTTTGTGAGGAAACGCCATGAAAGTTACCCTCATTCATTCGCGGTTCGCAGAAGGTAACAGCATTTGTCCTCCATTGGGCATACTCGGTATGGGTACGCTCTTGGTACAACACGGTCATCACGTCCAACTGTTTGATCTCGATGCATCGAGGGTCGACCCAATTCCGGCAATAAAGACCTTCAGACCCGATGTAATAGGCATAAGTATGATGACAACTGGGTATCTTCAAACCGCTGCCCTGCTCACAAAGCTGAAGGCAGAAATACCAGAGTGTGTGTATGGGATGGGCGGTGTACATGCTTCTTCCCTCCCTGAACGGACCTTGAGGGAATTCGGTCTCGATTTCGTCTGCATTGGCGAAGGTGAATATACACTTCTTGAAGTCGTGGAACACCTTGCATCTGGAAAGTCCCTGCACGGCATAAAAGGAATACTCTACAAAGAGAACAACGACATCCGACATAACGGTATTCGACCGTTCATCGAAGATCTCGATGCACTGCCTTACGCAGACCGGACGTTGCTTGACTTCGAGCGCTACTTAACACCACCAGGAGTGCTCAAAGGCTATTTCTTGCCTCGATCCACATCGTGCATGACAAGCAGGGGATGCCCCTTCCATTGTATTTATTGCGACAGCCACGAAGTGTTCGGTAGAAGGTACAGACGAAGAAGTGTCGCTCATGTGATCGGTGAAATCGAGTGGCTTGTTAAAGAGTTTGGCGTCACTGGTTTTCTGTTCATGGACGACATATTTACTTTGGACCGTCAGTGGGTTCATCATTTCTGCGACAACTTACTAGCCAGAAATCTTTCTATCCTCTGGGGGTGTGTCACTCGGGTAGATATGGTTGACGAGGGACTGTTGCGAAAAATGAAGCGAGCCGGGTGTCGCCACATAGAATACGGCGTAGAAAGCGGCTCGGAAAGGATGCTTACGGTATTGAAAAAAGGATTCACCAAAGAACAGATACGAAACGCATTTCAGCTCACACGAAGGGTTGGCATACGGACCTTTGCCGCTGGCATGCTCGGCATTCCAGGTCAGACAATAAAAGACATAGAAGAAACCGAGGCCTTCCTCAAAGAGATCAAGCCTTCCTTTGTACACTTTTTCTTTACAACTCCTTTTCCAGGGACAGAACTTTGGGATATCGCCTTGGAAAAAGGTTGGCTCAGTCCTGATGTAGATTTTTCGCGGGACTGGGACTTTCGTTCAACTAGCTACCCAGCGGTAGAGATGGGCATCAGCAAGGAGGAGCTACGCAAGATACGGTCACGGCTTCAAAACAAGATGTTTTTCCGGAACTACGTCCATTTGCGGAACATGAAATTCGTAAGCACGATAGTCGCTGCCCTTGCGGCTAGTCCTATTGCTACAGTAAGAACAGTTCGGAAGGTCATGAAGACAAAACGAGTTGACGATCTTGTAGAGTTCGCACTTACTCAGTTTCGTTTGCAGCAGGAACTGCGCACTCTGAGAGAAAAGAACAACGCACTGTCAGGCAAACGACGATCTACTTCTTGATCGTTTTATCTTCACCATTCAAAGGCGAGTCGGCAAGCACACGCCGGCCGCCATTTTGAGAGAACATACCCTCGGTAACCTCACGGAAACAAGACATCATTTTACTGCTCGTCTTTCACCTTTTGAGGCCACTTACCATTCAAAAAACAACGTACGTACTCCTAGCAGATCAAATGGCCTATTGAAGCTCTCAAGAAACCCAGTATGTGCTATACGTGTCACGGAGAGTAAGGCACACATTTATACAACCAACAAGACCTGTCATATCGAAAGTAAACCAGCTTCGGTTGAAAACCTGTGCTGACTATTTCCTGCATAAGCTCAGAAGGCTTTGGCGAACTGCCGAAGGAGGTGTACCCTGAGAGTCCAGCACGTTGGTTATCGTTTCAACGCGCTTTACAAGGCTGCCAATATGGCGAAGCAATGGGAAACGATACCAAAAGACGCCAAAGATCAGTTGAAACTCCTCAACTTTCTCAAAAACCACGGCTGCGAGGCTACGCGTGACGCCTTTGGCGTCTCCAAGCGCACCCTCTACCGCTGGAAAGCAAGGCTCGGAGATGCTCACGGTGACCCCGCTGCCCTGGCAGCCTAAACCTGTGCTCCCACACACAAACGAAAACCTTCACGGGACCCGAACCTCGTAAACCAAATCAGAACACTCCGCACACACTGCCTACACATCGGAAAACAAAAACTCCACGTACTCCTCCAACCCCTGCTACAAACAAGACACTATCCACCTCCCTTCCGCCTCCACCATCAGACCTATTATCGCCTCCGCTAAAGACAAAATGCGCCTCGTCCCAACAAAACTCCACCCAAAAAGAAGACAAACACCAAACCATCCCCCAAAACCCCATAAACCAAAATCAGTATCAACTACCCCTCTCGAACGCCTCGCTATCGATCCCATTGAACATATCCGCCACGCCATTAGAAGATGTATCGTCACCATCATAGACCCCGCCAGCCGCTTCGCAATCGCCTACGCTTGCCCCTCTGCATCCTCCTACCACCCACATATCGCCCTCCAAACCATGCGCTCTCTCCTCCCCTGCACCCTCCCTCAGTCGTCCTCTCAGATAACGGCTCCGAATTCGAAAAATACTTCCAACAAACCCTCTCCTCCCTTAATATCAAACGATGGTTCACCTACCCTAACCCACCAAAAATGAACGCCCATATCGAACGCTTCAATAGAACCCTCCAGGATTCCTTCGTAGACTGCTACGAAGACCTCCTCTTCTCAGACCTGTGCCTCTTCAACCAATACCTTGCTGAATGGCTCCTCTTCTCTAACACTCAACGTCCACACTATTCCCTTCATTCCCGTTCTCCTCTATCATTCCCCTCGATAACTTGCCCCAGTGCCAACGTACTGGACTCATACAGTTTTCTTGACAGGAAAAGTGACCGTCGTCGGTTCTATAGGATTTAATTGGGTTCGTGGACTTGCCTATAACCCTTCTGCAAATATTCTCTACGGTGTAACCTATGTCAATCAGCTCCTGCGTATCGATCCAGCAACAGGGCAGGGGACTCTGATTGGCAATCCCGGCACCTCCTCCCTTGATTCCCTGGAATTCGTACCTTCGAAGAATGTGCTCTATGCTGTCATGATTGCGGATGATCCTGACACGTTGTACCAAATCGATCCAATAACCGGTGCTGGAACTCCAGTTGGTTCCATTAACTTTGATAACGTCAGTGGCCTGGCTTACCATGGCGCAACCGGAGTCCTGTATGGGGTTGCCCGGGCTAGTGGCCAGCTTATTACGATCGACACAACTACAGGTCAGGGAACCGTGATTGGTTCTCTCCCAAATACAGCGTTTAATGGCTTGAGTTTCTGCAAGTGAGAGTGAACGTGCACGACCTCGCGTAACTCCCACAGCAGCTCCACGAGCTCCTACTGGCAGGTCAATAGTATGACCCGGATTGGATTCCTATTCGAGCCGCCAGTAATAGTCCTAGTGACATTGGCCGCAGCTCGGACCTGCGGTTCACTCGAAGACCAGGGCCTGAAGGGGTCTTCTTTTCAGATGGCGTTCTGTCTCAGCATGTATGCAATGCCTTGCAGGAGCCACCCAGGCAGAGAGGGCTCCATGTGCGGTATCTCCACAGTGAAGATCAAGGGTACAAGGTGTGAGAGGATCACTTGGGCGGACCTGCCAGGCGGGCCTTTGCCCTGAGCCGCCACAATGCCTCTTGCACATTTCTTGAAGTACCAATCTTCGTGACCGGTCTTCCCTTCTTATCCCTGATAAAGGGCTCCCTGCAAAACACCTCCAGATCTTCTATGGCCTTATACCACGTAAGCTTTTCTGCAACGAGCCGTTGAGCATTTCTAGACTTTGTGCGTACCAGCTCTTGAGACGAGCAGATTTCATCGAATATGCTGTACAGACGCTCCGTATCGTCTGGATCCAGCGTCCAGCCCGCGTCGTAGGTCTCGATGTACCTACTGAGTTCAGCATAGTTGTTGTAAATGACTGGCAGGCCGCACCAGAGGTAATGTACGGTCCGCGTGGTAAACGCTAGCCTGCGTTCTGGATTCTTCTTTTGCAGGTCTATTGCTACATGACAATGCCGGTAGTACTCAGTTACCTCATCTGCAGGAATCATTCCTGAGTAATCAACTACAGAACTTGCCCTGAGTCGCTCGAGCAACCTATCAACGCTATCATCGGGAAATGGAATGCCTGGATTTTTCCCGCCAAATATCTTCAGCCGACCACGTCCCCTTCTTTCGAGAAACGCTACACAAGCCAGAAGTGCCTTAGAGGTATCGACCCAAGGGACAAAGTGGCCTCCTTGCACAAATGTTATTTCGTCGTAGGGGTCCCATACCGGCATTTCAGGAGGCATACTCAGTGGCACCACACCAATGGGATCCGTTCTCATATCCACACCAGCAAGAAGCAACCATGCAAGAAAGTAGTTCTTCTGAGCCTCGCCTGCACAGATAAAATAGTCTGCCCTTGCGATGGATTCCAACTTGACTCGTTTGAACAACCAGAGGAGAGGATTCCTCATGATATCCATCTCTATGACCGAGGGCCCATGAAAATCAATGACAACAGGAACATCGAGCTTTCCCACATACGGTAGCCGTCCCCACCCCTGAAACACGATTACATCAGCCGAGCATGATCGGAGCACAAGATCAAGGTTCCGGAGGGTATACACCCTGACCGATTCCCCATCCACGTGCGGGGCATTGGGCTTTTCAGGAACCAGGAAGGTAACAGAATGGCCTCTCGCCTCCAGTCCCTTCCCTAAACCCCATGCGCGAACCCCTGCACCTGAACCCATATACGAGCTTCCTGGCAAGTGATCCATTGAGACGACGACAACCCTGGCAGCCATGTATTCCTACCTCGAATGCGCTAGCATCTCCTTTACCTTTGAAACTACTGCCGGCAGTACAATGCCAGCCCCTTCCCAGAACCTCAAATGAGCGAGCGAATCGAGCGGCGTCTCTCCCTGGTTGATGATGACCAACTTTGCTCCAGCTCGCAATGCATATACCGGCATATCTGCTGCAGGCCTCACTACAAGAGAGGATCCCACTACGACAAAAAGATCACTCCTTACTGCATGCGATATAGCTTCTCTCATCTCTTTTTCAGGCATGGGATCCCCAAAGTTGACTACGCTCGAGATGATTCTACCCCCGCATTCGCATCGAGGCTGTCCTGGCAACGGCTCGGAGGTCCTGTATCCAGGTCCCCAGCGTCCGTCATCCCATCCGATCTCTTGCTTTGAGAATCTTCTGTCGCATGCACTACATTTCATGAGTTGTCTATTCCCGTGAAGTTCGGCAATCTTTTCAGGCAGTATGCCCGAGGCACGATGAAGGTTGTCTACATTTTGCGATATAAGAAAATCGAGCTTCCCCATTTCTTGCAGATCAACGATGGCCATGTGTCCTTGATTGGGTCTTACCTGGTCCCACGGCATCTCCATCGGTGGTGGGGGAAGCCCCTTGTCACGCCTCGTCCACACACCGTCTGGGCCTCGGTAGTCTGGGATGCCAGAATCAGTACTTATTCCAGCGCCTGTAAAAACAACAAGCCTTGAGGATGCCACGATCCACTGTGCCATGGTGTGGATCCTTGATGTGACATCGGTTTCTGTATCGCCTGGTCGTTGCTTCACAGCGCTCCTTACCTCTATCGACTTATGCACATATAACACTCAAACATGTATCGAGTTGTTAGTTCTTATCTTCCATCTATGGAACCGTGTCAAGTACGCGTTTCATCCAATGCCGTTGTGTATCAGTGGGAAGGATATACGTTCAGGAGGGAGCCCTCGTATCGTATGGCCGTCGTCGGCTGGTGTATCCACGCAGCAAACCGATTGATGGGCCTCAAGGTGAGATATTGCTGGAAAGGTTTTGGAACCAAGAGAATCTGCTATACCTAACCCCTGAAGCCCGGGTAGGGGCTGACGCTACATGTCAAATGCTACTGCATAAACTTCGCCACTATCGAGTCAGAGCGCCTTGGACTCTGTCTATGCCTACCGAACCAAGGTCCTCACTACATAAGCACGTCCAATGGCCAGGGCTCGCTCGCCTCCACACCTCTGTTTGTTTCTGCAGCGTCTCCAGCGCAGGACACAGGGACAACATCCTTGTAATGCACAGACCGACACCTTCCTGCCTTCGTTGTCGCACAAAGGAAGCACTGACGCCAGCCCCCAGAGGCAGACGCTACCTCCGTCGCATCCATGCAATAGAGATCAGCAATCCAAGGATACCAGGAATGATCATGACGAGCATGTAATTTATCTTTGCACCCTCACTTGCAGCACGTAGACCATAAGTCGAAGCTGTTGCCTCTGTGGCAAGGGACCAAGGAGGGGCTTGCACCGATCCAAAGGCAAAACGAAGGATATCCTCATTTATTGGCCCAATGCCTAGGTAAAGGATCCCAGGTACATTTGACGCATTGAGCGCTATTTTCGGTGCAGCACGCCCGCTAAAAATTAAGAGCGCAAGTGGATCTACTACCTCCATAGCCCAGTTGTATGCCTCCTCGCACCCACTATCGCACGAAACGTAATGCAGCCCTGCTTGGGAAAGCGCTGCAAGTCTTGGCTTAGGAGGATCGCCTACCCCAATTGGTGTTGTAAGGGCCAATGACAGAGTACCCATGTCCTGGGCTATTACAACCTCATAATATTGGCTGCCCTGAGGATTAAGGTACGATCTGTACAGCAATCTCATTGTCTCAGGGTCATACATAATGGTCCCTGCAAACGACGCTGACCCGTCCGTTCTGATCCTCACAGGCGACCACCATATAAGGGGACTAGGAAATGAAGAACCAGGAACTCTTGGACCGTCTGCCCAGTTCGAGGGGTCTTGGCAATTGCTTAGGCAGAACTTACTCTCTAACCAGCTGTTCTTATACACTGTGCGATAATAGGTCATGACATAGGCTGCACCATTTTTATCAATAGAGTGATCACCTAGCCCCCACATTGGATCCCCCACAACAATCTTCGCAAGGTGCCAGTTTCCAGGATCCAGGCACTCTCCGTCGCACCACAAGAAGGATACAAACACCTGATACTCTACCTGGTCATAGCCCCACATTATTCCCCTTGGGTTACCGTATTCATCCAAGACAAGACTGGAATTCCCACGAATGCCAAGCACAGGGTAAGAAGGATCAGTGATGAATATGGGTAAAGACCAATTGGCAGCTTGGCCGCATGTGCCGGCGCACGATACGTAGTATCCACCAGTCTCAACCTCGGGAAGAGAAAACAGCACATGCACACTGCCTGATGGACTTACTGCAAGCGACGCACTCGCTACTGCACCCTCCCATAGTACGACACGATTCCAACGAGAAGGATTGGCGCACTGGCCGGGACAGGTCGCGTACTTAAGCTGGGCATCGGTTTGATATAGTATGTGTACGGCCCCACCTGCATCAAAACGTAGATCATTGGGAAGTATACCCTCGCTCGTATCCACATCCACGACCTGCCAGGTGAGCGCGCTGGTATAGCCAACAGTACACAAAAGTAGTCCAATGACTCCTCCAAGGAGACACACCAGGTTTCGTACTGCTCTCATGTGTTCCCCCTCTCTTCATTGTTGGCTTTTCCATGTAGGATCAGCCCGTAAAGCATTCTCTCGCACTCGGGTGCATGTTACTGTTTCGTGCGTACGAAAGTACATGAGGCAAGCACTACCGGAGCGTGGCAGAAATCGAACTTAGTTACTTTCTATATACAAGTATTTGATAACCCATGTCAAGGGAAAAAGGTCCATGAACTACAGGTCACTGGCCTGACCGTGGTATACCCTCCGCGGAAGCCACAAGCTCACCTAGACCCCCTAAAATGTAACCGTGATGAAGGTTAGCCGTGAAGCGTTATGGGACCAGCAGCTCATTCATGAATGATGGAAGAACTACGGCGGGTCAACAAAGATAGGGGATGACCAGGCAATTTCAGGTGCCTCACTCAGACATTCATCGCCGCTCCCGTTTACCCCGTTATCGCAAGGATGGATCTCGAGGCAGTTTCCTTCCTCGTCACGCACACAGCGAAGATTCCCTGCGTTGAACTGCACGTCAGGCTCTTGATAGGCCCTCACGTAGTACGCAGCAGGCCTTCCCTCTTTGATGAAATCTGGATCGGTGAAGGTGACAACACATCCTCGAGGGTCGTAAGGGCACTCCAGCGACACAAATGGGTCCTTGATGAGTTGTTCCTCAGGCTCGTCAGGAGAGACGGCGCGCACCACCTTAATCACGTCGATGTGGGTGATCGCATAACGCTCCAGTGTAGGATGGTAGCATTGGCCAAAGCACGTCTGCTTGATGAACTCCTCACCCTTCTCAGAGACTACCCATGCAGGGCACCCCTCTGCTTGTTTGAAGGCACCAAGGGCCTTGACTGAAAATCGCGGGGCTTCATGTACGGTTGCATGAGATCCCATAGGCAAGGGCTCGCCATCCTGATCATCGAGAAGGTCGAACCACAGCAAGATCCGCGCACCTGAGGTGGCATACACACGACGTTGTTGCAGGGCCTCCCAAATACCCTCGCGACTCCACTCCATCGCATGAACTGCGATAAGACCGCCGGTATAGAAAAAAGAATTT
>FWPV01007725.1_pt1 | contig 10275 bp, 7 predicted proteins | sample 2228371 | NCBI WGS metagenome assembly FWPV01 (sample SAMEA103939776, study PRJEB20133) | metagenome
GTTTTTTATTACCTTTGCCCAAAATTTTTTATTGCGTCAATTATGGACATTTTTGAAAAGCTTAAAAAGCAAAAAGGACCGTTGGGTCAATATCAGGATATGGCTCACGGTTATTTTGCCTTTCCAAAACTGGAAGGTGAAATTGCTCCCCGCATGAAATTTCGCGGAAAAGAAGTTTTAACATGGAGTTTGAACAATTATTTGGGACTGGCCAATCACCCCGAAGTGCGCAAAGCTGATGCTGAGGCTGCTGCTCAATACGGAATGGCTTATCCAATGGGAGCTCGCATGATGTCGGGACATACCAGCCTGCACGAAGAACTGGAAAAACGACTGGCTGCTTTTGAAAAGAAAGAAGATGCCTACCTTCTTAATTATGGCTATCAGGGAATGGTTAGTATTATTGACTCGTTGGTTAACCGAAACGATGTAATTGTATATGACAGTGAAGCTCATGCCTGCATTCTCGACGGATTACGCCTGCACATGGGAAAACGCTTCGTTTATCCTCACAACAACATTGAAAAATTGAAGCTGCAATTAAAACACGCCCAAAGCGTTGTAGAAAAAACAGGAGGTGGCATACTGGTTATTACCGAAGGTGTTTATGGCATGGCTGGCGATTTAGGAAAACTCGATGAAATTGTAGCTTTGAAAAAAGAATTCAACTTCCGTCTGTTAGTTGATGATGCTCACGGCTTTGGAACAATGGGAGCAACAGGTGCTGGAACAAGCGAACACTTTGGCGTTATGGATGGAGTAGATGTGTATTTTGCAACTTTTGCAAAAGCTATGGCAGGAATTGGCGGGTTTGTAGCATCCACTCAGGAAGTAATTGACTATTTAAGATACAACATGCGTTCTCAAATCTTTGCAAAATCGTTGCCCATGCCTATGGTTATCGGTGCCCTTAAAAGATTAGAATTGCTTCAAACCAAACCCGAACTAAAAAACAAACTCTGGGAAATTGTACATGCCCTGCAAAATGGATTAAAGGAAAAAGGATTTAATATTGGAAACACACAATCGCCTGTTACTCCTGTATTCCTCAATGGAACTCCCATTGAAGCTGCCAATGTCGTTTTTGATTTACGCGAACGCTTTAATATTTTCTGCTCCATCGTAGTTTATCCCGTTGTACCTAAAGGAGTTATTATGTTACGACTTATTCCAACAGCAGTTCACACGCTCAATGACGTTAACTATACCATTGAAGCATTCAGCGAAATTCAAAAAAACCTTCAAAGTGGAAAATATAGCAAGGAAGTAGTTCCAAATTTTTCACTTTAAAATAAAAAATAACTGAAACTTAAATCCACATATTTGCATAAAATATGTGGATTTTTTATTTTTGACTCAAAAATTAAATTATCATGGACGAATTACAAAAATTTACGCTTGAAGTCATCAAAGAACTTGAACAAAAATTCAAAAATGCCTGCTGCAACAAAACTGCTGAGGCGTATTTGGATTGCGCATTACTGTTAAAACACAAACTAAAACAATACAAAAAAAATAAACCAACCATAGCAACCAAAGAAAATTAATATCGTCTTATTATAAAAAATATGCTCATGAGAAAAGGTATACGAATAATTCCGATACTTCTGTTAATTTACTGGTTCCCCTCATTTTCTCAAACAATCCAACTGACTACTAAATCAAATATCGCTGATACATCCATAAAAAAAGTCAAACTTATCACTAATAAAGAAGAGTTCGACAAACGATTTAAAACAGATAGTATTTCGTATAAAACACCAATGCCATATCAAAACATAAAAGGAACAAATATATGGTTAGCACCTCCTAGAAACTTTAAATATTCCGAACGCATTAACGGGTTTATTCATCTTGCTACCACAACTTCTATCACCTGTCAGGAAATCAAAGGATTTCATTTTACAAAAATCGTAGAAAATTTAACTCCCGAAACATTAGCTAAACAAAATGCTGTACTTAAATCAATTGAAGATGTTACAACTAGTACAGGAATGCCGGCAAAACTGGTAACCTTATGGTTTAGTTTGCCATCAAAAGACACAACCCGTAAAGAAACTCCATTTGAAAGAATGATGCTATTTACAGGAAACCTTGATAATACGTTATGGATTAGCGCAACCTATCCTGAATCGGTCAAACCTTTTGTATTTGAAATAGTTCGAAACAGCTTACTCTCTGTTAAATACGAATAGCTATGAAAAAGATTCTATATATATTATTTATCTGGTTGTGCTCTTTTCAATGGCTTCAGGCACAAACCTATACTATAACACACGATGTGCCATGGCATACAGAAAATCAAAACATGTGGGGGCCGAATGGCACACCATTTAATTTAAATTTCTCTTACGAACTGTTTAATGTTCAATTTGATACAGCCATGTCGTTCGGTTTTATGGAAGATATTCCATTGATTGGCGACGTAGGGGCAATGTTCAATATGAATCTTCATCTTCTTCTGGCTTCTGAATTTGCTATGTATGGATGGACAACCGGATGGATAGATATTGATTATCCTGTTGAAATCACCTATGAAATACCTAATAATTATACTTTTAACCCGGGAGAAATTGTTACCATAAAAACTAATTACGAAGTTTTACCGGGTTGGGAATTATATAGCCATTTCCCTCAAGCTGGTGTAGTATATTTAGATCTCGAATATGGATTCGGAATAAATCTTGATGCCGATGTGTGTTTAGGTGGATGTACCAACATCCCAATTATGAATATCAATGTCCCCGACGACTCCATTGCCATTTTTTACCTTAATGGACAAACAGGAGAAGTGGCCTATCCGTGTTACGATCCCAATAATTTTCCACCTTTTACAATCTGCCATGATGATGTACTACCTATCACATTTAATAATCTTTTTGGTATTGGATTAAGCGGTTGGATAACATTACCTTACATTCCTACAACCGATTGGTTAAATACCGACGATCCCTGTCACCAAATACTGGGAGCAAATGGAGATAGTACCTATGCATATATTGAATTAGACATAATTCAATTTTTATCTTTTTTAGCTGGTTTTATTCCGCCACCGCAAGGGCCAGCTATACAACAATTTCTGCAAATGTTACATGGAACTTATAGCTTTAGCATCATTACCATCGAATACAATTTACTTTCTGCTTATTTAACTATGACCAACACATTACAACAAGATTTAACGTTTACACCAACTGTATTAACTGTTTTTACTTTCCCCACACCTGTTGAATATTGGGTAGAAGATCCTCACAATGGCAATCAAATTGTTGCACAAGGAATTTCAGATAGCATTGCTTTTCCTACTTGTATGAACTTTAAATATCGTTATCCTTGCTTTGGATGGCCTCAAATGCCTATTGGAGCTGCAGCTCATTTGGACAATCAATTCAATAACCACGTTTGGGATAGTATGGCTTTTAGCTTCATTATTCAAGCATTAGAATTTACTATTACTATTGACATTCCTTTTAAAAATGCCGTTGTTGTTCCTGAATTCTGCTTGCCACTTCCTGAAACAAAACCCGATGAAAGCGAACAAATTATTAATGAAATTTGCTCTCCTGCTATTACAGGCGAAGAATATGCTGAATTAAAACAACTACTTGATAGCACAGGCACAGGCGGCACATACGACGACGGCAGCGGCGAGACAGAACCACCCCAAATTCTTGATTGGACTTTCCATATTGGCCCACTGATTGATTTATCTTTACCATTAGGTTACATTCCACTTACCTGGTATGATAATACATGGGAAATGGGAGGCTTTGATGAGGATACTATATTTCCGGGTTTTGTCATGATACCTAATCCTGAATTTCAACTTGTTAACGTTACACACAGCGACAATATTTGCGCAGGAGATAGTATTGGTACTATCACTGTTACTGTTGCAAATGGAACTCCACCATACATCTATACCTGGTCAAATGGAATTGTTGACACTTCTTATTCTACAACCAACAGTATCAGCGGATTACAAGCAGGTACTTATTATGTTACTGTAAGCGATATTAACGGCTGTTCTCATGTTGAACAAATTACCATTATTGAAACCAATCCACCAATTAACATTACACTTACTCCAGTTCATGTTTTATGTCATGGAGACAGCACCGGAATTATTTATTCGCAAGTTTCTGGCGGTACACCACCCTATATTTATCAATGGCTTCCCATCGGAGGAAATAGTCCAAATGCAACCAATTTGCCAGCAGGAAATTATATCCTTTCGGTAGTTGATGCTGTGGGATGTCCTGAAGTAGATAGCGTAACTATAACCGAACCTGCCACCTATGTCGCTGTTGTTTTAGATTCACTTCAGCATGTCTCCTGTTTTGGAGGAACAAACGGTTATATTGCAATAACTACTTTTGATGGCACACCCCCTTATACTTACCTTTGGTCGAATGGTTCAACCCAACAAGATTTGAGCAATATACCTGCTGGTACCTACACAGTTACCATAACCGACAACAATGGCTGTACCATTACCTTGACAGAAACAGTTAATGAACCACCTCTTCTGGCTGGCATTATCATGCCAACTCATGTAACTTGCTATGGATTATCCAATGGCAGTGCCAATTTAATTGTTGGAGGTGGCACACCACCTTATACCTATCTATGGAACACAGGCGATACCAGCGAAGATTTGTTTAATTTGCCAACGGGAACCTACTCTGTTACCATTACTGATGCTAACGGTTGTGTAGCTTATGCAAACACTTTTATCAATCAGCCATTTGCTCCATTATCAGCTACTTATCAAGTAACTGATGTGCTTTGTCATGGATTTCATACTGGTGTAATTGATTTAACTCCTTCAGGAGGCACACCGCCCTACAGTTATCAATGGAGCTCAGGTCAAACCACACAAGATTTAAACAACATTCCTGCCGGACAATATTCTGTTACAATAACCGATTATAACGGTTGTACCGAAACCTACCAGATTACAGTTAACGAACCACCCACTTATGTCAGCATTACGTTAAACACAACCGATATTCGCTGTTATGGCGAACTAAACGGCGCCATTGACTTAACCATTACCGGAGGAGTTCCGCCTTATCAGGTTCAATGGAGCAACGGTGCTTCAAACGAAGACATTAATTATCTAAGTGCTGGCATGTATTATGTTACAGTTACCGATAGCCATGGTTGTACTATCGTTGATTCTGCTTTAGTTCGTGAACCACAAAAATTATATGCTTCTATTACTGAGAATGTTGTAATTTGCATACACGACACAGCACATCTGTATGTTTCGGCAACAGGTGGAACACCTGGTTATACCTTTACATGGAATACAGGTTCGCACGACACCTTAATTCATGTATGGCCTACTACCACTACAAACTATTCGGTAACTGTAACCGACACCCGTGGCTGTATTTCAGTAAGTTCTTCCACTGTACAGGTTCGTCCACCCATTACAGCTATGGTGCAAATAAACGATACCATTCTTTGTGAAGGAGAACCACTGGTATTTAGTGGTACAATACAAGGCGGAAGCGGCAATTATACCATCACTCTCAACGATACTCTCGCTATAACTTTGCCCTTTACCATGTATCCACATATAACCTCTGGCTATCAAATAAAAGTAGACGATAATTGCAACACACCACCTGTTTATTTCAACTTCTTTGTTCGCGTTGTACCATCACCCTCCAACAATATTCAAGCCCACCCAACATCAGGTTGTCAACCACTGGTAGTTCAATTTTATGAAACTTCACCCGACGAAGGACAACAATATATCTGGAATTTTGGAGATCCTAATTCTTCCAATACCAGCACATTGAAAAATCCTGTTCATATTTTTAATCAACCAGGCACTTATACGATTTCGCTAACAACCATCAACAATTATGGATGCAAAACCCAGCAAATCATACCTAATTTAATAGAAGTATATGCAAATCCTGTTTCAATATTTGTAACAGATCCATTAACTATTAATATGCTTAATACAAATGTTCACTTCATAAATCTTTCGACAGGTGCTTCAAGCTATTACTGGAACTTTGGCGATGGAGATTCTTCCTCATTAGAAAGCCCTTATCATTTATATCCAACCATACCAGCAGATTATCAGGTATATCTTGTTGCCATCAGCGATCAAGGATGTAAAGATACCTCATGGCAAACAATTCATGTAATTGGCGATTACACATTCTACGCTCCAACTGCATTCAGCCCAGATAGAGATGGTAAGAATGAAAGCTGGAGAGTATTTGCTACCAATATCAATTTCGAAACCTTCCATCTGATAGTTTATGATCGTTGGGGAGAAATCATTTTTGAATCAAAAAACATTGAAAAAGAATGGGATGGAACTACAAAAAGTGGCGAAAAAGCTCCTGTCGGAACTTATACATGGATGGCTACTTTTAAAGACAACAATAATGTTACACGTATAAAAACAGGTCCTGTAACGATTATTTATTAATTTGCTTTGTATTTATTTTTCTTTTTTATACTTTTGTATTGGCTATAAGTTTCTTTTCTTAATAAGTAAATTCAATGAATATGAGGGTTTTTATCGTATTGTTTTTCTTACTTTCAATGCAAGTAATTGTTTTCTCACAACAACAACGACCAGCCATTCCAGATTCTGCATTTCAGGATATGGGTGTTTCTGTTTCCCCATCCAGCATGCATTTGAACATTAAACCAGGAACAACAGTAACTAAAGAAATCAAAGTAAAAAACGACACCAAAAAAATCAACAAGTTCAATGTAATGTTCAACGATTTTGAAATGAATAATCAGGGAAAACCTGTTTCGCCGAAGCCTAATGAATGCAAGTATTGTTTGTCTAAATATATCAGTGCTTCGCCTACTTACTTTGAATTAAAACCAGGTGAAGAAATAAAAATAAAACTCACAATTGCTTTGCCCGATAGCGAATATGCATACCGTGCAATGTGGACTATTGTTGCCATTGATCAGGTAGTTGACAGACCCCAACTTGATTTAGAACCCAAACCTAACCGTTTGGCTATGGGAGTAATACCTTCTATCGGATTTGGTGTCTATATATACCAAAATCCACCCAATGTAAAAATAAATAAGGTTAATATAGAAAAATTTCAATTTGTGGAAAAAGACGATAAACGTTACTTCAATTTAAAAGTTAAAAATATCGGTGATGGCATTAGTTATTGCAACTCGTACATATCACTAACTAACTTAAATACTGGGGAGCAAAAAAAAGTTAATGTTAAAAAATTCACTATTTTACCTCAATTTATACGTGATTTTAAAATAGAACTACCTACAGGATTATTGCCTGGTAAATATACAGCTGTGGGCGTAGTTGATTTTGGTGATGCGGATGAAATGATTGCCGCTCAGGCTGATTTTGAAATAAAATGAAACCTTTTTAACTTTACTATAGTATAATGGCATAGAATTAACCCTAAAACAAATGATAAAAGAGGAAAAAAGAAAAGTAGAAATTATTCTCTGTAATACTATCAAGGATTGTGTTACAGAAAGCGTGGCAACTTCGCTTAGTAAAGCTGCAAAAAAAGTTTTTATTTAAATTTAAATAAACTTATGTCTAACTAAAATGTATGTCTATGAAAAAAGTGTTTAGTTTAGTTGCAGGCATGTTCCTGCTGAGTGGCTTAACGTTCGGCCAATTAATTGACGAAAAGAACGTAACAATTACCATGGATTTGCAACCAGTGTTGCAACTCCACATGACCACCCCTGATCAAATTGATTTCGTTTTTGATGAAATCAAAGATTATTATGGTGGTATTACTAAGTATGCTGCTACTATTCTTAAAGTTTCTTCTTCGGTTACGTGGGATTTGTATGCAGTTGGAACTTCACAGGGCAACACTGGTGTTGGCTTCTGGGATCAACAAGTTAGTTACAGTAGTGGTGGTGGTGCCAACTCTATCAATCAAATTCCTTTAAGTGCTTTGGAACTCTATCAGTATGAACCAAACCAGTACGACCCAACAGCATCAGGTAATCAAACCGATTATAGTACACCATTTACCTTAGCAGATGCCCCATCTCCTGGTGTAAATAGTATCTGGTATAGTGCAACTCCATACACTGCTCCCGCAGTTGATCAAAAATATATTCAGGGTCAAGATGGCACAGATGCGGGCGAAGGTGCTCCTGGTGGTAGTTACTTAACAGCAATTGCTCCTGCTGGTACATTCAGCGACTATTATTTCACCATTGACTATCGTATTTTACCTGGTCTTCCTGCTATTTTCCCTGCTGCAGGATTAAATGACGGAACCGCAGAAGACTTAGTAACCGTTAACGGTGCCGGTGCTTATGCAGAACCTGGTATTTATACTATGAATGTTAAATACATCCTCTTAGAAGACCAATAGTAGATGAAAAAATAGGGGGTTAGTTTCTGGCTAACCCTCTATCTTTTTAATGAAAGAAATAATGATACATAAGAGAGAGTGGATAATAAGTTTTTTATTTTTTTGTATTTCATTTTCTTTATTTTCGCAACCCTGTACAAATCCGGTATCATCAAATTGTTCAGATGCAGTTTCCGGTACCAGTCGCTTTTATATGAGTACGCCAGGAAATGTTGATTTTGTTTTTTCTGAAATTCGGCAATATGTTTCTGGAATTACATTAAGTGGTTCTACTCAATTACGACTTAGGGTAGATGAAATTAATCCGGGCAATTGCAAATGGCGTTTGCTGATGTATATCGACAATAATAATACTTTGCCCCCCAATCAATGGGAAATATTAAATACTTATGGAAGCTCAGGAGATATACCTGAACTCGATTTAATTCAGGTAAAAGTATATAATGGATGTGGAACTCCTTTAAATAATGGAATTTTTCAAATATTTTCGGGTAATACCCAGTACGATTTAATAGACATCATTCCATCATTGCCAACCATCAACCCGGCTGGCACATGCGATGGTGCAAATCCTACTAATGGAGCAGGAAGTTACCTTACTCATTACAATGAATATAATTTTACTATTGACTATCGAATTATACCAGGTTTTTCGCACCGCCCCGGAACTTATCAAATTAAAATTCATTTTTGTTTAGTTGAAATACCTTAAAACTCTGTGTATTGAGAAAGCGAATCGTTTATATCATTATTTTTTGTCTGGTGACGATAAGCTTAAAAGCACAGGAACCCATAGATACAGCAAGTTCTGTTCCGGGTGTTGCTCCTTTGATTGAAAGTCCCGTTCAAGAAGTTAATGACACATCATCAGTAAATTTTCCCGCTATAGAAAAACCCACACTGCAAGAAACAGAACCAACAACAAACACAGAAATCAACACAAAACCACCAATTAAACCTGAAGATGCAAACAAATTGATTACCCGGTTTGCAAAACAAGTAGTAGAATTTGAAAAAGGCGAACTTATAGCCAATGTATTTATTGTTACCAATAACTTATCTGAAAAACAAAAATTTTACATAGATTTTACCATACCTACGGAATGGAAAGTAATTGCTAACAATCATAAATTATACGAACTTGAGCCAGGCGACAGTCTAATAGTTCCTGTCCACATTGTTCCACGTGAAAAATTTAAAGGAAGTACCCGTTTTATGTTTTATGCCTTTCTTTCCGACGAAAAAGGCAAAAGTTTAGGAATGAACTATTTCTACGGATTAATTAAGAAACATATTCGCTGGGCCTTAACAGTATCTGAAAACAAATATTATTTACCCAATAATGTAAGTTCTATTCCCTTTACTGTAGGGCTTATTAATGAATCAACCGATGAACAGGATTTATTTTTAACAGCCAGCAGCCTAAAGAAAAACGTTATCATAAAAGATTCATCAAATACTAAAGAAGAAAAATTCCCGAAAACTTTTTCACTTCTACCTAATGGCGACACTCTATTCTATTTCACTTTTAATAAATTTACTGAGCCCAGAAACTTTAAAATGATTGATGCAGAAGATTATATCCCTTTCTCAAAAGGGGAAGCAAAAAAATATAAATTGTTTTTTAACAGTTCATCACCCAATCCTGCTGAAAGTAATAAATTCAGGTCGGGCAAAACGATTGATTTTATTGAATTATCTGATTCTTGGGAAGTAAACCGTTATAGTGGAATGGTAGTTCCCTTAATCATAGATGCTAACATGTATAATATCCTGGGCGAACAACCTATGATGACACTCAATCTTAGGGGAGATATGTTTCTGCAAGACAGTTCTATGCTTTTATATCAGGCACAGCTAACCTATTTCTCCAATTATTTTTCAACCATTCCTTATCAAA
>FWPV01015438.1_pt1 | contig 10275 bp, 7 predicted proteins | sample 2228371 | NCBI WGS metagenome assembly FWPV01 (sample SAMEA103939776, study PRJEB20133) | metagenome
GATCGGCCGGCCTTCAGCGTCCAGGAGCTTGGCCCGCACGCGATACGCGCCTGCTGCGGGTTGCCTATCGCCGTACTTTTGTACGTGGACGCGCAAGTTGAGCCGCGCGTCGCGATAATCCCGATCAAAAGTGGTCCTTACGCGATAATCGCGCATATGCACGTGTGGCGTGGCCAAGAGGTACACATCCCGACAAATGCCGCTCAGCCACCACATGTCCTGGTCTTCCAGGTAGGTGCCGTCGGACCAACGATAGACCTGTACCGCCAATATGTTCCGTCCCGACTTTACGTACGGGGTGATATTGAACTCGGCGGGCAGGCGGCTATCCTGGCTATAGCCCACCATCTGGCCGTTCAGCCAGACATAAAAGGCGGAATCCACGCTCTCGAACACCAGAAAGACCTGTCGCCCATCCCAACCATTCGGCAGGACAAAATCGGTGCGATAGGAGCCGGTGGGGTTATCGTCCTGCGGCACGCGCGGATAGTCATCGGCGGGGAAAGGATATTGGATATTGGTATAGATCGGGCGATCGTAGCCATGCAACTGCCAAACGCCGGGCACGATGATGCGATCCCAACCCGTATCGTCGTATCCCTCCTCGAAAAAGCCCGCCGGAGCCGACGCGGGGTTGGGCGCCCAATGGAACCGCCAGGCCCCGTTTAACAACTTGAAGTAGGGCGATGCCTCACGGTCGAACGTGAGAGCCGTTGCCTCGTCAGCATAAGGCACGAGGGGGACGTGCGCCGGCTCTTTGTTGCGCCCAACAATCTGCGGATTTTCCCAATCGTTTGGGTGGGACGAATTGTGCTCGCTCACCGAGTCCTCCTTTTTATACGACGTGTTCCGTGCGCGAGATGATCTCATCCTGTGTCTCACGGCTCAGTTGCGTGAAATAGGCGCTAAAGCCCGCCACGCGCACGATGAGGTCGACATACTCCTCTGGCCTGCGCTGGGCCTCGCGCAAAGTGTCCGCGTCTACGACGTTGATCTGCAGCTCCTGGCCTCCGAGGCGCATGAAGGTTGTCGTCAGGTCGCGCAGCTTGGAGAGACCCTCGGGTGTAGAGATACTTTGACGGGAGAACTTGATGTTAAACGTGTTCCCGGCGGGCCAATGCTCGATGTTGTTGAGCCGCGCCACGGAGCGCAAGAGCGCCGTCGGTCCGCGACGGTCGGCCCCTTGGCATGCACCGACGCCATCTACCAGCGGGGCGCCTTTGTGCCGTCCGTCGGGGGTGGCCGCCGTCCAACGCCCCGCCGAGACATGGCCCTCCACGGGCCACACACCGCACGTGTAACGACCGTTGCGCGAGTCCACATGTTTCCAGCAGAACTCGGCATGGACGGCATTCACGCGATTGGCGAACTCGTCCACCTCAGGCTGATCGTTGCCAAAACGCGGCGCGCTGTGCATGAGCATCTGGCGTACGTGCTCGTGCCCTTGGTAGTCGTCCAAGAGCGCCTGGCGCAGCTCGGCCCAAGTCAAACGGCGCTCCTCACAGACGCAACGGCGGATCGCCATGAGACCATCGTAAACATTGCTGGGGCCATAAATGGCGATGCCCGGCAGGTTGTAGCGTGTGCCGCCATACACCAGGTCACGTCGGCGGCTCAGGCAATCATCCAGCAGCGACGACATCAACGGGCAATGGCCGCGTCGCTTCTGTCCTTCGCCCGCGATCAGGGTAGAGAGGATGTTCAGCCCGGCCAGGTACTCGACCTGCGCGACATAGGCACGCCAGAGATCGTCGAACCCCACGAACTGGGCCGGGTCGCCCGTCGGCAGGCCGATTTGCGCGCCGGTGATCATCGAGCGTCCATCGTTGAGGGCCAGCTCCAACGCCTTGGCGATGTTAATGTGCCCACCTGCGGTGATGCCCTGCATCTTGCCCGGCACGCAGGCCTCCACGCACCCCACGATGCCGTAGCCACGCGCATCTTCAGGCGCGACGCCGTGCGCGATCAACGCGGGAATGATCACCTCGTCGTTGAAAAGGGCGGGCAACCCCATCCCCTCGGCGATGGTGGCCTGCACCTTCTCCCAGAAAGCGGGGTCAATCTTGGGGTGCCAGCGCACCGAGAGAGCCGGCTGGTTGAAGCGCAACGCCACAGTGGCTTCAAGACAAAGATGCGACAGAGCGTTTGATTGGTCGCGCCCGTGCTCATCCTGCCCGCCGAGGGTGAGATTCTGAAAGGTGGTGGCTTTGAGCCGAGTGCCCACATTCTCCATGAACTTGACCCACAAGTTGAGCAACAGCTCCCAAGCCGCATCCTCCGACAGATCGCCGCTTTGTAGATCGCTGAGATAGTAGGGGAACAAGTACTGATCCAGACGGCCCGCCGAGACGGACCAGCCATATTGCTCGATATGCATCGCCAAATGTACGAACCAGAAGGCTTGTAGCGCTTCGTGGAACGTGCGCGCCGGCTCGGCGGGGACGCGGCGACAGATTTCCGCGATTTTGAGCAACTCGGCGCGGCGGGTCGCTTCGGAGTGGGTGGCCGCTTGCGCCTCCGCCAGGTCGGCGTAGCGCTCTGCCCAGAGGATCAACCCTTCCGCGGCGATCACTACAGCCTCCAGGAAGGCGCGCCCTTCGAGATCATCCAGCGGCGTTTCGGCCAGCAAACGATTGGCCTCGGCGATGATGGCGCGGAAGCCCATTCGCAGGGCCTTTTCATAGTCCACGATGACGTGGCCAAAGCCGCTGTCGGTGCCGGTAACGTATCCCGCCGCCATCTCCTTTTCGGCCATCCTCAGGCGCTCAGGGTGTGCGCGACGAGACTCTTCACCCAGGGTGCGACCATGCCAGTATTGCCAGATTTCGGGCGGAGTGGTCTGTGCGTTCAGCCCGTTGAGGTTGAATTCGGGGTACACGCTACGCGCCGCCAGTTTGGCCGCCCGCTGCCCCACAAGCAACTCCCCTTCACGGATAAAGATGGGCATCTCGGCAAAGACGCGATACAACGCCTTAGCGCGGCGCAGGGCCGAATGCTGCCCCTCCGTCTCTTGGTAGGAACGGGTCACGATGCGTGCGCGTTCAAAACAAGTCGAATCAGCCGTCGCGAAAAGCTCGGCCTTTAAGCGAGCGATGCGTTGCGGCACAGGTCTAACCGTCTCGACCATCCTATGCTCCTTAAATCGGAATGTGATTTCAGGGCTGCCCTGTCAGGCGCAACCGCATGGCCGTGCGCAGGTACTTGATCCCCCGACGGGCATATTGCCAAAGGGTGCTGCCGGTCTTGGATTCGCCGAACTCGCGCGGCGCGCAGACGTAAGGGATCTCGATAATTCGAAAACCTCGGCGGCGTGCCTGGTAGATCAGTGCCATGAAGTATTCGCCATAATCTCCTACAAGTCGAATCTCTTGCAGCACGCGGTGGTGGCAGGCGATAAAGCCACTGGTATAGTCTCTGAAGGAACTGCCCAGCCAGAACCGCAGCGCATAGTTGAGCAGGCTGCTCAGCGCCACGCCCAACCAGTTGTCGCGCGTGCCCCGTAAATTGTGCTTACCCGAGCCTCCGGGAACAAATCGCGAGCCGACCGCCAGATCGTAGCCCTCGTGTAGCACGGCGTGCACCAGGCGAGGGATCAGTTCGGGCGGCATGGAGAAATCGCAATCCATCCAGACCACAACGCCTCCTTGCGCACTGTCGATGCCCTCCTGGATGGCCGAGGTCAGCCCCCTGCGCCCGACGCGATGGATCAGCCGCACGCGAGGATCGGCCGCGGCCAGCTCTTGTACAATGCGCCATGTGCCGTCGGGCGAGTCATCGTCCACCACTATGATCTCGAATGGGAACGCGGCATGCGTTTGGATCGCGCAGATCAGTCGCGCGATATTCGCCGCCTCGTTCAATGTAGGCAGGACGATCGAGACCAGTTCGGGGCTCGCCTGCTTCAACAAAGATATCCCCCAAGCGGCCTCACGAAGAGGCCAAAATGTCCTTCAGCGTAGCACAAACGGTGCGGATTTGCTCCTCGGTGATGGCCGGCCCCGAGGGCAGATAGAACCCCGTCTCGGAAAGCTCCTCGGCGACGGGGTAAGCTTCGCCCTCGAACCAGCCCCATTGCCGAAAGACGGGCTGCTGGTGCATGGGCACGAAAAAGGTGCGGCTATCCACACCGCGGCTTTTTAGCGCAGCCATGATCTCATCGCGCGACTGTTTCGAGCGCTTGGTGACGCGCACGGCGTACATCCAATACATGCTGCGCGCCCACGGCTGTTCCTGGGGCAGCGCGATCTCGGGCACGTCGGCCAGAAGTTCGTGATACAGGTCGGCCATCCAACGTTTGTTGGCAATGGCTTGTTCGATGCGCTCTAACTGGGCCAACCCGATTGCACCCTGGAGGTTGGTCATGCGGAAATTAAATCCAACCTCGTCGTGTACAAAGCGCCGCTTGGGTGTGTGGGCCAAGTCGCGCAGGCGGCGCGCGTGTTCCGCGAGAGAGGCATCGGAGGTGACGATCATGCCCCCTTCGCCTGTCGTGATCAGTTTGTTGGCATAGAAACTAAAACAGCCTACCGTGCCCAGGCCGCCGACCACGCGTCCATGATAGGTGGCTCCGTGCGCCTCGGCGGCGTCTTCAACAACGTGCAAGTTGTGTCGGCGGGCGATCTCAAGGATGGGGTCCATGTCCACAGGATGGCCATACAGGTGCACGGGCATGATGGCGCGCGTACGGGGGGTAATGCGCGCCTCCACCTGGGCAGGATCCATGTTGCCCGTCACAGGTTCCGAATCCACCAGCACCGGCTGGGCACCTACATAGACCGCCGCAAAACCACATGAGACGATCGTCAAGGTTGGAATAATCACCTCATCCCCAGGGCCGATGCCCAGCGCGGCGAGCGCCAGATGGAGGGCCGTGGTACCGTTGGTGGTGCTGATTCCAAACTCGACGCCGCAATAATGGGCGAACTGCGTCTCAAAGGCCGTGACGAATGGTCCCCCGGCGGAGATCCATGTCGAATCAAGGCACTGTAAAACATACTCGCGTTCGCGTTCTCCGAGCACGGGCGAACTGACCGGAATCATCCCCTCTCTCCTTGACTTTTCATCGGCGTATTGGAGAATTCGCTATCATAACCCATCGCACGGGCGATAGGGTGCGCGGAGTATATACACATAACAGCGCGAACGCAAAATCGGCGCGATTCTCACGCCACCAGGATAATCCCCACGACTGTAAGTACCGTCCCACCAGCGATGATGGGCGTGACCTTCTCCTTCAGGAAGATGAGGCTCAAAGGTAGGGCAAAGAGGGGAGCGGTCGAAGTTAGGATGGCTGCGCGCGTGGGCCCAACCAGCGCCACAGTCCACAGGAAAAGCACGCTGCCGAGCCCCCAGCCGATGAACCCGCCCACGATGATAATGATCCATTCGCGAAACGAGAGCTTGAGCAACTCGCGCAAGCGCCCACGCAGGAGTGCCAGGCCAAACAGTATCAGGGAGAGCGCGGGGGTGCGAAAAGAGGCAACCATAATCGGGTCCAACCCTTCGATCCCCGGCGCGACCAGAATACCGGAGATGGCCCACGCGGCCGAGGCCGCCAAGGCCAGCATGGCGCCTGCGGCTCCCACGGCAATAGGCTCATTGATACTATGGTTGTTCGGTCGGCCGATCAACACGACACCGCCCAAGACCAGAAAGAGGCCGATGATGACCGGGACATTGACCTGCTCCTTTAAGAAAAGCAGGCCAAAGACCAGTGTCAGGGCCGGATAGGTGCTGGCGATCGGAAAAGAGCGCGATACTCCGATACGTGCCATGCTGCTCAGATAGAGCGTATCCCCGATGCCTCCTCCAACGAACGCGCTGCCTAGGAGAAAAAGCAACTTTTCGGGAGTCACGGCGTTATATGCTGCGGTTCTACCTGTTGCGAGGGCTAACAGAAGCATACTTAGGCCGCCCGCAAAACACCGTGGTGCGTTTAGGACAAAGGGGTCCAACTTGCGAGATAGATCCTTCATTAGCACGGAGGAAACGGCCCAGGTCGTCGCGCATAACAAACCTACCAAGACTCCTAGCAAAGTTCTCCTTCGGGTGGCCCGCCGAGTGCTCGATGGGATGTCGGGCCGTGGCAGTGGTTATCATAAGCAGATCGCGATACTACGCAAATGGGGATGTAGGATTATCCCTTGCCGCAATCGGGCCACGCAAATGTTATGCAAAAACCAACGCCCCATTTCTAGAAAATCGGCGATCGGCGATTTGATGTTGACAGGCAACCGGCAGGTTGTATAATGTCTATCGGAAAGCGATATTACGGATGAATTCCGCAGCGAGATTGCAATAGAATATGACAACAGACCGCGTTCGCCCACTTCCCGTTGATAATCCTCCGGTCAGCCGCGACCAGATCGTGTTTTCCCACCCCAGCGAAGAAGAGTTTGCCCACATCCTCGACTTTTACGGCATCGAGTGGCGCTATGAGCCCAGAACTTTTCCGTTGGAATGGGATGAGGCGGGAAACATCCTGGAGGCCTTTACGCCGGATTTCTACCTCGTCCAAGAAGATCTCTACGTCGAGCTGACCACGCTACACCCAAAGCTCATGCGCATCAAGCACCACAAGCTGCGCCGAATGAAAGAGATCTATCCCGAGGTCAACATCAAGTTGTGGAGCCGCAAGGATTTCATACGCTTCATGGAGCATCTCGGCTTGGAGGGGCGCGCCGAGGGCTTGGTCGGCAAAGAGGCCGTGAGAGGCTAGTATGGACGGTGTTCATAGACCCCTGGCCGACGATATCGCGCGTATCATCCTGACCGAGGAACAGATTCATGCGCGCGTCAGCGAGATAGGGGCCGCTATCTCGCGCGATTACGCGGGCAAGGATCCGCTTCTTATCGGCGTGCTGAGCGGCGTACTCTTTTTCATGGCCGACTTGTTGCGGCACATCACGGTGCCGGTGACGGTAGATTTTATGGCCATCTCGCGCTATGCAGTCTCCGGCCAGCGGTCGGGCACGGTGCGCATCACCAAAGACCTGGAGTACTCGATCACGGGGCGGCACGTGCTCTTTGTGGAGGATGTGATTGATACGGGACTGACGTTAAACTATCTCCTGCGCACGCTGCGCACACGACAGCCCGCCAGCCTGAACGTGTGCGTCCTCTTTGACCGGCCCTATCGCCGCCTGATTGACATCCCCCTCGCCTATCAGGGCTTTGAGCTGCCGGATTTGTTCGTCGTCGGGTATGGCTTGGACGCAGGCGAGCACTATCGCAACCTGCCGTTCGTAGGCGTGTTGAAGCCGGGGCTGAACGGGCGCTAGGTTGGGTCTGGCCGCGTCCGGCCTTTGGCGCGCTTCAGGCGGATGGTTCTCCGAGCAGGATCACTACGGACCTTGCCCCCACACGATAGCTGGGAGTGTTCCGCAGGGGTGCATTCCCCTCCTCAACCAGATCCTCTGGCGCGTCCAGGCTAGTATCCACCACCCGCCGCCAGCGTGTGTCCGTCGGCAGCTCGAACTCTAGCGCTTCCGAGTAGGCATTAGCAATAACGTAAAAGTCCACATCCCCCGCCACGCCATGCAGGCGCATGGCCAACGAGTGTGAATGGTATGCCCAGTCGGGCTGTCCGAGCTTGACGCCGTGAAAGATTACGCCATCCCGCAAAGCTTGCTCATAGCTGCGGCCGTTGAGCGCGCGTTCAGTCGTCAGCGTTGGGTGTCTCCTGCGCAATGCGATCATCCCCCGCACGAAGCGATGCATATCTGCGTTCTGCTCAAGTAGTCGCCAGTCGAACCAACTGATGGCATTGTCCTGGCAATAAGCGTTGTTATTGCCCCCTTGGGTGCGGGCGAACTCATCACCTCCCAAGAGCATCGGCGTGCCCCTGGCGACGAGCAGCAGCGCGATCAGGTTCTTCATCTGCCGGCGGCGCAGACGCAACACTTTGGCGTCATCCGTAGGCCCTTCGACCCCGCAGTTCCAGCTCAAGTTATCGTCCGTCCCGTCGCGATTGTCCTCTCCGTTCGCCTCGTTGTGCTTTCGGTTGTAGGAGACCAAGTCGGCAAGGGTAAAACCGTCGTGACATGTCACATAGTTGATGCTGCGATAGGAGACGTAACTCGGCTTGTTGCGAAAGACGTCGAAACTGCCCGTCATGCGCCAGGCCAGGTCGCGCACCGTCCCCAGGTCACCGCGCACAAAGCGGCGTAGGTCGTCGCGAAAGCGCCCGTTCCACTCGGCCCAACGATCCCCCGTGAACGATCCTACCTGATATAGTCCGGCCGCGTCCCAGGCCTCGGCGATCAGTTTGGTGCCCGCCAGCACCGGGTCTGACTCGATCTCCCACAAGATGGGCGAGTTCTGGATCGGCTCGCCCTTTTCATCGCGCGACAGCACGGAGGCGAGATCAAAGCGAAAACCATCCACGTGAAACTCGCGCACCCAGTAGCGCAGGTTTTCTCGGATCATGCGGCGCACGACGGAATGGTTGCAGTTCAGCGTGTTACCACAGCCCGAATAGTTCTGATAAAAGCGCCGATCGGGCTTGAGCATATAATAGACGCAATTGTCCAGCCCTCGGAAGCAGATGGTCGGCCCCGTCTCGTCCGATTCGCCCGTATGGTTAAAGACCACGTCGAGGATTACCTCAATGCCCGCGCGATGAAACGCCTTGACCATGTCGCGAAACTCGTCCACCACCCGGCGGTAGTCGCCGCTCGACGAATAACCCAAATGGGGCGCGAAATAGCCCAGCGGCGCATAGCCCCAATAGTTCTTGAGGCGCTCTCCCGTTAAGGGGTTGAGGCGCATGGTTTCTTGCTCGTCAAACTGGTGCACGGGCAGCAATTCCACCGCCGTGATGCCCAGGTCTTTTAGGTAGGGGATCTTCTCGACGATCCCTGCATACGTGCCCGGGGATGACACTCCAGAGGAGGGGTGCTTGGTAAATCCGCGCACGTGTAGCTCATAAATGATCAATTCGCTCATGGGGAGCTGCAAAGGTTGATCGCCCTCCCAGTCGTAACCGCTCAGATCCACGACCACTGACTTGAGCGCTGAAGAGACGTTATCCACCAAACCGTAAGCTTCTGCGCGTGACCAATTGTCGCCGTAAGCCACAGCGCGCGCGTAAGGGTCCAACAACACCTTGTTTTCGTTAAAGCGCAACCCATCCTCGGGGTAATACGGCCCTTGCACGCGATAGCCATAGAGCTGTCCATCTCCGATGCCGCGCACAAACACATGCCAATAGTAATACGTTTTGTTGCGGCTAGGATCGAGCTTGATGATATGAGTCGGCTGTGGCTGATCATACCGGTCGAAAAGCAGTAGCTGCACGCCGGTCGCGTGCGCGGAGAACAAGCTAAAATTGACACCACCCTGCTCGAGAGTAGCCCCAAGAGGATAGGGTCTGCCGGGCAGGATTTCCAAGCGTGCGTGCTCGGCATCCGGGCTGCTCATAATCAACCTCCTCGGCGCGTTTCGGCGCGAGTATATCACACTTGAGGAGAAGGCGCATATGGATGCCATTTGCACATTTTGTCAAGCTATGATATACTGATTTCAAATACTCCACAGGGAAAAGTGGGAGGGAATCGCCCCCACTTTTTTATTGTAGTGGGCTCGTTACGACCAGGAGGTTGGTCACGTCTATGAAGAGTGAGTTTGAGATTGCCATTACTCAACTCTGTTCAGATCGCAATCTGTCGCCGCAGGTGATTCTCGAAGCCATTCAAGCGGCTTTGGTGACAGCCTATAAGAAAAACTATGGCGCAAATCAGAATATTGACGTTAAGATTGACCCCCGCACCGGTCAGGCGCACGTTTTCGTCAAGAAAGTGGTGGTTGAGCGTGTAGAAGATGAGCGCAAGGAGATCTCTCTTGCCGAGGCGCGCACCTACAAGCCTAATGCCGTGCTCAACGATATCATTGATATCGAGATCAAGCCGCGCAATTTTGGTCGCATCGCCGCGCAGACTGCCAAGCAAGTGATCATGCAACGTATCCGCGATGCCGAGCGCGATTCGGTCTATCTCGAGTACGCGGACCGTGCTGGAGAGATCGTGAATGGCATCGTGCGCAACATTGACGCGAATACGGGAAACGTAACCTTGAGTTTGGGTAAAGCCGAGGCCTTGCTGCCCAAAAGCGAGCAGATTCCCGGCGAGCACTATCGCTTTAACCAGCGTTTGCGTGTGTACATTGCCGAGGTGGAGCGATCGGGGCACGGCCCTCAGATCACAGCTTCACGCACACATCGCGGCTTGTTGCGTCGGCTGCTCGAGATGGAAGTGCCCGAGATTTTTAGCGGTACTG
>FWPV01016740.1_pt1 | contig 10275 bp, 7 predicted proteins | sample 2228371 | NCBI WGS metagenome assembly FWPV01 (sample SAMEA103939776, study PRJEB20133) | metagenome
GACTCTGACGCCGCAGCGCCGGCACAGTCTGCCGCGGGCCGAGGCCGAAGCGCAGGCGCGGGCGCTGCTGGCCAAGGTCGGTCTCGCCCATAAGGCGGACGACTACCCCTCGGCGCTGTCGGGCGGGCAGCAGCAGCGCGTCGCCATCGTGCGCGCCCTGGCCATGCAGCCCAAGGCCATCCTGTTCGACGAGCCGACCTCGGCGCTCGACCCGGAGACGATCACCGGCGTCCTCGACGTCATGCGCGCTCTCGCCCGGGAGGGCACGACCATGGTGGTCGTCACCCACGAGATGGGCTTCGCCCGCGAGGTTGCCGACCGCGTCGTCTTCATGGCCGACGGACAGATCGTCGAGCAGGGCCCGCCGGGGCCGTTCTTCGACAAACCCCAGCACGAGCGCACGCGCGCGTTCCTATCCAATATCAGATCCTTCGGAGCGGCCGATCATGCCTGACGAAACCGCCGTTCTGGCGCCGAATTTCACCACCGATCCCTACTGGTGGGATGCCGCGCCCCCGGCGACGGCCCGCGAGGCGCTGCCGGAGACAACCGACGTTCTGGTGGTGGGCTCGGGCTATTGCGGGCTTTCCGCGGCGGCGGAACTGGCGCGCAACGGCGTCGACGTCACCGTCGTCGATGCCGAGGCGCTCGGTGCCGGCGCCTCGACGCGCTCGGGCGGCATGGTCTCCAGCGGCCAGAAGCTCGTCATCGGCGGCGCAGTCAAGGGCGTCGACGCGGCGCGGATGGAGCGGCTGCTGGCGGATTCGATCTCGTCCTATGAGCATCTGAGGACGCTGATCGCCGAGAAGCAGCTCGATGCCGATCTCGGCGTCTTCGGGCGCTATTTCGGGGCGCATGTCCCGCGTCATTACGACCGCCTGCGGCGGCATGGCGAACTCCTCGCCAGGCACACGGGCGTGACCGTTCACGAGATTCCGAAATCACGCCAGCACGAGGTCACCCAGACGGATTTCTACCATGGCGGCATCGTCATCGACGAGTATGGCGGCCTTCATCCGGGCAAGTATCACCGCGCGCTGCGGCGCCTGGCCGCCGAGAGCGGGGCGAGGCTGCGCTCGCATGCGCCGGTGCTGAAGGTCGGACCGCTCGTCGACGGTTTCCACAGCGTCGAGACCGGCCGCGGCACGATCCGGGCGCGAAACGTGTTCTTCGGCACCAATGGCTACACCGGCACGGGCAATCCCGATCTGCGCAAGCGCATCGTCGGCGTGCGCAGCTACCAGATCGCGACCGAGCCGCTGCCGCCGGAGCTGATGGCGCAGATCAACCCCGGCCGCCGCATGATCACCGACTCCAAGCGCGCTGGTCTATTCCCGACCGTCGCCGGACGGGACGCGCGTGCTGTTCGGCTGCCGGCCGGGCCTCTTCGATCAGCCGGAGCGGGAGGCTGCGCCGCGCCTTCATGCGATGATGCTGAAGGTCTGGCCGCAACTCGCCGGCTACCGGGTGACCCATTGCTGGAGCGGCAAGGTCGGCATGACCGCCGACAAGATCGCCCATATGGGCCGCCGCGACGGCATCGACTTCGCCCTCGGCTGCAACGGCAACGGCGTCGCGCTGATGACCTATCTCGGGCACCAGTCGGCTCTGAAGCTGCTCGGCCACCAGAACCAGCCGAGCGCGTTCGACAGCCCGGCCTTTCCTGAAATTCCCGTGCCCTTCTATGACGGGCGGCCCTGGTTCCTGCCGATCGTCAGCGGCTGGTATCACCTTCAGGACGCGATCGATCGCCGCATGGCCCGGCTGTGAGGGGCGGGATGATGACGAAAGTCGCGATGATCTCCGGAGCCAGCCGCGGAATCGGCCGGGCGATCGCTGAGGAGCTGGGGCGTCAGGGCATCGCGCTCAGCCTCGCCATCCGCGATTCCGCCTTGGCGCCCGGAGAGGGGTTCGCGCCGGCGGGGATGATGAGCTTCGCCTACCAGGCGACCGATCCCGGCTCCGAACGAGCCTGGGTCGAGGCGACGATGGCGCAGTTCGGCCGCATCGACATCCTCGTCAACGCGGCCGGCATCCTGCGCAACGCCTCGCTGGCGGACGGCACCGAGGAGGACCTCGACGCGATGCTCGCGGTCAATCTCAAGGCGCCGTTCCGGTTGATCCAGGCCGCGTTGCCGCATCTGCGGGCGAGCGGGCAGGGCCGGGTGGTCAATGTCGCCTCCCTCTCCGGCAAGCGCGTGCGCAACGGCAATGCCGGCTACCAGATGAGCAAGTTCGCGATGGTGGCGCTGTCGCATGCGGTGCGGCAGGCGGCCTTCGCCGATGGCGTGCGCTCGCTCGCACTCTGTCCGGGCTATGTCGCGACCGACATGACGGTGCAGGCGCCGGTGCCGCAGGAGGAGATGACGCGCCCCGAGGATCTGGCAAGGCTCGTCGCCCTCATCGTCCAACTGCCGAACACGGCCTCGATCTCCGAACTGGCCGTCAACTGCGCCTATGAGGCGATGTTCTAGCCCGCGCCGACTTCGCTTCGACCGTGACCCGCGTCGGGCGCGGCGCTCGACCGGCAGCACCGTACCGGACTCTGGCCGAGCCGGCCCGGACGGGCTCCACAGCCGCCCGAGCCGAACGCCGCGACGGAAGCGGACGCCGCGCCTGGAACCCGTCAAAGGTCAGCGGCGCCGTCGGGGTGGGTCGACGCGCAACGGCTCATCGGCGAGACGGTTGTCATGGCCCTGACATCGTCTGCAAAGCCTCCCGAAGGCGGCAGAAGGCCCAATCGAGTTCAGCATCGGTGATGGTCAGGGGCGGCGAGAAGCCGAAGCTCGATCGATCCTTGGCCGTCGTCGACAGGCCATGATCGCGCAGGTGATCGATGATCGCGGCGATCGGCCATCGCGCGGCATCGACGCGGTCGGGGTCGAGCCCGATCACCAGCAGCAGGCCCTTGCCGCGGACATGGTCGATCAGCGGGCTGTCCTCCCGCAGACGGGCGACCCGCGTCCGGATCTCCTCCTCGAGCCGTGCGGCGCGTGCGACCAGGTTCTGGCGCTCGATGATCCCGATCGTCGTCAGCGCCGCCCGCGTCGTCATCGGGTTCTTCTCATGGGTGTAGTGGCCGAGCGACAGCTCGGGCGCGAGGTTGAGGCGCGCGTCGGCGATCACCGCGGCGATCGGCAGGATCCCGCCGCCGAGGGCCTTGCCGAGCACCACGGCGTCGGGCGTCGCGCCGACATGCTCGAAGGCGAAGAAGCGGCCGGTCTTGCCGAGGCCCGAGGGAATCTCGTCGAAGATCAGCAGGACGCCATGCGCATCGCAGAGCTGCCGGATCTGCGGCCAGAGCCAGGGTGGCGGCACGTGGCCATTCGATCGGATCGGCTCGGCGATCAGCGCACCGACCCGGGATGACGACTCCAGGGCCCGCCGGACATCCGCGACCATCCGCAGGGCGCCGTTGTCGGGATGCCAGTAGGGCGTGACATGGTGGCGACCGGGCAGGAAAGGGCCCAGCCTTGCGTCGGGCGCGGCGCGCGACAGGCCGAACGCGCCGAAGCCATGCCCGTGATAGGAGCCTTCGATCGAGATCGTCTCGGGCTTGCCGGTCGCGACGCGGGCGAGCTTGAGGGCGATCTCGATCGCATCCGAGCCGCCTGGGGCGAACAGAACCCGGGCCGGCGGCCCCGGCCATTTCAACAGGAGCGTCTCCGCCAGCGCGACCGCCGGCTCGTTGGTGAAGCGCCGTGGCGAGAAGGGCAGTGTGTCGAGTTGGTCCTTCAGCGCGGCGATCAGTTCGGGGTGGGCATGGCCGATATGGTGGGCGGTGTTGCCGTGCAGGTCGAGCAGGCGGCGGCCCGTGTGATCCTCCAGCCAGGCGCCCTCGACCGCGTGCAGGGCCGAGACGCAGGGACTGGAGCCATCCTGATGGAAGAAGGCGGCGGCATCGCGCACAACCAGATCCCCGCTCATCGCGCATCGCCTCCCGCCGAAACCACCAGCCAGCACCCGCAGCGCGACGGCCGGCGCCAAAGCAACGGCGCAGGCCTCGCCAAAGATGGCAACGGCACGCGCAGGATCGGGGTCAATGGTGGTGCTGCCGACATGCGTGGGCATAGGCGAGCTTGACGACCATTTGGCGACAGCCGCAATGGCCGCAATCTGCGGACGACAGCCTCCGGCCGGCCGCGAGTTGCAGTGTCACGCAAACGTCGTGCATGCGCCGTATCGGCTTTCGCTAGGTCATCATGAGATGGCGGGTCTGGGGGAAGCGCTGACATGTTCAAGCACGTTCTGGCCGCGAGCATCGCGGGTTTTGTGGCTCTCGCGCCCGTGGCGGCCTCGGCCCAGCAGCGCACGCTGACCGTCTACTCCTCCCTCGACGAGGATCAGGCCAAGGCGCTGATCAAGGGCTTCGAGGCCAAGCATCCTCAGGTGAAGGTCAATGCGATCCTCGGCTCGACCGCGCCGATCATCGCCCGCGTCATCGCCGAGGCGGCGTCGCCGCAGGCCGACATCATCATGGGCAACGCCGTCTCCGCGCTGATGGCGGCCGATGCGCGCGGCCTGCTGCTGCCCTACAAGCCCGCCCATTACGACAAGGTGGCGCCGGTGATGCGCGATGGCCGCGCCGAGCCGGTGTGGGTGGGCATCGATGCCTGGGCGTCTTCGCTCTGCTTCAACACGGTCGAGGCCGCCAAGAAGAACATTCCCGCGCCGAAGAGCTGGGCCGATCTGACGAACCCGATCTACAAGGGCCAGATCACCATGCCTTCGCCGCTGTCTTCCGGCACCGCGCTGCTGGCGGTCAATGGCTGGCTCACCGTCTTCGGCGAGAAGGGCGGCTGGGAGTTCATGGACAAGCTGCACGAGAACGTCTCGAAATACGGCCATTCCGGCTCGGCGCCCTGCCGCCAGGCGGCGTCCGGCGAGACCCTCATCGGCATTTCCTATGCAACCCCCGGCGTGAAATCGATCAACGAAGGCGCGCCGATCCAGATCATTCTGCCCTCCGAAGGCCTCGGCTGGGAAATCGAAGCGGCCGCCATCGTCAAGGGCGCCAAGAACCTCGCCGACGCCAAGGCGATGTCGGACTGGATCTCCTCGCGCGAAGCGGCGGAGATCTCGGCGAAGTTCCTGCCGATCACGGCCTATGACGACATCCAGTCCCTCCCCAAGAACTACCCGGCGGACGAGAAGTCGAAGCTGCTGACGATGGACTTCGCCAAGCTCGCCGCCAGCCGCGAGGCCGTCATGGCCGAATGGCAGAAGCGCTACGGCGTCAAGGTTCCGCCCAGGTCCTGATCCGCCAAGCCAGCCGGTCCGAAAGAGCTGACGATGACGGTGACCACAGTCGCGCTTTCGGTCGACGCAAAACCACAGCCATCAGGGGCGAGCGCCAGCGCTCGCCCTTTCCTGTCGCTGTCGGGCCTGACCAAGCGCTACGGCACCGCGACCGTGGTGCAGGATGCGAGCCTCGACGTCATGCGCGGCGAACTGCTCTGCATTCTCGGACCCTCCGGCTGTGGCAAGACCACGCTGCTGCGGCTGATCGCCGGGTTCGAGACCGCCGATGCCGGGTCGATCCGGCAGGACGGCCAGGAGATCAGCGCAAACCCGCCGGAGGCGCGCGATTTCGGCATTGTCTTCCAGTCCTACGCCCTGTTTCCCAACCGCACCGTTGCGGGCAATGTCGGGTTCGGGCTCGAAATCCTGCCGATGTTGCGCGCCGAGCGCGCGACCCGCATCCGCGAGCTGCTCGAGCTGGTCGGCCTTGAGGGGCACGCGCAGAAATACCCCAGCCAGATCTCCGGGGGGCAGCAGCAGCGCGTCGCCCTGGCGCGCGCGCTTGCCTTGTCGCCCGGGCTCCTCCTGCTCGATGAGCCGCTCTCGGCGCTCGATGCCAATGTCCGGGCCAGCCTGCGCGACGAGTTGCGGGCTTTGCAGCGGCGCGTCGGCGTCACCAGCATCATGGTCACGCATGACCAGCAGGAAGCCCTGTCCATCGCTGATCGCGTCGTGGTGATGAATGCCGGGCGGATCGAGCAGGTCGGCGCGCCCGCCGAACTCTACCATCGCCCAGCCAACCTGTTCGTCGCGCGCATTCTGGGTGAGATCAACGCGCTGCCCGTCAGGTCTGTCTCCGGGACGCGCGTTGAGAGCCAGGGGCTCTCTTTCGAGCTCGCTCAGCCTTTGGGCTCGGAGAAGCCCGGCACGCTTGTCTGCTTCCGTCCCGCCGCCGTCATGTTGGGTGATGCCACGGAGCTGGCTTCGCCGGGGATTGGTGCCCGCGTGACCGCGACCGCGTTTCTGGGGGATCGGCTGCGCCTGACCCTGCTTCCGGACGAGGCCGACGCGCCGGCCATCACGGCCGAGGTGCCGTTCCCTCGTTGTGGTGCGCCGCCAGAACCGGGCGATCACGTCACCTTCGCTGTCGCCCCCAGTCAGCTTTTCCTGCTCGACGATCATGGTTGAGGCTGCCACCGCGGCGGACAGGCGCTCCCGCCCGATCATGCCGGATCTGACGGGGGCGGCGCTGCCGCCGGTCCTGTTGCTGTTGCTCGGGATCATCACCGTCCTGCCGATCTCGGCCCTGCTGATCCGCGCCTTTCTGGCGCGGGACGGCGGCTTCGTCGGCCTCGACAACTTCATTCGCTATGCGACCGAGCCCGGCCTGGCTGTCGCTGCCTGGAATTCCGCGAGCCTGTCGGCCATCTCCACCGTCATTGTCATGGCGCTGGCGTTTCCCTATGCCTATGCGCTGGTGCGCACGCGCATCCCGGGCCGGGGCTTCTTCCGGCTGATGGCGCTTCTGCCGCTGCTGGCGCCGTCTCTGCTGCCGGCGTTCGGAATGGTTTTCCTGTTCGGCAACCAGGGCTGGCTGAAGCACTGGCTGCTCGGGGAAAGCCTCTACGGGCCGGTTGGAATCGTCATGGCCAGCGCCTTCTATGCGTTCCCCCATGCGGTGCTGATCCTCAGTGCGGGCTTGTCCGCCGGAGACCAGCGCCACTATGAGGCGGCGCGTGCGCTGAAGGCCGGTCCCTGGCGACGCTTTGTGACGGTGACGCTGCCGTCCTGCCGCTACGCGGCCATCAGTGCCGCCTCGATCGTCTATATCCTGGTGTTCACCGATTTCGGCATTCCCAGCGTCGTCGGCGGATCCACCAACGTGCTCGCCACCGACATCTACAAGCTCGTGATCGGCCGCTTCGATTTCGAGATGGGCGCGGTCGTCGGCGTCCTGCTGCTGGTGCCGGCCGTCATCGCCTATGGCATCGACTGGTTCGCGCGGCGCAGCCAGCGCTCGATGATCACCGGGAAATCGGTGCCGATCGAGCCCGAGCGTCTGGTCTGGCGCGACGCGGCGCTGTTTGGGTTCGCGGCTGTGGTGACCTGCGCCATCCTCGCCATCCTCGGCATGGCGATCTACGGCTCGCTGGTGCGGTTCTGGCCCTATAATCTGACGCTCGGCCTGCAGAATTATGAGCGGCTCTTCACCGACGACGACGAATTCCGCGCGCTCGGCAATTCGCTCGTGCTCGCCGCCGGGACAGCGCTGATCGGGACGACGATGGTGGCGCTGTCGGGCTGGCTCGTCGCGCGCCGGCTGGGCGCGAGCGGCGTTCGCAATGGCTTGCAGGCGGTCGCGATGGTCCCTGTCGCTGTTCCAGGCCTCGTGCTCGGCCTCGGTTATGTCTTCTTCTTCAACAACCCGGCCAACCCGCTGCATGGCCTGCAGGGCACGATGCTCCTGATCATGCTCTGCACGGTCGCGCATTTCTACACCGTGCCGCATCTGATGGCGGTCAACGAGCTGCAGCGCCTGGACCGCGAGATCGACATGGCGGCGCAGGCGCTGCGCGTGCGCCCGGCAGGCGCGGCGCGGCGGGTCTACTTTCCCGTCCTCATGCCGACGCTGGTCGATGTCGCCGGCTACTTCTTCGTCAATGCCATGACCACGGTATCGGCCCTGATCTTCCTGTTCACGGCCCAGACGCGCGTCGCCGCGATCGCGGTCATCAACCTCGTCGAGGGCAGCCGCATCGGCCAGGCGGCGGCTTTCGCCGTGCTGATCATGGCGATGTCGATGGTGGCGACCGCGGTCCAGATGGTCCTGCGTGGTCTCGTCCTGCGGTCGCAGAGCTGGCGCCGGCGGACGACATGACCGAGCCGGACCTGCTCAGCTTTGCTCATCGTCTCGCCGATGCCTCGGGCGCGGCGATCCTGCCCTGGTATCGCGCCAGGCCGGCGATCACCGACAAGGGCTCGCCCGCCGGCTTCGACCCCGTCACGGAGGCGGACCGGGCGGCAGAGTGCGCCATCCGCGCGCTGATTGCGGCCCACCACCCGGACCACGGCATCATCGGCGAGGAATTCGGTCGCCAGAACGTCGACGCCGAGCATGTCTGGGTGATCGATCCGATCGACGGCACCAAGTCCTTCATTTCCGGGCAGCCGGTCTGGGGCACCCTGATTGCCTTGCTCCGGAACGGCGAAGCCGTCCTCGGCCTTCTCGACCAGCCGTTCCTGCGCGAGCGCTATTGGGGCGATGGCGAGCGCTCCTTCGGCCAGCGGGACAACCGGGTCCTTCCGCTGAGGACGAGGGCGTGCCCATCGCTGTCCGACGCGACGGTCTGGGTGAGCTCTTCGATCGCGCGGGACCCCGTGGCCCATGCCGCCGTGGAGCGCCTTGGCGCGGCGGTGCGCATGCTGGTCTATGGCGGCGATTGCTTCTCGCTGGCGATGCTCGCGGAGGGGCATATCGACATCGCGATCGGCTGGGGCGGGTTCGAGATCTACGACATCGCCGCGCATATTCCGCTCGTCACGGGAGCCGGTGGATGCTTGACCGCGCTTGACGGCTCCGACGCGCTGCACGCGGACGGCATGCTGGCTCTGGGCGATCCAGCCTTGCTCGAGGCGACGCTCTCCAGGCTCGCCTGGCCGTCTGGAGCGATGGTGCGAAAGCCCTGATCGGCTCGTCACCGCGACCAGACGTCAAACTCAGGGCTCTGCCTCGGGCCAAAGGAGAAATGGGTCTCGGGTCAGGAGCCCCGTCGCCCGCGCAAAATGTCTCAACCTCTCCCGCCCGACGCTCGATCGGCCCTCGCCCAAGCGGCCGCCGCCGCGGTTTCGGCACGCCTCGCGATCGTCGCCTGGTGCGGTCACGCCATCGCGGCGATGACGGCATCGACATCCGTGACGACGCAGACATTCTGCAGCGCGTAATTGACCGAGGCCGCGTGCCATTCGGCGTTCATGGTCGAGCAGGCATCCTCCGGCACCAGCATGAAATAGCCCTTGTCGGCGCCGCTGCGCGCCGTGTGCTCGATCGACATGTTGGTCCAGGCGCCGGTGACGATGACGACGTCGCGGCCCAGCGCCTTGAGCACGGTTTCGAGCCGCGTGCCCTCCCAGGCGCTCATGCGGCACTTCTCGACCACATGGTCGCCAGCCTGCGCCTCGAGCCCCGGCACGGGGGCGCAACCCCAGGTCCCGCGCACCAGCGCCTTGGCGTCCGCCAGCCCCTCGAACAGGGGTGCGTTCATGGTGACGCCCGGCGCGCCGGGCTCGACCACGAACCAGACATGGATCACCGGGATGCCGCGGGCACGCGCCGCCTGCGCCAGACGGGCCGCATTGCCGACCGCGTTCTGCTGCCGGCAATGCTCCGGGGAGCCGGACGAGGCGAAGGCGCCGCCCTCCATCACGACATCGTTCTGCATGTCCTGAACGATCAGCGCGCAGCGGGCCGGGTCGAGCCTGTAGCCGGAAGCCGCCTTTTTCGCGCCGCTGGCGGAGACGGTCGCGGCGGGCTTGACGCCTGAAACGGGCTCGGCCTGGGAGCTGCGGCCGCTCGGCCCGCCAGTGGCCTTAATATAGGGCTCCATCCGCGGGCCGACCTTCGTCTCGACGGCATAGAGCGAATGCGTCGCGGTCAGGAACAGCGTGCGCCAGTCCGGCCCGCCCCAGCTCAGGTTGCCGACGAGTTCCGGCACGCGCAGCTTGCCGATCAACTCGCCCTTGATCGTGTAGACCCAGACGCCCCCGGGGCCGCAGACCCAGAGATGGCCCTGCGCGTCGCACTTCATGCCGTCGGGCACGCCGGGCTCGCTGGCGGAGACGATGCCGGAGGCGAAGATGCGCCCTGGTCCGAGCCGCCCGTCGGGCAGGATCGGGAAGACGCGGATATTGTGCTGCACCGTGTCGTTGACGAAGAGTCGGTCTTCCGTCGGGCAGAAGCACAGGCCGTTGGGCTGGTCGAAGAGATAGCGGTCGACCAGAAGCTGCGGCTCGCCGCCGCCCGGTGGAATGCGATAG
>FWPV01009228.1_pt1 | contig 10274 bp, 9 predicted proteins | sample 2228371 | NCBI WGS metagenome assembly FWPV01 (sample SAMEA103939776, study PRJEB20133) | metagenome
ATCGAGCCTCTTATGTATATGCTCCGCATATAAAATTAAATTATCTTGTATTGGATATAGGGAACAAGCTGGACAGCATGTTTTACTCAAAAATAGCATCGAGCCTACATTAAACGCAACTAGCATAATACCTACTTAAAAAGATGGCATAAAAAACATATTGGGTTCCATTGCCAGCCTGAAATATTCATTTCCCTAGTTTCTTTGTGAAAGCAAGATTTTGGGCAGCAGAAGCCTTCGGATCATTACCGCCCGGAGTCTCCAAAACAAGATAACCATCATATCCAATATCCCGTATCGCATCACTGACGCTATTAAAATCTACCTTTCCTTCCCCTAGCATCTTTCCATCAGTATCTTTAATATGTATCATTGTTACTTTATCGCCAAGCATACGTAATTCCTCTGATGGATTCTTTCCCCATGCGGTCATATTCCCAACATCATAGTATGCTTTAAGGAATTCAGATCCTACTTTTTCAAATATCATCAAGAGTTGTTCAGCACTGAACGTTGACTCTAAGCCTAATGTTACCTGATGCTTTTCAGCAGTTTCCATTATTTTTTTAAAACCATCTATTAAGGCTTCCCATGTCTCATCTTCCCATTCTACAGCTTCACGTGGAAACATTGGAGTTAATATCCATTTTGTATTTAATATGGGACATACTTCGATACAATGTATCATTAGCTGTATTCCCTCTTTTCTCTTATCTGGATCAGGGCTAGCAGGATGCAATCCAGCAAATACACCTGGAGATAATGAACAGACTTCCATTTCAGCGGAATCAGCTATTTTTTTCAGTTTCTCAGCCCCATTTTCAGTCCATAGAAGCTCTGATCTGTAGTTTCCACCTATACAAAATTCAATGCCATCAAATCCTATCTGTTTCGCAATAACGAATTCCTTATCATAAGGTTCACCAAGCATCCCACTACGAATTCCATATTTCATTTTGATCCTCCATTATTATGAATTAGTATTTATATTGATTTATATTCCAGATGCAATCCTCTTTCATTTCAATCCAGAAACCTTCATATCTTCCCAATTCATATTCTAAAGCATTATAATAAGAATTGTCCATAATATTTTTTAATCTACCAGATATACTATCATATATCCAAATGGAACAATATTTACCATTTACACAAGATAAAGCATTACATAATTTAACGGAGGAAATACTTTTATAACCAACTAAATTCCATCCCTGTTTTAAGACAATACTACAATCATCTGGTTCGGTTCCTATAATCTCAAGTACTCCTGGTCTTACCATATCAATCCAATATCCTTTTCCTGCGGAAATTCTATTCAGGTTGCCGATGATATTTTCTGGATTTATGAAATAGCAATAATTCCAGCCATTCACAGGGTCATATTCCCATATAGACCTAACATCATCCCAGATTTGCGAAAAGACTTTCTGAATTGAAGAATCTAAAGGTTCTACGGGAATTGATATAAGGTTCCATGAATCTTTTAAAGAAATTTGTAAACGTAATTCGTTCTTATATCGGAAAGATTTAATGGATCGATTTCCGGTATCGGCAATGTAAATCTTATCTGATTTATCTACAAATATACCTTTCGGATAACAAAAGTTTGAATTATCATAACCGAATTTCCCATAAATCTCTAAAAGATTACCATTACTATTAAAAACTTGAATGCGATGATTATTTGTATCAACGACAAGCACTTTGCCTGACTTATCTACTGCAATTCCACAAGGTGCATTAAACTGTGAGTTATTGCTACCATATTCACCCCATAAGGCTAGAAAATTACCTTCAGGAGAAAATTTTTGAACTCTGTTATTTTGTGTATCCGCAACGTATATGTTGTCTGATAAATCTATTGCCAAACTTTGTGGATGGTCTAACTGACCTTTTGCACTGCATATTCAACCATCGCCTCCCCATTTCTTAATGAAAACGCCATCAGGAGAAAATTTCTGTATGCGATTATTATATGTATCAGCTACATATATATTATTCGATGAATCTATACATATATCATAAGGATAGTTGAATTGACCATCTCCTTTACCTTTAGTTCCCCATTTTGCTATAAAACTTCCATCTGATGAGAGTTTTTGAATACGATCGTTATATGTATCTGCTACATAAATGTTCCCTTCTTTATCCAGAGATATACCGCAGGGATTATTAAATTGACAATCTCCTGTACCTTTTGATCCGATAATTTTTACTATACTTCCATCAGGAGAGAATTTTATAATCCTATGATTATAGGTATCTGTTACCAGAATATTACTGAAAGCATCCGTAGTTACATCTTCTGGTGTCCAATAACCCGCCAGATCGCACCATGAATGTAAAAATGTAAAATGCTGATAATCTTCAGAGATAGCGTGAAACACTAAAAGGATTAGATATATTGTAATAAAAATTGCACTTCTCATAACTCATGAAATGGCTTTAATTTTCTACGTAGAGTGGTCCTACTTATCCCTAAAATTGACGCAGCTTTGACCTGATTTTGATCAACTTTTTTAATTACCGTATCTACAAGGAATCTGGAGACATATTCTGTTATTTCATCGTAAGGCTTTGGACTTCCTGATTTAAGTTTTTCTTCTAAAAGTTCTTTTAGAGCAAGATCAAGAGCTGCATAAGAGGAACTTTGATATAATATACCATCTGCGTTTATAGGCAGATGCTCTGGAAGTATAATGTCACCTTTACATAAGGCTGCTGCACTTTTGATCATATTTTCTAATTCACGGACATTCCCGGGCCAATTATATTCCATCAAAATTCTTATAACTTTTTGATCAATACCTTTTATTTGTTTACCTAAGTCTTCATTTGAAATTTCAAGAAAGTGCTGTGCCAAAAGAGGAATATCTTCCTTGCGTTCACGTAGAGGTGGTATAAAGATAGATACGACCCTTAGACGATAATATAGGTCTGCTCTGAATTCGCCATTTTTTACTGCAACACCCAGGTCTTTGTTTGTTGATGCAATGATGCGAGCATTCATATTCATTTTTCTGTTGCTACCGACTCGCTCAAATGTCCTATCATCAAGAACGCGCAAAAGCTTTGTTTGCATATTATATGATATATCTCCGATCTCATCGAGGAATATTGTTCCATCCTGAGCTATTTCAAATTTACCCTGTTTGCTTGTAATTGCTCCTGTAAAGGCGCCTTTTTCATGCCCAAAAAGCTCACTTTCGAGCAAAGTCTCAGTCAAAGCAACACAGTTTACTGAAATAAATGGTTTATTTTTTCTTGGGCTATTATAATGTATTGCTTTTGCAACAAGTTCTTTACCAACGCCTGTTTCTCCCTGTATCAGGACAGTTACATCATTTGTGGTTAAAGTGCCAATCATTTTATATATATCCTGGATTTGTTTGCTTTTACCGACAATATTATCTCTTTGATATTTTCCGATTAGCTCGTTTCGTAGTAGTTTTAGTTCATGGCTCTGTTCCCGACTTTTCAACGCCTTTTGTATAACAATGCGAATTTGATCGAGGTCTATGGGTTTTACAATATAGTCAAAAGCTCCTGCCTGCATTGCCCTTATGGCTGTCTGCATATCACCGTAAGCTGTCATTATTACAATATAAATATCAGGGTCAATTCTTTTCATTTCTGAAAGAGCATCTATGCCATCCATGCCAGGCATCCTTACATCCATAATTATTAGGTCAGGTTTTTCTTCACTGAGTTTGGATAATGCTTCCTGAGCATTACTTGCAATTACAACATCATAACCTTCTTCTGTGAGGAACTGATCAAAAGCCCAGCAGACTTTTTCCTCGTCATCTACAACCATTATTTTATTCTGGACCTGTAAATTTTTCATTTTTTATTATCTTTTCTACATTTATAATTGGAAAGATTTTATTCTATAAGTATTTCTGTGGTTACACGATGAACACCATCAACAGCAAGTAATTTATTTATAAGACTTTCAATATCAACATGTGCTGGTATTCGAATATTCACTTCCATAGCACGTTCATTTGTTACAGAAAGGCGTATATCCCAAATCGGTATATTCATTTCTTTAAAAATATTGGATAATCTTTCAGAAAAACCTCCATTACTTACTCCACTTATCATCAATATACGCCCTTTTTTCATGGCAAGTGCATTTTCTATTCTTTTCAAAACTCTTAAACTTACCAATGCAATTATGGTAACTGCTATCGCAGCATAATAGAATCCTTCACCAATGGATAAGCCAATGGCTGCTGTTACCCAGATAGTTGCTGCTGTTGTTAAGCCTCTTATAGAAGAGCGAGTTTGAACTATTGTTCCAGCTCCCAAAAATCCTATTCCTGTTATGACCTGTGCTGCCATACGAAGATTATCAGATGTATCTGGATGTTTTGCATGATAATAGGATTCTAAAAGCATAATAAGCGTTGCACCAAGACAGACAAGTATATTAGTTCTTAAACCAGCAGGTCTATGAGCGCTTTCACGTTCATATCCTATTACTCCGCCAAGAATTAGCGCCAGTATAAGCCTGCCTATATATTCCCATTCGATAGACAAAGTAAACTCTCCATATATTAAAATGCTGTTATTATCAATTATAAAACTTGATTGACCATTGTCAATAGTATGTATTAATGATCAGATATGAATTCGGACATAAATAAGTTTGAATAAGAATCCTACTTCATTTAATTAAAAAGGCAGGCAGGATGCCTGCCATACTACCTGCCTTTTACCAGGTATGGCAAACAGGCTTGCTTGCCATTATATGATTTGTCCGAACTCATGTCCGAAGCTCAATATATAATAGTATGTAAGTTGGGTTTTCAACCCAACTTACTGCTATAATCGATTATAAAACTTGACTGTCCATTGATCAATAGAAACTTAGATCATTTAAGCTTTGGAAATTCAGTAACCCTTAAATTAGTGCATCCATAGGGAATTAAAATAAGCTCTTCCAATGGTTCTGATGATTCAACAGGACTCTGAGGTAACGGTCCTGCAGCATTATGTTCAATTGTCCATTCAGGAATCAGGCGACCTTTTACTTTTGCCTGGATCGGAGCACCATCAGGAGAGAATGGACAATTACCGATAGGTTTAAATTCAAGTTCAATGGACTCTTCAGGTTTTTCTTCATTTATTTGTAAGGCATAATTCCATGGAGTTTTGGGATAGACCTCCCAATCTGCATGAGGTTCCTCTCCACGAACCTTTTTCCATTCTTCACCTATTTTTAATGAATAAACCAATGGACCTCGCTCTATTGATATGCTATTATGATAGCGACGTTGTGTCCTTAATTTCATTGGTAAATGCAGGTCTATTGTCGATCCATTTTGCCATTCTTTTTCAATACGGTGAAAGGTTCCAGATTTTACTGGGCTTGAGTTTTGATTGTCTATTTTAATTTCTGCGGATTCTGTCCATTGTGGTATACGAAGATAAATAGGAAATCTATTTGGTTTATCCAATTTTATTTTGAAATGTAAGTCTTCATTGAATGGATAATCGGTTTTTAGTTCTATACTAACAGCTTTCCCGTTTAAATCAGTATCAACGATGCTTGGAGCATAAGCTGTTGCAACCAGTCCTTCATCCTTTGATTTCATCCATAAATGGGCTGCAAATTTTGGAAAACCTTGATGCATATTTGCCGTGCAACAGCCATAATTCGGCTCTAATCCAAAAATATTTGCATCCGGACCATTATTTGTATATATTCTATCTTCTGATATCTTGCATATCACCTGGTTTGCTTGTTGATCATATTGATGAGCCCACATATCTGGACTGAAAGTTGCTGGCAAAGCATTAAATGTTATTTTCTCAAGTCGGTCTGCAAGTTTAACCTCACCAAGTATACTTATAAGCTTTTCAAGTGAAAACATATATTCAACAACTGCGCATAATTCTGTCCCTTGAGAAGGGTTTTTACCAGCATAATGTTCATCGCCGGTAAATATACCTGTAACCTGACCGTGGTAGGTATCAAGCATTTCTACAATTTGAAATACAGCTGACTTATCAGCATCATCATGGGATTGTCGGAACCATATTCCTGGTGATTTTATAGCCATAGCATTATTCACAACGTGTGTTACCTGGCTGAATTCGCTTGTTACTTTGTCTTTATACTTGAATTCAGCAAAATGCTTGCGCCAATCATAGCCTTGCTCCTTTATCTTGGCAGATAGATCAAGAAGCCAACTATCATGAGTCCTTTCATATAACCAATGAATGCTTAAAACTCCATCAGCCCAGCGCGATTTTCCCCAGTCAAATAAAGGTCTTTCATCGAGCAATAAATTCATTCTATTAAGGACTTTCTCCATAGCAGGGATCACTCTTTCATCATTAGAAGCTTCATGATATTGTGTCATAGCTTTTAATATGATAAAGATTGGCCATGAGTCATATTCTTTATATCTTCGATCCTTAACAGGACCCAGCCAACCATCAGCCTGCTGATGTGTGATAATATAGTCCATCCAGCGATAAACTTTTTCTTTCAGGTTATTGTCCGAAAGTAGAAAAGCCAACGGAACGATTCCATCCAGCCAATAAGGTCCTCGTTCCCATCCCTCTGCATCGCCACCGATCCATCCGCTTCTTGCAATATCAGGCCAGAATTCGTCAAGATGACCACTAAGCCCGTTAGCTTGGATCCGAAGCTGGTTTAATAGCCATCCAATAGGACGTATACTACCAAGAGGTAAAGGCTGAAATATATTTTCAGCCAGAAAACTTCCAGATTTTGACATTATATACCCCCTTATAGCTATGTTTTTAATTATCTATTGGAATTTTTTCCTTATTAATGCACATGCTGAGGATCAGTAACTCTCTGAGCAGCAAGCATAGATTTTGGTTTGGATGTTTTTTTCATTTCCTCTATAAACTCTTCATATTCGTCACGATCTACTGGTATAGATACAGGTTTACCTTTTTTACCGGAAAGTATCACGCTATTAATTAGCTCCATACTATTTATGCCTTCTTCACCTGGCATAAGCAAAGGTTCACCATTTAGTATATGTCTGGCAAGATTTCTTATTATTGCTGTATGACCGCTTTCACGCTGTTCAATACTAACTTCCACAGAATTTGCTTTTGGACTTCCCCACATGTTATCAGTAGTATCGCTAAACTCTTGAACAGGTTGCTCAAGTTCCCATAGGCTTAATCTACCATGGTATATTGTAAGCTTACCTTTTTCACCACAGAATTCCATCATGCTGGTTCCTGGAGCTTCAGTTGTAGATACATGTAAGAATCCAATAGCACCATTTGGATATTCTAACATTGCTGAGGCTTCATCCTCACATTCCATAATATGTCGCCTGGTTGCTGTTCTTGCAGTAACTTTTGATGGTAACCCACCAAGCCATGTAAACAAATCTAAGTCATGAGGAGCCTGGTTGATCAGAACACCTCCACCTTCTCCTTTCCAAGTGCCACGCCATTCAGCGGAATTATAGTATGCCTGGCTTCGAAAACCAGATGCAAAAAGGCATGTGCGATATAAGTCACCAAGTCTTTTTTCTTCATGTATTATTTTATGGGCTGTCCGATATAAACCTGATGAACGGGATTGATACATAATCGTGAAAGGAACACCTGTTTCTTTTGCTGTTTTGATCATTTCATCTGCAGATTTTACTGTAACAGCCATTGGTTTTTCTGAAAGCACTGCTAATCCCTTCTTCATAGCGTATATACCAATTACAGGATGAAAATAATGTGGAGTTGCAATAATAACAGCATCAACCAATCCACTATCAATGAGTTCCTTGTAATCTGTAAAACCCTTGACTCCAAGCTTTTCAACATGTCCCTTAATTGCCTGGGGATCAGCATCACATACAGCAGTTAATAAGCATTCTTCGATCTTCTGTATACTATTTACATGACCTGATCCCATACCTCCAGTTCCTATAATGCCAAAACGCACTTTATCCATTATGCAAACCTCCTTAATTATTCCACTTTTTATATAAGACAGGTAATTTTTTATACATCAAATTATAAACGTTGATAATCCCATCAGTCAAGTTTTATATATAATTAACTTGACAGCACTATTTAATAATGTTATAAACTATTACAACATGAAAAATAATAAAATTGAATATGAACAATTATATTGCTTCAAAGGAGCGTATGATGAGTGCTGAAGAATATAGATTAGAGGAGTTACATGGTAAAACTATCTTAGCATTTTTTGCTCATCCCGATGACGATGCTTACTATTGTTCAGGAACTCTGGCAAAACTTGTCAAAAATAATAATAAGGTAATCATGGTTTTTTATACAAATGGCAATAAAGGTTCACATGACCTTGAAATGACCAGCGAAAGACTGGCAGAAATCAGGAAACATGAAGAAGAGGAAGCATGCGCTGTCATCGGGATTAATCCAGAAAATATTATCTGGCTGGGATATGATGATGGCGAACTCGAATATGCAAATCCAAAGGAGCTTTGCGGAAAAGCGGCTAGATTAATTCGTATGTATAGACCAGACATAGTTATTAGCTTTGATCCAGGATCAAAATTCAGGCAATGGCATAAAACAGATCATAGTATGGCAGCATTTAATACGGTTGACGGAGCGAGAGCAGCAGCATATCATCTCTATTACCCTGAACACTTGCTTTATGAAGGTCTTAAACCTTTCATGGTAAATGAGTTCTTTTATTTTGGTAGTGCAGAACCAAATTATGAGGTTGATATTTCAGATGTAATAGAGTTAAAATTACTCGCTATCTCCAAACATGTTAGCCAGCAAGGCTCAGCTCATTATAAATATTCACCTGAAATGACTGAAGAGGAGAAAGCTGAATTAAAAAGAAATATAGAATCCGCAAAAGGCAAAAAACATGTTGAAAGGTTCAGAAGAGGTGGAACTTCTTATTAAAGAAAGGAGAGAAATTTTGAAAAAATTAAGGATAGGAGCAATAGGAGTAGGAGGAATTGGTGGTCATCAATTAAGGATTGCGGCAAATTGTTCCGATATATTTGAACCTGTGGCAGTATGTGACAGTAACAGTGATATTGTCAATCGCGTTGCTAATGAATTTAAGATTGATGCACATATAGATTATAAAGAGCTTTGTAATCGCGGTGATATTGATGCAGTGATAATATCTTTACCACATTATCTTTATGGCGAAGTAGTAAGCTATGCATTAGAGTCAGGAATACATGTTTTTAAGGAGAAACCTTTTGCTAAGACTTTGTCAGATGCCGAACAGATGATACAATCCGCAAAAAAAAGTGGCAAACAACTATTTCTAGCAGGTCAGAATAAGTTTTCCTCAACCTTTATAAAGGGAAAAGAAATTATAGATTCTGGCGTTTTAGGCGATATCTTTTTATCACGCGGAGCTATCATATACCGTTGGGGAGGAGCGATTGAAAACAACTGGGGATGGCGCGGTAAGGAAGAATTATCAGGTGGTGTGGCTATTATTGATGCGGGTTGGCATATACTTGATATGGTGCATTGGTATAGGGGCATGCCTTCTGCGGTATATGCATCAACAGGCGATATGAAAGCTGTAAAGAACAGTGATTATGATGTTGACGATAAAGCTGTGCTTATATTTGAGTATCCAGATGGTGGAATAGGCTCTATTGTCTCTTGTTACCTTACATTACCAGGAGAAATGCGAGTTACAATGCATGGAACAAATGGAAGTTTGGATGCTTCTGGTGGGAACTTAACCTTTATATTGAACGGACAGAATCAAGATATTTCTGTGCCAGAGCAAAAGGTTGATCCTATGACCATGCAAATGAGATACTTCGCAGATGTTATATCGGAAGGGAAAGAATCGCCAATATCAGGAATCACAAGAGCTTATGAGGTTATGAGGATAGTTGATGCGGCATATCGCTCAGCAAAAGAAAAAGCAAGAATTGTTCTGTGAAATAGTATGCTTAATGTTATTTTGGGGTGGTCTTGATGCTATTTTTGAGTAGCCACAAGCTAGTCAGCTTGTGTTCTTATGTATATGCGAAGCATATACTATTTATTTTTCTTGTATTTGCGCAAATTAACAAGCTGGTCAGCATGTTTTACATTAAACGTAAATAGCATAGTGCCTACTTAATATCTTTGATGCTATTTCTGAGTAAAACAGGCTGTCCAGCCTGTTAAAAGAGTATTAATATCACAATCTAGACAGCTTGTTCCCTTATATTCAAATACAAGATAATTTAATTTTATATGCTTTGCATATACATAAGAAAACATTCTGTCCAGCTTGTTAATTT
>FWPV01016746.1_pt1 | contig 10274 bp, 5 predicted proteins | sample 2228371 | NCBI WGS metagenome assembly FWPV01 (sample SAMEA103939776, study PRJEB20133) | metagenome
AGGCACAGAGACACGGAGATATTTTTAAATCACGAATGTCACGAATTATACGAATAACACGAATGATTCTAATATTCTTTGTATTAATTCGTGCTATTCGTCTTATTCGTTTAATTCGTGATTCATTTTTTCTCCGTGCCTCCGTGTCTCTGTGTTTTTTCACTAAAAAATATGGTTAAGCAACTAAAGTTTATGCTTGGAAAAAAGTAGGTTGGGTTGAGTAAGGGTGGGCAATGTCCCATAAGCTAAGAAATTTTGATAATGAACCATTAACAAAAATTAATAAATGAGTTAACCCCGTCAGGGGTGATATGTTTATAGAAATTTGTTCATATCAATAAACTAAGCTCCGTTAGGAGCTAAATGTTTATAGATTTTCACATACCGCTCCTAACTCCGCTTAACTTGACTTATATGGAGCAATGCCCAACTTGCTATTATCTTATGGGTAATGATAAGTTAATAAAGGGGGAGTATAAAACTTCATAATTAAGCTTACGCAAGCAGGTATATACATAAGAGTCAGCTCTATATATTACATCATGAATGAGGCAGAATTAAAAGCAAAACTTCAAAAAATAAATGATATACTGGAAGAAGAATTTGGAATTCCCGAAAGGGAAGATAACGAAGACCCACTAGATGTATTGATCCATACGATCTTATCTCAGAATACAAATGATACAAACAGTGGAAGAGCTTATGATAAATTACGTGAAAGATTCCCGACATGGGAGGATGTGCTTAACGCTGATATAAATGAATTAGCAGAAGTCGTAAGGATAGGAGGTTTGGCAAGGCAAAAGAGCATTAGAATAAAAGAATTACTACGATGGATAAAAGATACTTATGGTAAACTCGATATAAATTTTGTATGTGATATGGAACCTTCAGATGTTATAGAAATTTTTACAAAGCTTAATGGTATAGGATTGAAAACAATAAATGTAATGCTTTGTTTTGCATGCGGTAAGGATGTTTTTCCTGTTGATACACATATATTCCGGGTCGGTAAACGTTTAGCCCTAATTCCAGATAATGCCACACCAGAAAAAGCTCATTATATTATGGGGAAAATATTTCCTGAAGGAAAAGCATATTCACTGCATGTGAATATGATAACATTTGGTCGGGAAATATGCCATGCACAGAGACCAGAGTGTAGAAATTGTCCATTGATAGAATATTGTATTGCATGGCAAAAGTTTATAAAACTTTGATTGAAATACTATGAGTGCCGGTTTTCAAAATCAAGCTGATAAAACTTTTTGCAGGGCTTCTCCTATTTGCTTTATATTATAAGGTTTGGCAATAAAACCCTTAAAACCGTAATCAGAATAATCAGTCATTACAGAATTACTGAAATACCCACTTGATAAAATTGCTCTAACATCGGGGTCTATTTCCTTTAATTTTTGAATAACTTCTTTTCCACCAATACCACCTGGTATCGTTAGATCCAGAATAACAATATCAAAAGCTTTCCCTGATGCCAAAGATTCTTCATAAGACTTTAATGTGCTTTCTCCATCTTCTGTAGCAACAACTTCATATCCAATATTAGTAAGCATCTCGATGGTGAGGTCTCTAATTATTTCTTCGTCATCCATAACAAGGATTCTGCCTTTACCACTAAAAGGCTTTATTTCTTGGATTTCTTCTTTCACAATCATTTTATCTAGTATAGCAGGAAGATATATATAAAAAGTTGTTCCGACACCAAGCTTTGATTCTACTCTTATATGACCATTATGTTTTTTAATTATGCTATAGCTTATTGCAAGACCAAGTCCGTTACCGCTAGGCTTCGTGGTAAAATATGGTTCAAAGATTCTTTTTAAGTTTTCTTCACTTATTCCAGTTCCATAATCCTTTATAGATATTACTATATAAGGACCTGGTTTAAGTGTATAAAGATTATTCTCATCTAACGTCTCATTTTTTGCACTAACTTCAATTAATCCACCACCAGGCATAGCCTGTCTTGCATTTATTACTATATTACTGATAACCTGGCTTATTTGCCCTTCGTCAGCTTCAACGAACCAAAGGTCTTCAGATATATCATAATTACATTTGATGTTTGAGCCTATAATTCCTAAATTAACATAATCTCTGAGTGTATTTTGTAATGAGATAGTTTTTAATTTTGGATGATTATATTTTGATAAATTAAGCAATTGTTGTGTTAATTCTTTAGCTCGTTCCCCTGCTTTTTCTGCTTCGAGTAATCTTTTATATGCTCTATCCTCAGGATTTACAAGCATTTCTGCCAGTGTTATATTTCCGATAATTCCGGTTAGATAATTATTAAAATCATGGGCAATACTTCTAGCCATAGTCCCAAGCGACTCCATTTTTTGCATGCGAAGGATTTCTTCTTCAATCTTGCGCTTTTCTGTAATATCGCTCATAAATACAAGAATAGCAGGTTCTCCTTTCCAGTTAATTAATATAGAACTAACTTCCACCCATTTTATAGTGCCATTTGAACTGATAATTCTAAAAGGGAATTGATGAAATTCTTTACCTTCAATATTTTCTTGATATTTTTCCAATACTACATTTCTATCATCAGGATGAACAAAATCAATGAAATTCCTGGACATTATCTCATCAAGAGAATATCCTGAAGTCTGTAAAGCTTTTGGATTAGCATATTCAAACGCACCATTTTTTATTATCATAATACCTTCATTGGCTTTTTCTACTACCAAACGGTATTTTTCTTCGGATTCTCTTAATATTATTTCAGCGTTTTTTAGCTCTGTTATATCATGAGCCACACAAATTAACCCCTGTGGATCCCCATATTCATCATACATGATTGAGCTAGAAAATAGCACTGTTATCTTTTTACCATGTTTTGAAACAAGTATCTTTTCTATATCTTGGACGGAATCTTTCTGAATCAGATCATCTATCCAATTATTATCTGATAAGGTATCATTGAAGAAGATTTTATGATATGATTGATTTATTAGCTCATTTTCTTCATACTCCAGTAGTTTTTCGGTTGCTTTATTGACCGTTTTTATATTGCCGTTAGTATCAAGAACTATAAGCATATCCATCATATTTTTTAGTATGTTATTTATGTAATTTCTTGATTCTTCTAGTTCTTTTGTCCTTTGTTGAACGTTAGCTTCTAATTCCTTTCTGGGTAATAAGGCTATTTTTTCATTTTCCAGGATTCCATCTGGCAAGCTTCTTAAGATGTAAAAGAATATAGGAGTATCACCGTAAATCTGCCTTAAAGAGATATAAGCTGAAGATAAAATATTTTCTGCATGTTTATGAGACGTCAAAGCTGAGTAAAAGTCATATATTAACGATATTATGGCTGAAAATATTATACATATTTCTTCAATCCGATCTTCTTCTTCCAATCTATCGATACTTTTTAATATTGGCTTAATATCAAATGTGCCTTCTTGATTGACCTTGCAATTATCGAATAATATAGGATTATCTTCAAAGAAGTCATATAATATATCCTTGAATGTATGTATTGCTGGTCCGGTTTTCAAAAGGAAAATTTTAATAAAGTCCATATAAGCATTAATGGTAAAAATATCATCTCTTAATAATCCTATATTTTTGGTTTCTAATTCCAGATCGACTTTGTGTGTCTTAAATGATGAAAAGTGTATTCGGGATGCTGCCATAAGATTACCGAAGCTAATAGCCCAGGTTAAATTAAGAAAAACACTGGTCCAGGAAAACATAACAAATCTGGAGTAAACAATATCCAGTATATAGAACGGTATACCCAAAAATACAAGTAGACAAATTCCTATAAGGTTGTATATAGAACCAGGATGCTTGAAAGAAAGCTCTATAAGAGATAATGGGTAAACGACTCTGATTTCTTGTGCTACTAAGTAACCACCATAAATTAGCGAGGAAAGAGCTATAATCCATACAAAGAATGCACTTAAATAGTTTAATTCGTTATCAATAATGAATATAGCATCTACAGCATCAATAATGGACGCACAGATAAAAAGTATGGCACTAATAGCCATAGTTTGTCTTCCTGCTGAACCTTTTATTGTTTTTGCATTTTTTATAGTATAATACGCAAAAATAAGCTCAAAGATAAAATAGGTTGCCCAGATGGGATATATTATGCTATAACGAAAGTTCATATTATATTCTCCATCTCATTTTGAATTGCAGAAACTTGATTGTTAGTAAACATTTTGGGAGATATTGGAATTATCATGATGGACTTGCTAATATTGATTATATTTTTCAATTCTAATAAAAGATGATAGCTTTTCTTAAACCCATTGGCAAATTTGATCTGATCAAAGCAATCCAGGATAAAAACGGGATTTTCATTTTCATTAATATAATTTGATATTAAAGATATAAGACTATTTGTATCTTTAGGCGATATTGCATTTTCTGAATTTTTAAAAGTTAACCAGATAATAGATGTATTGAAAATATTGTATTTTTGTTTTACTTTTTCTGGATCATATTTGCTTATGCACAAACCTAAATAGCCATGCGTTATATGATCATGAAAAATTTCATAGGCTTTTGCTGGCTTATTTTCCTTAACAAAATATATCTTGCCTTTTTCTAGAATATATTTTTGTAATCCTGTTAAACCTTCTGATTTCAGTGGATTTACAGATAAAGGCTCATTCTTAAGGGCAGGGAGAGATAATGTCATACTCCAGAATATGCTGAATGTGGTTCCAAGCTCCGGAGAAGGAATCCCTATTCCCGGTAATACCACATTTACCAGACTTGTAAGTGCAAGAAATGCTGTAGTTCCAATAAATATTGAATTTATCTTGTATCTCTCTAATACAATGCCTTTCTTTTTTATTTCACTTAGAATATACACAACAAAAAAGTATAGAAGAAGGTAATAGAGGGTGTATATACCAATGAAATTGCCTGGTAATATGTTATATCCATAATACATCTTTACTAAGTCATGTTTGAATATTAACTCAGTATTATAAAATAAATATAAAATTATAATTGGTGGTAAATAGATACCGATGTATATTAGCTTATTATTCAGGAGTTTTTCATGTCTGGAGAATATCAGTATATAGTGAACACAGATGCTATTCATAAAACACCATCCTATTGCGCTGATTTGCAGGCATAGATAAGCTGTCTGTGGATCATTTGTTACTCTGTGCCCGAACTCAGAAAAGCCCCATATAGCTAATGACATCTCAAATAAAAAAAACATGATATTTAGATGTCTTTTAGGTTGTTTTATGAGTGCATAGGTGCCAAAAATTGTATGGAAAATTCCCGGAATTAAAGAAAGTATTGACCAAGGATTCACTTTTCATCTCCATGTTTTATCTGTGTTAAATCAAATTATTACAATAAATCATCTTATATATCGGTATAAATTGTAATTAACTTAAGCACATATCTATTCAATTATCTTGCTTTTAATAATTTTAACTTGAATCATCATAAAATTTGTGACATACTTTTATATGTGGATATGTAATGTGGGCAAAGCTCTATAGTCGTTAAACTAAGAGATTTTGACAATTAACCATTAACAAAAATTAATAAGTCTGCTTGGTAGACATAGCTCTTAACCCCGTCAGGGGTGATATGTTTGTAGAAATTTGGTCATATCAATAATTTAAGCGGAATAGGAGCGGAATGTTAATAAGCCAATGCAACGATAAAAGAAATTTAGTCATATCAACAATCTAGCTCCGTTAGGAGCTAAATGTTGATAGATTTTCACATACCACTCCTAACTCCGCTTGATATTGTTTTTTCATATTTTCTACAAACATATCGCTCCTATCGGAATTTAAATTGACGCAAAAAGGGGTAATGCCTACCTTACTATTTTTTGAGTAGGTATTATGCTATTTGCGTTTAATGCAACATGCTGTAGGGGCAGGTTTTGTATGTTATTTAGCAATCTATTTCATGCAAATTGGTTTTATTTTATATAAAACCTGGACATAAAAGACTAAACCTGCCCCTACTACTTTTAATTTGCACAAATACAAGAAAAATATATGTATATGCTTCGTATATACATAAGAGAATGGGCATCACCCATCAATCCATCTAGTTATAGAGGAAAAAAAATGATATATTTACAATTTATAACAAGCCTTATTACTATGACCATATTAAACCAAATTATCGTTTCCTATGAAGGTGATATGATAAAGAATGGTAGTTTTGAGGTTGATTCTGACGGTGATGGCATGGCTGATTACTGGCAATTTTCAGGAGATAGTGGTGTAATAGCTTTCTGGGAAAGGGATAAAGGTATTAATAGCGAATTTAGTCAGAAGATTATATGCACAGATTTTAAACATATCTCACCTGCAAGCCATGCTATGATATGCCAACTAAATTCTATCAAACTTGAGAAAGGTCATTGGTATAAAATATCTTTCTCTGCAAAACAGGAAGGTATAAAAGGACAAGCGGTTCACGTTGCTATCTCAAACACAAAATCCTGGAGTAATTGTGGACTGGAAGAATCTTTTCGTGTATCGCAGGATTGGAAGCATTTTAGCTTTAATTTTCAAGCTAACCAGACCATTACGGATAATGTGCGCCTCCAATTCTGGTATAACACCACAGGAGCTTTCTGGTTGGACAATGTGCAATTAGTGCCTGCTGAACCTGTATCTAAAAGATACACTGAAACACTTCCACATAATGACTCAGTAAATCTTTTACCTAATAGTAGTTTTGAATGCGGAAGAAGCGGATGGGGCAGTATCGCCGACCTACCAGGTTGGGGTGGTAATCTGAATCAATTAGTAGGAGATATCGATAATTCAGAGGCAAAAGTTGGTGATCATAGCTTCAAAATAGAACTTAATTCTAAAACCATACCGATATATTATTTTGATTATTTCCCACTATATCATGTCCCTGTAAAATGCCCACTCTTAGCAAATCGAGGTTGGATAAATGTAGATCCTGATACTGACTATACTTTTTCTGCATACATGAAGGCAGATTCACAGAATATGAAAGGTGCTCTTTCTGTCAGACAAGCATTTAATAGGACAATGAATCATAATATAAACTTAACGACTGAGTGGAAGAGATATTCTTTTACATTCAAACCGCAGGCAAGCCAGATATTTATCGCTCTTGGAGGCGATCTATCAGCATCAGATTTAGATTCAGGGACGATATGGATCGATGCAGTGCAATTAGAAAAAGGCAGTATCGCTTCCGATTATTGTCCACGTGCAGATATAGAAATCGGTTTTGATACAGACCGATTGGGAAATATATTTCATTATGGCGAAAAACCAGTGATTAGAACAATCGCTTTTAATGCTAGTAATTCTTTCCACTCAGTTTTACTAAATGTCAAGATTTCTGATTTTGACGATAATATTATCAGTGAATTTCCAGTTCCCATTGAACTACCACCTGAACAGACAAAAGAAATACCTATTTACCTGGAAATAGATAAAAAAGGGTTCTATCGTTTTAACTGCACTGCGAAAACTATTGATAACAAAGCTTCTGCAGAAACTGTTCTCACAAAGTCATTAAGATTTGCCATAATAGAACCTTATGAAAAAAAGGATAGTGTCTTTGGGATGAATCATGCTTACCCATGGGGACACCTGCTCGACCTGAGCAAAAAAATTGGTCTCCTTTGGTTCAGGGATTGGTCCTTAAAATGGCAGGATGTTGAACCAGAAAAAGGTAGGTTTGACTTCAAAGAACCAGATATTCAAATTTATAGAGTTTTGGAGCATGGACTGAATGTTTTGCCATTATTGCCATTTCCATCCAGCAATTGGTCATCAAGTTCAGAGCAAAAGATCAAACCATCGGAGCGGTATCCAGAAAATAGAGAACTAATGGCTCTTATGCCGCGTGATCTTGAAGAATTTGCCAATTATGTCCGTGTGACTGTGAATCACTATAAGGAACATCTCAAAGTTTGGGAAATATTAAATGAACCGGTTTATACAGACTATGCATTGCCAAAAAATAAAGGCTATGTAGTGAAAGACTATGTTCGTTTATTAGAATCCGCATATAAAGCGGTCAAAGAATCCGATCCGAATGCCTTTGTTATTGGAGGCATTGCCGGCGGAGTAGATAACTATGTTACTGAGTTTATCAAATTAGGTGGATTGAATTATGTTGATGCTCTGAATTTACATATTTACCCCGGATTAACAGCACCTGAAGAATATGAACAACCACTTGCAGAACTACGCGAACTAATGCGAAAATATGGTATGGATAAACCTATATGGTTTACTGAGGGTGCTTATTATGCTGATGATGACACACCTGTTGAGCCATTCAGTGAATGGCTCAAGCCCTTAGAAAGTGAAATCCAGGCTTCTGAATGGCAGGTCAAGTTTAATGTAATTTTAATGTCTTATGGAGTTGAAAAGATAATTTATCACTCCGGCACACCCGGCAGTATTAATAATGAAAGCCTTTCAGGAATTTTCTTTGAATGGGCTGGTGAGCCACGCAAAATGTTGGTGACACAATCAGCAATCTCAAATATCTTTGCTGATAATTTTAAGCCTATCGGAAAAATTAAAGCGCCTGAAAAAGTCAAAGCCTATGGTTACCAAAGCAATGGTAAAACAATAGTCATCGCCTGGATGGAAGATGCCACAAAAGCAACAAAGATTCTCCTGAAAGATAAATCATGTAATATCATAGATTTACAGGGAAATGAAATAAAAAATAACGAAATCATTCTAACAGAAAGACCCATTTACTTTATTTTCTCCTCTTTTTCGGGTCAACTTTGAAAGGAAAGAAATATGATTCAAACAAAAAAGGCTAAAGTAGGTTTACTCGGTTTAATGCTTAAGCTTTACGATCGTTATCCACACATAAAGCCAATTATGGCCGATTTTGCTAAGGAATTGGTCGGAGTTTTAGCGGACTTTGCTGATGTCGATTTTCCAGGTATATGTAATACTCGTGAACAGGTAGATGAAGTTGTTGCAAAATTTGAAAGTGAAAAGGTTGACCTTCTTATGGTCGTTTTATTAACTTATGCACCCAGCCATATCGCTCTGCCAGCTTTATCCAGAACCAGGCTACCGATACTAATCTTCAATACTCAGCAGGATTATTCTGTTACTGTTGATGCAGATCCTGATCTGACTTTTAGAAATCATGGTATGCATGGAGTTCAGGACCTTGCGAATGTCCTTTTACGATCAGGAGTCAAATTTTATATAACCACAGGTTATTACAGGGATGAAAAAACTCTTTCTGAAGTTAAGTCCTGGTGTGATGCTGGTAGAACTGCCAGTTTTATGCGAAATGTCCGTATCGGTTTGATGGGCTATCCAATGGAACAAATGGGTGACTTTGCAATTGATGAAACATCATTTCTTTCTCAGGTTGGAGTAGAAGTTCAACGAATACCTATGAAGCTTGTCTCAGAGATGGCATCCAGCGCACCGATGGATATAGTCTTGGAACAAATGAAGAAAGATCGGGAATTATTCGAGGTTGATAGCAAAGTAACTCAAGAAGCACATGAAACAAGCTCACGCCTTGAATGGTCTATAAGAAATATATTGAAGGAAAGGAATATGCAAGGTTTTGCTGCACATTTCATGGCTATTGCAGAAGATGGTCGGATTGATACTCTGCCATTTTTAGCTTCCTCCAAATTACTGGGTGAAGGCTTTGGATATGGAGGAGAAGGTGATGTCACAAGTTCCGCTGCTGTGACAATGATGCAGGAACTTGCTGGTTCTGCAAACTTTACCGAAATGTTCACTATGGATTTTGGAAGCAATGCGATCCTTATGAGTCACATGGGCGAGGGAAATTGGAAGCTTGCCAGAAAAGACCGAAAGGTTCGTCTGGTATTGGATGATCTTGGGATAGCAGATATGAAGATGCCCCCTGTGTTACTGAGCTTTTCGCTTGAGCCAGGGGATGTTACGCTTGTTAGCTTAACTACTCTTGCAAATGGAAGGCTTAAATTCATCGTAGCTGAGGGAAAAGTTCTTGATTATCCGCCAATTCCAGTTATTAATAAGCCTAACTATAAATTTGCTCCTGATGGTGATCTAGGTGAGTTTCTTACAAAATTCAGCATGGAGGGTGCATCACATCATCAAGCGCTTGCTTATGGTCGGCTCGGAAACACGATTGAAAAAATAGCCAGATTGATGGACATTGAATGTGCTGTAATAAAGTAGGGTAGGCAACGCCTCGTAGGCATCAAATTAAGCTCCATTAGTAGAGATATATTTGTAGAAAATACGAAAAAAAACAAT
>FWPV01016748.1_pt1 | contig 10273 bp, 6 predicted proteins | sample 2228371 | NCBI WGS metagenome assembly FWPV01 (sample SAMEA103939776, study PRJEB20133) | metagenome
TATACTGCACAAAAAAGAAAATCTTATTATTTCTGTTGTATGTATATTTATAATATTAAATATTAACTCACTAAATGGATGGCAAAGTTTAAAAGAATTTTTTCTATTGATAAAACCGTCGTTGCATATCAATTCAAATGAAATGCTGCTAAACAGAGCCTTGTTTATAAGAAACACGACATCAAAAAATGCTTTAATTGCAGTTACTGCAGCTGGTATTGTTCCATATTTTACCGAAAGAAGATGCCATGACATACTTGGTAAAAATGATAAATATATTGCAAAACTACCGATGCAAAAACCTTCCTCTAATTTAAAATTAAAGGAAAAAATTAATTTCTTTTATCCCGGTCATTTAAAACAAAACTATGAGTATTCATTAAAATTTATTCAACCGGATGTTATTGAAATCTGGCATGCGCCTGAATCAATAAAGGATTATCTGGAAAAAAATTATACCAGGATTTATGGAAATATATGGTATAAAACTGATTCAAAAGAAATATTATGGAGTAAAATAAAGGAAAATTTAAATAGATTCAAAAAATTCAAATAAACTATTTTTTATCTATTGCAATCTTTATCACTTCGTCCATTGTCTTTACAAAATGAAATTTTAAATTCTTTTTTATATAATCAGGAAGTTCTGTATAATCTTTCCGGTTATACTCCGGGATAATAACTTCTTTTATGCCGTTTCTGTGTGCTGCAAGGGTTTTTTCCTTTAGCCCGCCTATGGGAAGAACCCTGCCTGTTAAAGTAATTTCACCGGTCATTGCGATATCTTTTTTAACCGGCCTTTTAATAAAAGCCGATATTAAAGATGTAGCAATCGTAATGCCAGCTGATGGTCCATCTTTTGGAATTGCACCCTCGGGCACATGCACATGAATATCTGTTTTTGCAAATATATCCTCTTTTATCTTTAACTTTTTTGCTCTGGAACGTATATAACTCAATGCCGCCTGTCCTGATTCTTTCATAACTTCACCTAACTTACCTGTTAAAATAAGTGTGCCTTTGCCTTTTACAATAGAAGATTCTATAACAAGTACATCTCCGCCAAATTCTGTCCATGCAAGGCCGGTTGCAATACCAATACCATTTACATCTTTTGTTGGGACATCTAAAAATTTAGGAACTCCTAAAAATTTATTAATATTTTCTTCTGTAACAATTATTTTTTTAAACTTTTTACCGCTAACTTTCTCTTTTGCCACTTTTCGTAATATTGCTTTTATCTCTCTTTCTAAATTTCTAACACCTGCTTCTTTAGTATAATTATGAATTATAGATAGTATTGCTTTATCATTTATCTCAACATCTTTTTCTGTTAATCCATGCTGTTTTAATTGTTTGGGGATAAGAAATTTCCTTGCAATATTTAACTTTTCAAAATCTGTATAACTGTTGATTTCAATTATTTCCATCCTGTCCTGCAATGGAATGGGTATATCATATAAAGTATTTGCAGTTGTAATAAACATAACATCTGACAAATCAAACTCAGTATCTAAATAATGATCCATAAATGTATTGTTTTGTTCCGGATCTAAAACCTCAAGCAAAGCTGCAGCAGGGTCGCCCCTGAAATCAGAAGACATCTTATCCACCTCATCCATCAAAAACACTGGATTTTTTGATTTTGCCTTGCGAAGCGACTGGATTATTCTGCCCGGCATTGCGCCAATATAAGTTCTCCTGTGTCCTCTTATTTCTGCTTCATCCCTCACACCGCCTAATGATATCCGAACAAAATTTCTTCCCATTGCGCGGGCAATTGATCTTGCAAGTGAAGTTTTACCAACCCCGGGCGGTCCTACAAAACATAATATAGGGTCTGGCACTTTTTTATCCTTTATATTTTTCTTTACTGCAAGGTATTCTATTATCCTCTCTTTTGGTTTCTCTAAACCAAAGTGATCTTCTTCTAATATCTTTTCTACATTTTTAATATCTATCTTTTCCTTTGTTTTAAAATTCCATGGTAATGATATAAGCCAGTCAAGATATGTCCTGATTACAGTTGCCTCTGCTGACATTGGCATCATTTTTTCAAGCCGCGATAACTCTTTTAATGCTTTATCTTCTGCATCCTTTGACATTTTTGCTTTTTTTATCTTTACCCTTAATTCTTCAACTTCATTATATGTGGAATCTGTCTTTCCGAGTTCTTTTTGTATGGCTTTTAACTGCTCATATAGATAATATTCTCTCTGTGACTTTTCCAGCTGACTCTTTACTTTTCCCTGAATTTTTTTCTCTATATCAAGTATCTCATTTTCCCGGTGTAAATAAGCCGAAAGTTGCTGTAATCTTTGAGTTGGATTTTCTAATTCAAGTAGATTTTGTTTTTCCTCATGTTTTAAATATATATGCGCTGCTATAACATCTGCAAGACGGCCTGGATTGTCAATTTCAGAAACAGACATAAGTGTCTCCGGTGGTATTTTTTTATTCATGCGAACATATTTCTGAAATTCATCCATTACCATACGCATTAAAGCTTCTGTTTCTTTTGTCTTTTCTATATTTTCATTTAATCTTTCTATTGATACTTCAAAAAATGGTTCTTCCTGCAGATATTCTTTTATTTTCACTCTGGTCAATCCTTCAACAAGAACCCTTATTGCACCGTCAGGAAGTTTTAAAATCTGAAGTATCTCGGAAATAGTCCCTATTTCATATATGTCTTTTTTCTGGGGGTCATCGGTTCTTGCATCTTTTTGTGCCACTAAAAATATTATTCTGTCCCGCTCCATCGCAGTTTCAAGGGCTTTTATTGATTTTTCCCTTCCAACGAAAAGAGGTATTACCATATTTGGAAAAATAACAAGGTCTCTTAATGCTAGAAGAGGAACTCTCTCTATTTTTTTCTCTTTATCTGTTTCCTGTTTTTCGTCAAAATCAGCCATATATATTTCACCTTATGCAATTTTATTTGTTTTAATTGCTTGTAATTTGTCTTTTTTTCCCTCTACAATATCTAAATCTACTATAACTTCTTTTGCTTCTTTAATAGACGGAATCTCATACATAATATCAATCATTATTGATTCTATTATTGACCGCAATCCCCTTGCACCTATTTCTTTTTTTATAGCCTGTCTGGCAACTGCAATCTTGGCATCGTCGGTAAATTTAAAATCAACGCCATCGTGTTTTAATAAAATTTCATATTGTTTTAAAATAGAATTTTTTGGTTTATCAAGTATATCTATTAATTCCTTTTCACCAAGTTCTGACAAAGCTGCAATAACAGGTATTCTTCCTACAAACTCTGGAATCATTCCATATTTTATTAAATCAACAGGTAGAGTATGAGAAAGAATTTCATATTTGTCCTTTGCTATGAAACCTGTTTCTTCTTTTGTTTTATAACCAAAAACTTTCTTTTGTAATCTCTTCTGGACAATTTTGTCAAGTCCGACAAAAGCACCACCTACAATAAATAATATATTATGCGTTTTAAGTTTAATATATTCCTGATAAGGATGTTTCCTACCGCCTTTGGGCGGGATATTTGCAATTGTACCTTCCAGTATTTTTAAAAGAGCCTGCTGGACACCTTCGCCTGATACATCTCTTGTAATAGATACGTTTTCTGATTTTTTTGCGATTTTATCAATTTCATCTATATATACAATACCTTTTTCCGCCAATTCTATATTAAAATTCGCGTTTTCCAGTAACCGCAACAGAATATTTTCAACATCTTCGCCAACATAACCAGCTTCAGTTAAAGTTGTTGCATCAGAAATGGCAAAAGGAACATGTAAAATTTTTGCAAGTGTTTCAGCTAAAAGTGTCTTTCCAGAGCCAGTTGGACCGATTAAAAGAATATTGGATTTCTGCATCTCTATATTATCTTTTGATTTTAAAATAATCCTTTTGTAATGATTATATACTGCAACAGATAAAATTTTCTTTGCCATATCCTGGGATATTACATACTGGTCAAGAAAACTTTTTATCTCTTTTGGCGTTGGTAACTTTTTAAAATCTTCATTTTTTTCATCTATTTTTTCTACTTCATTAAAAATCTCTATGCATTCATTACATATTGCAACCCCATCAGAAATAATTATCTTTTTAACATCTTTTTCCTTCTTACCACAAAACGAACATTTATACATATTTATTTCCCTTCTTTTGATATATCTTTTCTACTCTCTATTATCTCATCAATTATACCATATTCTTTTGCTTCTTCTGATGTCATATAATAATCCCTGTCCGTATCTTTTTCTATCTTTTTTAATGATTGCCCTGTATGTTTGGAAAGAATCTTATTTAATCGTTCTCTTAATTTTAAAATCTCTTTTGCATGGATATCTATGTCAGTTGCCTGTCCCTGAACTCCGCCCATGGGCTGATGAATTAAAATCCGGGAATTAGGCAATGCATATCTTTTCCCTTGGGTTCCTGCAGCAAGCAAAACTGCTGCCATACTTGCAGCCTGTCCCACACAAATTGTTGTAATTGGAGATTTAATATATTGCATTGTATCGTATATTGCCATCCCAGAACTCACTATGCCACCCGGACTATTTATATACAATGAAATCTCCTTGCCTGAATCTTCCCCGTCTAAAAACAAAAGTTGTGCAATTATAAGGTTTGCGATATCATCATCTATTGGCATCCCTATAAATACAATTCTTTCTTTGAGCAATCGGGAATAAATATCATAAGCCCGTTCTCCCCTGTCGCCCTGCTCTATTACTATGGGTATCAAACTCATCTTGCACCTCCAGGTTTTGAATCTTCAAATCTTCCAATTTTAGATCTTCAAATTTTAAAGCTTTTAAATTCGAAGATGTGAAGATCTGAATATTTAAAATTTTAATAAAACTTTATTTCTCTGCGTTGCTTGCTGCGATTTCCAGAAGTCTATTTATGACTTTATCCTCCAAAAACTGCGCCTTCAAAATATCCCAGTTTGGTTTTGCTCTTTTTAGTAACGCATCATAGTCTTCTTTATTCTCTTCTGCAATTCTTTTTATTTCATTTTCTATATCAGCATCGGTTATTTCTATTTTTTCCATTTCACCAATTTTTTTCAATATATATCTTAAACGCACGTTTTCTTCCGCTGTCTTTATCTGTGCTTCTCTGATCTTTGACCTGTCCATTCCAAGTTTTTCAATAGATAGTCCCTGTGAAAGCAATTGATTTTCATAACGCCGCAACAGATTGTTTGCTTCAATCTCAACAAGACTTCTTGATACTTCAAACTGATTGTCTTTTAATAACTGGTCATATATCATATCAATATTTTGAGACTTTACCTGCTGTTTCATAAATTTTGTAAGTTGTTCTTTTATCGCTGATAGCAATTCTTCCTTTGTCTGATAAGGACTTCCTAATGATTTTACAAATTCATCATTAAATTCAGGCATTTCAAGTTCTTTTATTGATTTTACTTTGATTTTAAAGACGGCTTCTTTGCCTGCAAATTGTTTATTAAAATAATTTTCTGGCAATTTTGTTTTAATTTCTCTTTCTTCACCTTTTTTCATTTTTTTGATACCTTCTTCAATATCAGGTAAAATAGTCCCTTCACCTATTTTTATTAATTCATCCTCTCCTGTTAAAGTTGGTTCTGGTTTTCCATCTATAAATCCGGTAATTGATACAACAACATAATCCCCGTCCTTTATTTCATTATTCTGTATTTCTTTTAAAACGCCCTTTGACTGCCTTAATCTGTTTATTTCTCTATTTATATCATCCTGTGTAACTTCCTTGAATTCTTTCAAATCTGCCTTTATACCTTTATAATCCCTGACTTCAAATACAGGGTTTACTTCTACTATTATTTTAAAACTTAAACTCTCCGGTATTTTTGATTTAACATCACCCAGTACAGGGTCAATTACAATGTGAAGATTGGTTTCGTTCAATACTTTTTTTGCTGTCTCAAGTATTATATTTTTTTGTGTCTCTTCATTTATTGTTTTCTCATAAATTTTTTTTACAATTTCCTCCGGCGCTTTTCCCTTTCTATAACCATCAACCTGTGCGTTTTCTTTTACATTATTTAATACATTTTTGTAAACAGGTTCAATATCTGCAGCATCCAGATTAACCTCTATTACTTTTGTGCAATTCTTTTCATCCTTTATTTCATACTTCATTTAAATCCTCCTGTAATTATAATGGTGCGAGGAGAGGGACTTGAACCCACACCCGGAACCGGACCAGATCCTAAGTCTGGCGCGTCTGCCAATTCCGCCATCCTCGCAAAATTAGATTGATGAAATATTATAATGTTTTTTAAGACAAATTACAATCAATTTTGAAGTTTAATTTTTAGATTATCTTTTGATATCTGCCATATATTGAGTTTTTTGTTATTTATACTGTTATTTTTTAAAATCTCTGCGATATCATACCCTGTTCCGATATAATTAACCTTAAATATATTTTTTATTTCATAATAACTCTTTTCTTCAATTATCTTTATCCCCGGTATATTATGTAAAATATCCCTGAATATTTTCAAATCATCTGTAGTAAATTCTGTTGTTTCAACAACCAGAACTCTGCCTTTGTAAAACTCATCTTCAATAAATGAGTTTATAATCCGTAAAATATTATTACCTGTATTTATGGCAATATATTCAGGATTTATTTCTTCTATTTTCTCATCAATAATTCCAATTATTTTTTCACTTAAAATATGAGTTATTATGCCTTTTACTGTTTTATCCTTTTCTGATATGTTTGTTTTTATAAAAAATTCAGGATTTTCTTTTGCTGAAGTCCAGTAATTATTTTCAAACATCTCTTTTAATTTATTATTGAATTTTTCAGTGATTTCATTTTCTTCCTGCATTTCCACCACCACAGAATTTGTTTCCTCTGTCATATTTTTCTTTTGCCAGTCATCCGTGTCCTTTAAAATAGATATTTCGTTATTTTTTAAATTAATACTTTCTCTTTTATTAATTCTTTTTCCCGATAAATAAATGATACCATTAAAAACAACCAGTGTTTTTTTATTGGTATTTATGTCAACTGTTGCACCATTTATCTCAAAACTTTTTTTTCCAATACTAACTTTTAACAGGGCTCTTTTTGTGGCAGATACCCATATTCTTCCTTTTGTAATGTTTAAAAAATTATTTTTAATAGAAATCAGAGAACCTGAAGAGCTAATTATTTTAACGCCCGGCAAATAATATATATTCCTGCCATCTGAATATTTTATATTTACAGGAAATGTTTCTTTATTCGCAGCATAAATATTAAAATATATTACTATAAAAAAGAGATAAAAAATTATTTTTTTAATTTTCATGATTTTATATTAGATTAGAAAGAAAAATCAATAATTTCATAAACAATCAATCGTTCCTGTTTACCTTTTACAGCCACATTATCAAACCTTCTTACTTTTATGAAATCCTTTACCTGCTCATAAGTAGATTGACTGATTAAAAATTGTGTATCTAAATCTTTGTTTAATGATTCCAGCCTGGAAGCAAGGTTTACTGTATCACCAATAACAGTATATTCCATTCTTTTCATAGACCCCATATTACCAGCAACAGCAATTCCGGTATTGATACCTATTCCAATCTTAAATTTTTGTTTTCCTTCTTTCTGCCATTTTTCATTCAATTGTTCAAGTTTTTTAAGCATCAGATATCCTGTTTTAACAGCCCTTAAAGCATGGTCCTTTTGAAACTTAGGAGTGCCGAATATTGCCATAACAGCATCTCCAATAAACTTATCAAGGGTGCCACCATTACTGAATATTGCATCTGTCATTTCAGATAAATATTCATTTAACATGAAAACAACTTCTTCTGGAGTTATTTTTTCAGACATTGATGTAAAGTCCCTTATATCCGAAAACAAAACAGTTATTTCTTTTCTTTCTCCGCCTAATTTTATATCTTCACTTTTTATCAATTCTTCCACAACATTTGAAGATAAATACCTGGAAAATATATTTTTTATTTTTCTTTTTTCTCTTTCTTCAACACCCACCTTGTATGTGGAAATTGCAAGATAACAAAACACAATTGAAAAAACAGGGTTCACAAAATCTATAATATAATTTTGCGTGTTAAACAAATAAGTCGCTATAAAAAAATATAATCCAATCTCAAGGGAAACAACAATCAAGCCATGCCATGCTTTTATATTAAACAACAAAAAACTGGTCAATATGCCTATTGCTAAAACGAGCAATAATCCAGAAACAGGATCCATTCTTTTTAAATACTGATTTGAAAAAATTGTATTTATAACATTTGCGTGTATTTCAACCCCGGGCATCATTACTGTGGTTTTTTCTGTATTTCCATTGGGTAATTCTATTTCCACCATAGAAAATGCTGTTAAAAAAACATCATGTAAAAGTTCTGAAGTTGAACCTATTAATACAATCTTATCCTTAAAAATACTTGTATTAATATCTTTACCGTAATATACCTGATAAAAAGGGACGGTTTTAAATGTTCCTGCCGGACCTGCAAAATTTATTATACATGAATTCCCTTTGTATAAGGGGATATTAATATTATCCCACAATAATTTATCGTCTATTATTTTTAAATCTTCCATCTTTAATCCGTAATACAAACCTATTGCTTTTAACGACATTGAATAAAAAAGTTCGTCTCCTGATTTTAAAAGCATATATGTTTCCCTTATATGAGAATCTGTTTCCGAAAACCTGTGATGAACAAGCCCTAAATCAAAAGCTGCTTCTTTTAATTCTTTTACAGGATAAAGAACCCTGGTGGTTATACCTTTGCCAATATTTTCCTGAAGTATTGCAAGCCCTAATATTACATTACCAGCTTTTTTTACTGCATCAGCAAAAATTTTATCTTCCTTTGGATTTTTTGCAGTTGGCTCAGAAAAGACCATATCAAAAACAATTGCTTTTGCTCCCCATTTTTTTAAATTTTCAACAACCCTGGCGTAAAATGTCCTGGGCCATGTCCAGCGCTCAGGCATATTTGCAAAAGATGAATCATCAATTGCAACTATGACAACAGGTGATGTGGGCTGAACTTTTCCCCTTAAATTAAAACGCCAGTCAATGGAACGTGATTCCAGCGTTTTAAAAAGCCCTGTTGAAGTGATAATAATTGCAAATATCGTCGCAATAATACCTATAATAAGGATTATACTCTTATTTTGTTTTTTATATTTTTCTTCCTTCTTTTTTTTCAATTTTTATCCTTAAATTTCTAATTACAAACTACTAATTACAATTTACTGTTATTTATGGCGTGCCCGGAGAGATTCGAACTCCCGACCCACAGCTTAGAAGGCTGTTGCTCTATCCAGCTGAGCTACGGGCACGCATTAAATAAATTAATAATAATATAATAAATTTTTTTTTATTTATCAACTATCTACTGTTCTATTTTTTCTAATTAGACATCAGCACTATGGCGCGCCTGGAGGGAATCGAACCCCCGCACAAGGCTCCGGAGGCCTATGCTCTAATCCACTGAGCTACAGGCGCTACAATACAAGTATAAGGATTAGGATGGGGAGTAAGGGATTTCTACTCCCTCCTTATCCTTAATGGGGTGAGTGACGGGAATTGAACCCGCAGCCCCCAGGGCCACAACCTGGTGCTCTAACCATTGAGCTACACCCACCACAATACAAGGATAAGGATAAGAAATGAGAAACTACCTCCTAATCCTTGCCCTTCCACTATCTCTATATTATTTCGCTTTCTATGAATCCAGTGTGACGGGAACATAAATTATCCCGCTTTTTCTTTTTAAACACTCTTTTGGGTGATTCGCCTGACCGCCGAAATTTTTAATGTAGGTGGTTGAATCGCCCATACTGAACAACTAAACTACACCATAAAAACAAGGATGAGGATGAGAATAAGGAATAAGGACTTCAACTTCCTCCTTATCCTTACCCTTAACCTTCCTTACTAATATCTCCAAATTTTCACTGTTGTGAAAATCTGGTGGGTGATCGGGGACTCGAACCCCGGGCCAACTGATTAAGAGTCAGCTGCTCTACCAAACTGAGCTAATCACCCAGGATAAAGCAAAGATAAGGATGAGGAATAAAGAAATACTCCATCCTTACCCTTACTGCTTATACTTTTACTTGTTTTTTTCATCTCTTTACTTTTATTTCAATTATCTATCCTTCTCTTACTTCACTTCCTAACCTGTGATCGGGGACTCGGCTACTTCGCCACTATTTCGCGGCTGCGTAGCCTCCCCTCGCCAGCCTGTCGCTCGCTCCTGCTCGCTTTTCATCCTTTTAG
>FWPV01016749.1_pt1 | contig 10273 bp, 8 predicted proteins | sample 2228371 | NCBI WGS metagenome assembly FWPV01 (sample SAMEA103939776, study PRJEB20133) | metagenome
CGCGGCCGGTACAGCTACGTGTGGACGGGCGAATACGAGATTTTCGAGTTCGACCTGGGCAGCACCTTCAACTACGCCGAAATGGCCGCCCTGATCGCCCCCCGGCCCTTCATGGTCGAACGTGGGCATTTCGACGGCGTGGCACCCGATGAGACCGTGGCCTACGAATTCGCCAAAGTACGCCACCTGTACGCTGCAAAGCTGGGCCTCGGCGACCGCGTGGCCATCGAGTGGTTCGTTGGCCCGCACACCATCCACGGCCAAGGCACCTTCGACTTCCTCCACCAGCACCTGGCGTGGCCCAAACCGGCTCAAGGCCCTTAGCACCCGGCGCTGCTGCCAATCCGCCCCGCGCACGAATACGGCATTGAGAAACCGGTAACCGCTCGCACCCCGGAAAGCGGCCATGCCACTCGGAGGGCCTCGCTCTGTCGCGGCCCCGCTGCAGCAACGGCATTCTTTCCCCAGGCGCACACGACGGAGCCCCCCTCCAGGTGCGGTCCTTATGTTTCCCGGGCCCGAAACAGTTACTCGTGGCGCGGGGGTCCGGTCGGGAGCCGGCGGCTCGAGGTTGCCCGATCATAACCCGCCGTCTAACATCCCAGCAGTCCGCGCAACTGGTCCAGGCAGGCGTCCTTATGGACTCGCCATTGGCGCAGGGAGTCGCGATCGCGGAAGGTCACGGTGCCGTCAGAGAGCGTCTGGCCGTCGACCGTAATGCAGAACGGCGTGCCGATTTCGTCTTGCCGGCGATAGCGTCGGCCGACAGCCCCTTTTTCGTCATAGAACACGTTGAAATGGGGCTTCAGAGCGGCGTAGATTTCTTGGGCGATTTCGGGCATGCCGTCTTTCTTGACCAGCGGGAACACGGCCGCCTTGATCGGCGCCAGGCGCGCATGCAAGCGCAGCACCACGCGTTTGGTCGGCACGCCGTTCTCGTCGGGGGCTTCGTCTTCTTGATACGCCTCACAAAGGAAGGCCAGCGCGGCCCGATCCGCACCCGCCGACGGCTCGATAACGTGCGGCACGTATCGCTGGCGCGTCTCATCGTCGAAGTAGGTCAAATCCTTGCCGCTGCCGCGATGGCGTGGCCGGCCCTCGGCATCCAGTTCGACCACCAGACGATCGCCCTGGCGCACCAGCTTGCCTTCCATGTGGCTGCGCAAGTCGAAATCACCGCGATGGGCGATGCCTTCCAGCTCGCCGAACTCGCCTGGCGCAAGAAACGGGAAAGCGTATTCGATGTCGGCTGTGCCGCACGAGTAGTGGCTGAGTTCCTCGGGCGTGTGTTCGCGCAGCCGGAGACGCTGGCTGGCCAGACCTAGGTCCAGGTACCAGCGGAACCGCCGGTCGCGCCAGTACTGGTACCATGCCCGGGAAGTATCGGGATGGCAGAAAAACTCGATCTCCATCTGCTCGAACTCCCGGTAACGGAAGGTGAAATTCCGCGGCGTGATCTCGTTGCGGAAGCTCTTGCCGATCTGGGCGATGCCGAAGGGAATCCGCACCCGGGTGCTGTCCAACACGTTCTTGAAATTGACGAAGATACCCTGGGCGGTCTCGGGGCGGAGAAACACCTTGCTGCTCTCGTCGCGCAGCGCGCCCGAATAGGTTTCGAACATCAGGTTGAAGGGCCGCGCCTCGGTTTTCTCGCCGTCGCATTCGCTGGCCATCTTGCTGGGCTTTTGCGGACAGGGAATTTCATGCATCTGGTCCGCGCGGAACCGCGCCTTGCACTTCTTGCAGTCCACCATCGGGTCGCTGAACGTATCCACGTGCCCCGACGCCTTCCAGATCCGGGGATGCATGATGATGGTCGCGTCCAGGCCCACCACGTCGTCGCGCAGCCGCGTCATCTTGTTCCACCAATACGCCTTCACGTTCCGCTTCAAGTCCGTTCCCAGCGGGCCATAATCCCAAAAACCATTCAACCCCCCGTAAATCTCCGAGGATTGAAAAATGAATCCGCGGCGTTTGCAGAGGGAGACGATTTTCTCCATCAACTCACCGGCTTTTGCTTCGGCCATAAGGCCGCCCAGTCTCCTTCACCCGCCCCTCCAAGTCAAGCGGCGCGCCCGATCGCTGTTGCTTTTTGCCTTTCCCCGCGTACCTTGGGCGTCCTGACGGTCCGTTGAATGCGACAATTCATCACCATCGCCGCTAATGCTCTGATGGAACTGGTGCGGCAGCCGGTCTTCTTGCTGCTCATGACCAGCTCGGCCCTGTTCATCATTTTCCTGGCCGCCCCCTTCTACTTTGCGTTTGGCGACGAACCCAAACTGGTCAAGAACAGCACCCTGGCCGTCGCCTTGCTGGCCGGGCTCTTTGGCGCCGTCCTGGCCGCCTCCGCCTCCCTGGCCCGCGAAATTCGTTCCGGCACCGCCCTGGCGGTGCTCTCCAAACCGGTGGGCCGGGCCCAATTCCTCACCGCCAAGTATCTGGGCGTCATCGCCGCTCTCACGCTGCTCTGTTACGTGAACCTGTTGGCGATTCTGCTGGCCAGCCGGATGGCCTTCGACGCTTACGGCAGCACCGACCGCTTTGCCATCGCCGTCTTCGCCGCCGGGGTCGTCCTGGCCTACCTGCTCGGCGGCTTCAGCAATTTCTTCCTGCGCCGGCCGTTTGTCTCGGACGCCGTTTTTGCCCTCCTGCTCACCACCACCCTGGCCTTCATCGTCATCAACTCGTTCGACAAGGACCTCAAACCCCAGGCCTTTGCCGCCGGGGTGGATTGGCGGCTGGTCCCCGCCGGCGTCCTGCTGCTCTTTGCCGTTTGGGTGATTGCCGCCATTGCCCTGGCCGCCTCGACCCGTCTCGACACGGTCCCCACCCTCGTCGTCTGCTCGGCCTTCTTTCTGGTGGGCATCATGTCCGATTACCTGTTTGGCCGGCCCGCCGCCCAAGGCTCCTGGTGGGCCGCCGTTCTCTACGCCCTGACTCCCAACTGGCAAATCTTCTGGCTCGCCGACGCCCTCGAAACGGGCAAAACCACCTTCCACTGGGACTACGTCCTCAAATCCTTCGCGTATGCCGCGGCCTACGTGGGGGCCGCCCTGGCGCTGGCCGTCGCCCTCTTCGAAGACCGCGAACTCAGTTAGCCAAACCCTTGGGAATCCGCCTCCTCGGTAACCGGTCAGGGCCCGGCCGAACACCCCATCAAGCGCGGCAGCGGCGGCATCAAGCGGCCGGGCTCCTGCAATTCCATTGCTGTCCCCTTCCGCGGAGGCTGGCGGTCTGCCGCGGGCCGGCCCGCGAAACTTATTCGTAGCGCAGGGATTCGATGGGGTCGAGGTTGGCGGCTTTGTAGGCGGGGTAGGTGCCGAAGACGATGCCCACCAGCGAGCAGATGCCCAGACCGATCAGAACCCAGTCCACGGGGATGGCCGGCGACAATTTGAGGAAGTAGGCGGCGGCATTGCCGCCGAGGATGCCCAAGACGACTCCCAGGACGCCGCCGACCTGGCACAACACAATGGCCTCGAGGATGAACTGGGTCATGATGTTGCGTTTCTTGGCGCCGACCGCGCGGCGGATGCCGATCTCGCGCGTGCGCTCCGTCACCGAGACCAGCATGATGTTCATAATGCCCACGCCCGCGGCCAGCAAGGCGATGGAACTGACCACGGCGATCCCGACGCGCACGGCGAGGGTGAAGGCATTGAACTGGGCGATGATGGAGTCGTTGGAAAAGATTTCGAAGTCATCCTCGGCGCCGGGCGGCACCTTGCGAATGACGCGCAAGGCGCCGCGCACCTGCTCGACCGTGTCCTCGTAGGCCTCCTGGCTGGGGGCCTGAACCAGGAAACTCAGGCTGCGGCCCCAGCGCCCGAACCGGTTCAGGCCGGTGGTGATGGGGACGATGACGAAGTTATCCTGGTCGCCGCCGAGGGAGCCGCCCTTGGGCTCGAGCACGCCGACGACGGTGTAGTTGATGCCGTTGATTTTGAGGCGCTCGCCCAGGGCCGACGCGTAGGGGAAGACGGTCCGGGCCAGGCCGCTGCCCAGCACGCAGACGTCGCGGGCGCTTTCGATGTCCGCGTCCAGCAACAGGCGGCCTTCGGCCAGCAGCCAGTTGCGGGCCGCGAAACTGCCGGGGGTCTCGCCGAACAGCGTGACGTTGGGGGCGCTGCGTTTGTAGCGGGACTCGATCTGGCCGCCCCAGAAGGTGGTCTCGAGCCCGACACTTTGAGCCAGCGTGGCCCGCTGCTGCAACAGCAGGCCTTGCGCCAGGGTCAGGTCCTTGCGGCGCTGGTATTTTTCGAAGCCTTCAGGGCCGCCGAAGTGGACGGCGGGCCATTTCTGGACCATGAAGGTCTGGCTGCCGAGCTGGCTGATTTCGCGTTCGATGTCGCTTTGCATGACGCGCATGGCGGTCATGACGACGATGATGGAGAAGACGCCGACCAGGACGCCCAGGAGGGTCAGGGCGGACCGCAGCTTGTGCGCGGCCAGGGCGGCCATGGCCATGGCGAAACTCTCGCGCAGCTCGGCCCAGAGAATGGTCAGCGGTTTAACGGGCATGGCGGGTTGGCGCAGCGGCGGGGTTCATTCGTTTCGCAAGGCATCCACGGGGTTCATGCGCGCGGCCCGCCAGGCGGGGAAGAAGCCCGCGGCCACCCCGGTCACCAGGGAGACAACCAGGGCGATGCCCACAATCGTCAGCGACAGGGCGGCCGGCAGGAACTTTTGCATCACCAGCGTCAGCGGCCAGGCGATGGCCAGCCCCACCAGCCCGCCCAGGAGGCAGATGGCGGCCGACTCGATCAGGAACTGGATGAGAATGGTGCGGCGCTTGGCGCCGATGGCTTTCCGGATGCCGATCTCGCGGGTGCGTTCGGCGACCGACACGAACATGATGTTCATGATGCCGATGCCGCCGACAAAGAGGGACAAGCCGGTGATGAACAAGCCGACCGCGGCGATGGTGCCGGCGACGCGGTAGAACAGGGTGAGGAACTGCTGCTGCTGGTTGATGGCGAAGTCATCGGGCTCGGACGGCGCCAGGCGGCGCACTTTGCGCATCACGCTGCGGACTTCCTCCTTCGCCTCCTCCAACTGGGCGAGGTCCTTGACCTTGATCTGGAACTCGTACTCGGGGCGGCTGCGGAACCCGGCGGCGAATTGCTGAAGGGGGATGATGACCTGGTTGTCGAGGCTGATCATCCCGAGGAACGAGCCCTGTTTGTCCAGCACGCCGACCACCTCGAAAGTCTGCTGGCCGATGGTGAGGCGGCGGCCCAGCGGGGATTCGCGCTGAAAGAGGTTGGTGGCGACTTCCGAGCCGATGACGCAGACCGGCCGGCCGCCGTCCACTTCGCCGGGGGTCAGGAAGCGGCCCTGGGCGACGCTGACGGCGCTGGTGTAAAGGAACTGGTCGGTGGTTCCGATGAGCATGACCTGGTTGGCGCGGCGGTTCTTGTAACGGACCGGCGCCATGGTGCCCGTGGTGGGCGCGACGGCGCGGGCCAGGGTCAACTGCTTTTCCACGGCTTTCACCTGGGCCAGGGTGATGCCGCGCCGTTTCTGCACCCGCAGCCATTCCTCGTGCGAGTTAATGAACCAGCCCATCCGCTGCACATACAGCACGTCGGCGCCGATAAAGGAAATGCTCTTGAGAAAGGCGCGGTTGAGGCCCTCGATGGCCGTGCCCATGAGGGTGACGGTCACAATGCCGATCACGATGCCCAGCGTGGTCAGGACCGACCGCATCTTGTTGGCGCGGATGGCGGCCCAGGAAATGCCCAGGCCTTCGCGCAGTTCAGATAACAGGTTCATGGTTCGCGGGCGGGGCCGGGGCCGGGGCCGGGCCGGCCGGGCGGGCGGGTTCATCACTGGCGATAAGGCCGTCGCGGATGCGGATGATGCGGCGGGCATGGCGGGCGACGTCCTCCTCGTGTGTCACGACGATAATGGTGTTGCCGCGCCCGGCCAGCTCGTCGAACAGGGTCAAAATCTCCGCGCCGGTCTTGCTGTCGAGGTTGCCGGTCGGCTCGTCCGCCAGCAAAATGGAAGGACGGTTCACCAAGGCGCGGGCGACGGCGACGCGCTGGCGCTGGCCGCCGGACAGTTCGTTGGGTTTGTGATGAATCCGGTCGGCGAGGCCCACGCTGGCCAGCGCCTCGAGCGCAATCCGCCGGCGTTCCTCGGCCGGCACGCCCGCGTAGATCAACGGCAGCTCCACGTTCCGCAGCGCGTCGGACCGCGGGAGCAGGTTGAAGGTCTGGAAGATGAAGCCGATCTCCTTGTTGCGGATTTCGGCCAACTGGTTGTCATCCATCTGGCTGACCTGAACGCCGTTGAGTTCGTAACTGCCGGAGGTGGGGGTGTCCAGGCAGCCGATCAGGTTCATGAGGGTGGATTTGCCCGAACCGGACGGCCCCATGATGGCCACATACTCCCCCCGCCCGATCTCCAGCGAGACCTCGCGCAAGGCGTGGATGGTCTCCGCGCCCATTTGATACAGGCGCGAGAGTTTTTCGAGGCGGATCAACATGGGGAGGTCGCGGGGGCCGGCCTGGGGCGGGTTCGAGTCGCGGTTCATTTCCGCATATCCTCGGCGGCTTCCTTGCCTTCCGCCTTCTCGCCGGTGGGCGGGCCGAGGCGGACCCGCTTGCCGTCCTCGAGGTCGCGGCTCACGGCGCGGTAGCCGCCCGAGATGACCTCCTGCCCTTCCTCGAGGCCTTCGAGGATCTCCCAATAATCATCGTCGCTGATGCCGATCTTGACGGGCACCATTTTTGCCACGTCGCCCTGCTTGAGGAACACGACTTCGATGGGTTTGACGGCGTCCCGGTTTTTCTTGTCCGGCCTGGGGGAGCTGTTGGTGGAAGGGGAAGGGGTGCCGGGGTTGGGCGCGGCGGGGTTGGTGTGGGAGGAGGAGGCGTTGGTGGCGGTCGAAGGGTTGCCTTTGGTTTCCTTCGGTTTGGGCAGGCGGGTGGTCACGCTGGCAATGGGGACGCACAGGACGTTGGTGCGCGAGCGGGTTTCGATCTCGGCCGTGACGGACATGCCGGGGCGGAAGGCCTCTTTTTCCTTGATCCGGATTTTGACTTCGAACTTGGTGGCTTCCTGCTGGCTGCTGCTGTAAGGGGAGGTTTTGGACGAGTTGGCGATTTCGGTAACGGTGCCGGTGAACTTGCGGTTTTTGAAGGCGTCCACTTCAAGCTGGACATTCTGGCCGGGGGCGATCAGGACGACGTCAATCTCGCCGATTTCGACGCGGGCCTCCATTTCATTGAGGTCGGCAATGGTCATGATTTCGGTGCCGACATTTTGGACGGTGCCGAGGACGCGCTCGCCGAGTTGCGAATTGAGTTTGCTGACGGTGCCGCTCAGGGGGGCGACGATGGTGGTTTTGGCCAGTTGCTCCTCGGCGCTGGCCAGCGAGGCGCGGGCCATTTCCACCTGGTGGGTGGAGTTGGTGAGCTGGGCGCTGGCGACGGCATGGGCGGCCTTGGCTTCGTCGTACAGGGAGGCGGAAACCAGTTTTTGCTGGAACAGCTCGGCCACCCGGCGGAACTCGGCGTCGGCTTTCAGCAGGTTGGCCTCGGCAGTGGCGCGGCTGGCCAGCGAGGATTTGTAGGCCGCCTCGGCCTGGTTCCGGTTGGCGATGTAGAAGTCGGGCTTGATTTTGACGATGAGCTGGCCCTTGGCGACCTGCTGCCCTTCTTTCACCGGCAGTTCGATGATTTCGCCGCTGACCTCGGGGCTGATCTTGACCTGCACCACCGGCTGGATTTTGCCGTTGGCCACGACGACCTCGGTCAGGTTGCGCCGGGCGACCTTCTCGGTCTGCACGGTGATGACGACTTCCCGTTTCTTGAGGATGGCCACCGTCGCCAGGGCGCCCACGCCCAGGACGAGGAGGGAGAAGACGAGAATTTTTCTGCCAGTTTTGGATTTTGCCATGTCAGCTAAATAAATATGACACGCGCGGGGTCATTTTGTTTCACGTTTTTCCTGGAGGGGGGAAGCTTTCGGTGTCCGGGCCCTTCGGTTTGCCCTCCCGGTTTGAGCCGCTTCCGCGCGGTTCGATTACCGTTTGAAAATGGCCTGCATCGCGAAGCCCAGGCCCACCATCGAGGCGCTGTAAAGCAGCCAGATGCCGAACACCCACGCCGCCGCCCGGGCGAAGGAAACGGCGGCCAGGCGCGCCAAGCCCACCGCGCGCACCGCCAGCAGCCACCAGACGAGGACATTGGTGAGCGCCAGCAGATTGTGGACCGGATTCTGGGGGTCGTAGTTCCGGAGGAGGAGGACCAGGCTCGGGCTGGCAAACAGGTTGCCGGTCACCAGAATCAGCAGCGTGCGCACGACGGTTTCCAGCACGCCAATCATGGCCGCCAGCCCGACGGCCTCGACCGCTTTCATGAACGGGAAATCCCGTTTGAACACGTTTCGCCCCACCAGCCACAACACCAGGCCCCAGAGAAACGGGACGGCAAACGCCAGCGCCGCCGGCGCCGCATACGCGCTGACTTTGGCCCCGATCAGCCCCCATTTTTCCGCCGCGTTCCGGACCTGTTCCGCCTGTTGCTCGGACATCTTCTGCCCGGCGATTTGCTTTTCAATTGCCTGGGAGGTGATCTCGCTGAGCTGCTGTTGGATGGCAGGCTGCGAAAAGACCAGCCACGCCCCGACCCAACTCACCAGGATGAGCAGCACGGCCGGCGCCACCCAGTTGCCCGCGGCGGGACCGCTGCGGGCCACATCGTCCATGACCTCGCCGGGCGTGGCGAAGAGGTTGAACAGGCGTGACGGCAGCGACATTCGAGGCGGAGCCGGGGGGCCGGCATCCGGCCCATGGAGGGGCGGCGGTTGGTTCATAGGCGATGTTCAGCGCAGGGGCCTGGGTCAAACGAATAAACCACGGCCTTGCAACTCGCGCAGCGCGGTCCGGGCGTGGCTCCGTTCCCGAAGCAGGTCACTGGCATGCACCTGTATGGGGGACTGGGGACATAAAGCAAGCTGTAAAATGTCGGTGACGAGAGTGTCTCTTTTCCGCCGGCAGGGAGACAAGGCGGGGCGGCGGGGGCTGCCGCGGGCGGATTTTCCGGCTGCCAGGCCCGGTGGAAGCGTTTCCCGGCGCCGGCGGTAAGGTGATGATTCTGGGCGGTTTTTACATTGTCTTGGTTCGTCGTTGTGCCAGTATGTTAGGGATGAAATACAGCCCTGTTCCCGTCCGCGCCGCTTGCTTAGGCGGCGGGAGCCGGGGGGGCCGCGGCGGGCGGGACCGAAGGCTGAGGTCGTGAGAATTGACGACGCGAAAACGGCTCGACAGGCGGCGGGAATGAGAGTTAACATTACTTAACTAAGCTAACTAAATATGACCACGAACCGATTCATCGTGCAGCGGCGCGCATTCACGCTGATTGAACTGCTCGTCGTGATAGCGATCATAGCGATTCTGGCGGCGATGCTGCTGCCGGCCCTCAGCTCGGCCAAGGAACGGGCGATGCGCACGCGGTGCGCCAGCAATCTGCGCCAGGTGGGCATCGGGGCGCATTTGTATGCCAACGACAACAGCGACATTCTGCCGCAGCGGAGCTGGCCCGTCGGGCAGAATCCGTGGCAGACGTATGAGGCCTGCCGTGTCAACTCGGGCACCAGCACCATTATCCGCGGCCCCTACATCCTGGGGCTGCTGTTCTTCTCGAAGGCGGTCGAGAATCCCGAGGTGTTTTACTGCCCCAGCGGGAGCAAGGTGTCGAAGAACTGGACTTATGCCTATTACAGCACCAGCCCGAACCGGTGGCCCTCGACGCCGCCCGACAGCGGGGACGACAATGTCCGGACCGGGTACAATTATTATCCGCAGCCGCCGGAGCTGGAGCGGGTGCAGGGCTATTTTGTGCCGGTGCTGGCTTACGGTTCGTATGTGGACAGCGTGGGCAACAAGCTGACCGAGCCGGTGCCTTTGAAAGTCTCGCAAGCCGACCCGAAGCGGACGATGTCCACGGATTTGCTGCACACGCTGGATAACATTCCGCACAAGACGACCGGGGGGAATGCGGGGGTCAACGCCCTGTTCACGGATGCGCACGTGCGGTTTCAAACCGTGCGGGCCAATCCCCAGGCGTTCAGCACCGTGTTGTGGGCCGACCCGGGCCCGGGGGGTTCCCCGCTGAATTTCCGCCGGATTTTAACCTATTTCCAGCCGTAAAGCTTTTGAGCGAATCAGAATCCTGCTCGAATGAACCATCAACAACCGAATCGAATGAAAACACCTGTTAGACTCCTGGTTGGTATCGCCCTGGTGGCCCTGTCGCCCGCG
>FWPV01007533.1_pt1 | contig 10272 bp, 8 predicted proteins | sample 2228371 | NCBI WGS metagenome assembly FWPV01 (sample SAMEA103939776, study PRJEB20133) | metagenome
TGGTTCGAATATAAAATTTATCCCGGAAATGCTCGACCGAGTACTCGAGTTCCCGCTCACGAGGCTGGATCACCCTGAATTTTCCCTCCGGGTTTGAGGCCTCAAGGTACCAATATTCATCGGAAAGGGTGCTCTCGCAAGCAATGAACAAATACTTTCTCGACTTCGACTTGTAAACGGATGCCTCGAAAGTTTCGTCGGTCTCGACGTAGACTTGCTCATCCGTAGCCGGGTCCGTCCCAAGGACATGCTTCATGATGCGGTACGGCCTTAAGGTCGTCGTGTCTTTGAGTGTATAAAAAACAGTTTTGTTGTCATCAGCCCAGGCGGCTAGGCCAGTTGTGTTGGGAATTTCGTCCTTGAATTCTTCTCCTGTGACCAAATTCTTGAAGCGCAGGGTGTAAAGCCGCCGGCTCACATTATCTACCCCGAAAGAGAGGAGGTTGTTGTCAGCGCTTACGCTCAGCCCCGTAACATGAAAATAGGCTTGTCCTTCGGCCATTTGATTGACATTGAGAAGCAGCTCTTCGGCCGCGTCCAGGCTACCTTTTTTTCGGCAGTAAAGAGGATATTCCTTCCCCTCCTCGAAACGGGTGTAATAATAATATCCTTGGTAACGGTAAGGAACGGACATGTCGGTCTGCTTAATCCGGCCGACAATTTCCCGATAGAGGGCTTCCTGGAGAGGTTCGGTGTGCTTCATCTTGGCTTTAAGATACTCGTTTTCAGCCTCAAGGTATTGGATGACCTTCGGGTTTTCTCGCTCGCGAAGCCAGTAATAATCATCTATTCTTGTGTGGCCGTGGGCAGTAAGCTCGTGTGGAATTCTTTCGGCGATGGGCGGTTGAATTTCGGCTGCCTGCTTCCTGCAGGATGGCGTAACTAAAAGAAGCCAAGTCAGGACAAAAACGAGCAAAGCACAGGGCTTAGCCCGGCATGGCGAACCTTGTTCGGAAATTCTCGGACGCTTCATCCTTGCCTCCTTTTTATTGATATTCCTGAATGTTGACCACTTGACGCTGTTCTAATAATAAAACCTGCCCGGCCAATCGGCCCTCTCTTTTGTTCACAACCTCATCTTGTAAACAACAGCCTAAGGCGAAATCTCCTTAACGAAAATATTCCGGAAATAAATGGGCGCAAGGCTGTCATGATTCTGCAGGCCGATGTAGCCCTCGGCTGCAAAGTCTCGCACTTTTCCCCTGGGTTCGGCAAGCCAGTCGATGACCTTTTTTCCGTTGAGCTCAACGACCAGCTTTCTGCCCTGGAAGGTTATTTTCAGGTGGTTCCACTCACCGCTCAGTCGCCCGGCCTTCAGCAGTGGAGGTTGGGCATCATAAATCGCTCCCGTCCCGTGGATTCCTTCGCCCGCATCGTAAATCTGAACTTCGAACGAATGGTAGATGTAATCGTCGCTTATCGGAACGAAGGGGACCCGGAGAAAGATGCCGGAATTGGTATTTTTCTCGGCGCACAAGTAATCCAGTTCGAGAACGAAATCTTTGAATTTTTTGGCGCTATACCAGAATAGCCCCATCCCGCCCTGAGATTTCAGGATGCCTTGTTTTTCATCCAGGTCGAAATGACCGGGTCCATAATGATTCCAACCATGTTTGGAATACCGGCCGCGGCTTCGGGGGAGGATTTCTTCATAGTTTTCGTAATACGTGACTTGACGGATGAAATCGAGCCCGGCGCGAATAGCTGGCTCTGGAGCGAGGACTTCTTCTTCGTTTTCGTACTCGATGGTCAGATAGCCGGCATAGTTCTGGAGAGTCAGTTCCGCCAAAATATCCCGGATGTTGGCCTTTCCCTTTCCAAAGGGTACGTCATCGATTCCTGGACCTGTCTTGAAATCGCTCCTGTCCTTGAGATGGACATCGATGATTCGGCCGCTGAGAAGCCGCAGCGCCTCGGCCGGAATCCGAGACCCCCTCATCCAGTGCCCTGTATCTGCGCAGGCGCCAATCCGGTGGTCCAGGTTTTTGATTTTTTCCAGGACTGTTTCAGGCTTAGCATAACGGGAGGGTTCTGGATGGTTGTGAATGGCCACTTGGATATCATACTCCTGGACGAGTTTGTCCAGAATTGGGAAATCCTCTTCCCGAGGCTCTGTCACGATGGTTTCAATTCCCATCTTGCGGGCAAAATCAAAGACGCGGCGCATGCTCGCTTCGTCGCGACCACAGTCAACGACGCCGTAGCTTACGAGTTTGACCCCTCCCCTGTCCAAAGCCTGCCGCACCCTCTGGAGCTGGTCCGCGCTCATGTTATGGTCGAACCGGGCTTCTTTACCCTCTTTGCTTAGAGGTTGGCCGGGATAAGCTTGGAGATATTGGATTCCCAAAGCTTTCGTTTTTTCGATAGCCTCGAAGAAGGTATACCTCCGGTAGGTCCAGGCCTGCATGGCCAAGGGGAATTTCTTAATCCGAACTTCCCCGTAGTCAGCCTGGTTCTGGATTCCCCAATTACCCCCTAAAATGGGGAGCATAAGCAAAAGGCAAAGGACTCCTTCCTTCCGATTCATGTTTCCTCCTCGCTCGACATTTTCTTGGTTTTTTTCTCTTTGTATCTTAAGTCGGACAATAAAAAAATTTCTCCGAACGAAAAAGCATTCTCTTTAGCGGAGAGTGCTCTTGAGGGCTGGAGTCGGGGAGCGATTCGATGGGTAAATCTTGGTTTAACCATCAATTTCCTGAACCTTGGGGAGCCTCAGCCGGGAGATGCCGGTCGCCTTTCCTTAAAGAAGATAAGAAAAACTACAGCACAGAGGACAGTAAGAACACATGGAACAAGGAAGACAGAGGTCCAATCCGTCGCTCCCTCGCGGGTGAAAAAATCATGCACCCAGCCGGCAAAAAGGCTGCCAATGTAGTTGCCAATGCCATAAGTAACCAGAGTTATCAGGCTCTGGGCAGAATGCCGAATGTCCCGGGGCGCCACGGTATCGACATAAATAAAAGCGGCCGCAAAAAAGAAGACGAAACAGAACCCGTGGAGAGCCAGGGATGCAATAACGAGCCAGGCGGGCTTGCCAATGGCGAAGATGATGTACCGGACAGGCCAGGCAAGAATGCCGATGACCAAGATGTTGCGAATGCCGATGCGGGTGATAAGATAGGGCAAGAGAAAAGCAAGGACAAAAATCTCTGCCACCTGGGCGATAGTCATGACCCATGGAAGAAAGGTGCTCGAAACACCGATTTTTTCAGACGTGAGGAAAGGAGCCGTCAGGATATAGTAGAACATGAGCTCGGTGGCAACAACAAAAGCAATGATGATGAAGAGGAGGAAATTCTTTTCCCTCATCATCCGGATCGCCTCCAGGAAAGCCCAGGGCTTGACCCCTTCGCGCCGGGGAGGCGTATGGGGAAGGCTGAAGCTTTGAAAACCCATGATCAGAGAAAAAACCCCAGCCAGAATCAGCATGTCCGCCTTTGCTGCCCAGATATTCATTTTGACAGCACCAACCCGCCATCCAGTTAAGATGTATCCAGCGGCAATCCAACCGATTGTCCCCCATACCCTTATTTTGCCAAAATCTTTCTCTGAGTTTTTAAGGTTGATGAAGGCAATCGAGTTGGTCAGAGCAAGAGTTGGCGCATAAAGAAGACAGTAGCCCAGCATGAGCCATGCCATCGTCGAGTAGCTGGTGACCGAGGAGGTAATAAGAAGAAAAATGCCACCTCCCAACTGCAAGAGAGCCAGGCATTTCTGGCTGGGGAAATAACGGTCAGCAACTTGACCACCAATAAAAGGGGCAATAATGGTTGCCAGGGGGAGAAGGCTGTAAATCAAGCTAAACTGGCCGCCGCTGAACCCCAGCGTGTTCTTCAGGTAATCTGAGAGGACAGGCGCCCAGGCACCCCAGATGGCGTACTGGAGAAACATCATCAAGCCAAGACGAAATTTGACGTTCATTCTCACCTCACCGGATTTTGAAGAGCTAAACCTCGACCAGGCCTGAACTTAGAGCCAGCCTTATCCTCGATAAATATGTTCGAGAAGGTCCATGACCGAACGAATCGGTGTCTCGATAAACTCAACGCCGATCTCATAAGGCCTTCCCGGTCTCGGCGGGCTTGACCATTTGACCTTGGCGCGTGCCTGAATGGACTTGCCCGTTCGGCCAGACTTGAGCTTGATATCAAAGACCTGGCCTGGCGGGAACGGGATCTCAGAAAGGAATTTTAAGCCGCCGGGCGAAGCATCCATGGCGCGAGCATGATAAATTCTTTTTCCCGCCCCAGGCCTTTCTGGGTCTTCATACTCGAGCACAATTTCACTGGCATCTTCCTGGCGAGGCTCTTTTCGCCTTTCCTCAGGAGCCTTTTTTTTCTTGGCCTTTTTTTTCCTCCAAAACATTTTCCCCTCATTTTCGTCCTCAAATTAAACCACTTCTCAAAAAAAAGCAACTTTTTTTCGGCTCCCAAAATTGGCTTGACATATTTCCATAGGATTATTACCATGGCCAAAGCACAAATCATGTCGATACAGATTGGGATTGTTCTGGGGGTGATGGTTCTTGCCTATGCCGGGGCCAAGGCAACCAAGCTCTCTGTGGAAATCAGCATGTTTGTTTCGGCGGTCGCCGGCGGGCTCATCGGCGCTCTCTTCTCCGCCCCGCCACTTGGCCAGATTCCCCGCCATCTTGTCGAGGGCTCGTTCACTTATCTGGATGTGATTCTTGTTTTCTTTACGGCCACCGTTTTTATGGCCATTGTCAGCGAATCCGGCGGGGTCAACTATGTTGTGCGGGCGACAGTTCGTTATTTCTATAATAAAAGAGTTATCGCCCTTCTCCTCCTGATGGTGATCATCCTCATCCCTGGAGCGCTGACTGGAGCGGGGAGCATCTCGCTTCTTGTGGTCGGAGCCCCGGTGGCCATGGCCTTAAGCTTGCTGGGGATTCCCTCGAGGCGCGTTGCCGCCATCCTGTTCATCGTTGCCGGGCTGAGCGCCGCTGCTCCGCCAGTAAACATCTGGGCCATGATTCTGACAGCCGGGACAGCAATTCCCTATGTCGGCTTCGAGCTTCCCCTGGGCATTCCCGTGCTTTTGCTCGGCACTTTCACTGTCCTCGTCCTCGGACTGAAAAAAGAAGGAACGATGAACCTCAGCCAGGCGCTCGAAAAAATGCCCGCCGTGCCCGCCGGGATGAAATGGTGGCGAGTTGGGCTGCCCTTCGTTGTCTTTTTCGGCTCGGTCATCGCCTACCGAGTCTGGCCTTTTCATTTTCCCGTCCTCGGGCTTCCCCTTGAGTTTACGCTTGCCGCCCTGGTCGCCTGGCTGGTAAGTCCCAAGAAGATTCATCTCCTCACCTTGAGCAGGGATACAGTCACCCGGCTGCTGCCTCTTCTTTCGACGATTGTCATTGTCGGTATGCTCCAGCAAGTGATGACGGCCACCGGAGTGCGTGGTCTTCTTTCCTTCGCTGTCATCAGCACGCCCCTTGTTGCCCTGCTCATTTCGCTGGCTATCATCATTCCCATTTCTGAGGGAGTCTTGACTTATGGCGCGGCAGCCGTGATTGGCATTCCTCTTATCTGGTATCTTGATTCGATCGGCTTTCATGCCACGGTAGCTATCGCTGGTCTCACCCTTCTTTGGCCGCTGGGGGATGGCCTTCCGCCGACGGCCTTGATTGGAAGGCTGAGCGTCATGGTTTCGGAATACAAAGGCTCCTACTGGACTTTCTTAAGAAGCACCTGGCTGCCCTGGATTGTCATCACCGTAGTGGGAATTCTGATGGTGGTTTTTAGTTCCAGGCTAGAGTTTCTTGTCCGGTGGAGCATGTAAGGAAAAAGGAGGTCTGATGCCTCTGGTGATGATTGCCTATTATCTCATTAGCGCTTTCCTGGTTGTGCTCCTCGCTTGGAATTTTGTCCGGGAGAAAAAAAACTTTGAACATATGCTCCTTTATCTTCTTGTGCTCATTCCCCTTGTCCTGCGGATTTTGAGGATAAAATAACCCAGCCAGGAGGAGAATTCTATGGTCAAGACATGGGCGACAAAAGCAGTCTTCGGGCTCATCTTCCTTGGCCTCGTCATTCCGGCCGGGTTGGACCTTTACCGCCATCGTCACTTCGACCTGACTATCGTGGCCGGACCCGGCGTCACCCGCGTCGTCGGGCTAAGCAATTACGGCCCTCGCCTTCGGGGGACCATCGGAGATACGCTTGTTTTTGTTCTGGAAGGAAAAGAAGAAGGGGGCAAGGCGCTGGTTATGGCGAACACCCATGCCAACGAGCCGGAGGGCCTTCTGGCAGCTCTGGTCATGATTGAGAACGCTGTTGTCGAGCAAGGGACGCTTTTTATTATCCCTCAATTTAACCACAGCGCCAGCCGGAACACCAAGCCGGGGGATGGCTATCCTCTTTATTTCCGCATCCCCACCGGATGGGGAATCAAGACATTCCGGATGGGAAACCGGGATGCTTCGCCGCTGGACCAGTGGCCGGACCCCGATGTCTACATCCACTATCCCGACCGGCAGCTTCTCTCTTTCATCGATGCGCGCAACACCAACCGGACATGGCCAGGCCGGCCTAACGGGTTGTTGATGGAAAGGGTCACTCATGCTGCAATGGAGCTCATGCGCCAAGAAAAGGTGGACATCGCCATTGACATCCATGGTGCCGAGACAATGTTCCCTGTGACTAACTGCATCGTGGCGCCAGAAAAATCCACTCGGATTGCAACCATGGCTGCTCTGACCGTCAAAGCAAAGGAAGGTTTTGATAGCCATGTCGAGCCCTCGCCAGTCGGCTTTCGCGGGTTAAGCCACCGGGAGATAGGCGACCATTCGGAGACCATGCCCTTTCTCCTTGAAGCTCCGATTCCATTTCTGGACCAGCCGACCGGACCAAAGACGGAGAAGCTTCTCCTCGACGGAAGGGACCCTTTCCTCCTCAGCCTGGCGCGGAAAAAGAAGCTCTTTGTTCCCTATGATGAATCAGGCTGGCCGCTCGAGAAAAGGGTCGGTCAACACTGTTCCCTGACCCTGGAAATCCTCCGTCAGTACGGGAGGAGAGACACCGAACGAGCAATTATCGTCCGAAATGTGCCCACCTATGCGGATATCGTCAAGAACGGCGTCGGCTATTATTTTCATGACCCATCTCAGGCTGAAAAAAGCCGGCTGTACAAGAATTAGCCCGGAAGGTAGACCATGAGAAAAAAGATTGCTTTGGCCATTGTTTTTGTTTTTATTCTGGTCGCGTCTTTCTTCATCCGGGGGCTGAAAGGAACGAAACCCGCTCTGTCCAGTGAAGGCTTGACCGGGGATGGATGCACAGTGGTTCTTGTCGGGAAGGATGCTTCGGCAGATGGTTCGACCATGACGACCCACACGGCTGATTGCGGCATTTGCGACTGGACATGGAGGCACGTTCCAGCAGCTTCTTATCCGGCGGGCGCGATGCGCAAAATCTACCACATTTCTCAGTTGAGAACCTGGCCCCCGGAGGAAGGCCTTAAGTGGGACCTTTATCTCCGGGATTTCACGGGGCTTGAAATCCCTCAGGTGAGCCGGACTTTTGCCTTCCACCACGGGATTTTCGGCTACATGAATGAACACCAGCTGGCCATGGGCGAATCGACAATCGGGAATGTCCGCAAGATCAGCAACCCAACGCCAGCAGCCAAGCTCGATATCACGATGCTCACCCTCCTGGCCATGGAGAGATGTAAGACGGCCCGCGAGGCCATCACTTTCATGGGCAGCTTGGCAGAAAAGTATGGCTACGGTTTCCATGACGGTGGGGAGATGCTGGCTGTAGCCGACCCAGATGAGGTCTGGGTTTTTGAAATCATGCCCGTTGGACCCCTCTGGACGCCCGAGAGCGGAAAACCAGGCGCTGTCTGGTGTGCCCAGCGGGTTCCGGATGACCATGTTTCGGTCTGTCCCAATGAATCCCGGATTGGCGAAATTGACCTGGCCAACAAGGATTACTTTTTGGCTTCAGAGCATGTCGTCTCATTTGCCATCGAACAAGGCCTTTATGACCCTCAGAGCGGCCGACCTTTTAGCTGGAAAAGGGCTTACTCTCCCGTCGTAGGAAGCGCTAAGTCGAACCCGCGGCGAGCCCGGATGTGGCGCTTCTTTGATTTGGTTGCCCCGTCCAAAAAATTTTCTCCTGAAACTCCGAACATGGATTTCCCCTTCTCGGTCAAGCCCGACCGCAAACTCTCCCTCGAGGACGTCATCGCCATCACCAGAGACAAGTGCGAGGGGACAGACTTCGACCCGCTTAAAGGCTTGCGCGGCGGCCCGCTCGGCAATCCCAACTACTCCACCACCACTCGAACCATTGGCACCAACCGGGCCGAATACACTACCATCACTCAATCGAGGAACTGGCTTCCAGGCCCCATTGGCGGAATTGTCTGGGTTGCCTTTGGCTCTCAGGACACTTCTTGCTACCTTCCACTTTACGCTGGCATTAGCGATATTCCAGATTCGTTCGAGGTTGGCGACCACTGGGTCCTGAACCGCGATTCCGCCCGGTGGGCGTTTGATTATACAGATTTTCATGTCCAAGTTGCCTATTCAGCCGCCATCCAGGATGTGCGGGCGGCTCAAGCAAAGTGGGAAAAAGCGACTATCGAACGAATCCCGGCCATCGACAAGGAGGCACTTGCCCTTTACAACCGAGAACCCAGTCAGGCGCGCAATTTCCTTACCCATTTCTGCATTAACCATGCCCGGGATGTCATTCAGGCCTGGTGGGAGTTGGGCGACAACCTTCTCGTGAAATACAATCATTTTGGAATTTACAACCCGGAAAAGAGGACGGTTGAGCGGTCGGTGCTGGCCAGCCCGCCTGCCTGGTGGAGAAAGGCGATTAAAATTTATGATGTCCTTCTCGAACCAACCGACCGCGGAGAAAAAAAGACAATGGAGCTAAGAAGATAAAAAATATTGACCAAAATTTATAATCAACGAAAAGGAGGCCATCATGAAGGTTAAAAGAATCTGTTTTCTTGTTTTGTTAGCCGCATTTTTGGCTTTTCTCGTCGCCCTGGTCCCCCAGCCGGGCAAGCCGCCGGTCACAACGAACATCGACGAAGAGGAATATCCGGATGGATGCACAGTCATCATGGTCGCGAAGGGCGCTTCGACCGACGGTTCGACCATCGCCACCCATACCTGCGATTGCGGCACCTGCGATTGGACCTGGCGCCATGTTCCGGCCGCTGACCATAAGCCAGGAGAAATGCGAAAGATTTATCACATCAACCAGTATAAGACCTGGCCCCCCGACGAAGGGCTCAAATGGGACCTTTACAAGAGAGATTTCACTGGTCTGGAAATTCCCGAGGTTGCCCACACCTACGCCTATCATCACGGCATGTTCGGCTACATGAATGAGCACCAGCTGGCGATTGGTGAGTCAACGATTGGCTGCGTCCGAAAACTTCAGAACCCCACCCCCACCCCGGCTTTTGATATCACCATGCTCACCCTCATTGCGATGGAGAGGTGTAAAACAGCTCGCGAGGCGATCCAGCTGATGGGTTCTTTGGCTGAAAAATATGGCTACGGCTATAACGACCATGGAGAGATGCTCGCTGTCCACGACCCGAACGAGGTGTGGGTCTTTGAGATCATGCCCGTCGGGCCGTTGTGGACACCGCAGAGTGGAAAGCCTGGAGCGGTCTGGTGCGCTCAACGGGTGCCGGATGACCATGTGTCTGTTTGTCCCAACGAATCCCGGATTGGGGAGATCGACCTTGAAAACAAAGATTATTTCATGGCTTCCGAGCACGTGGTTTCTTTTGCGATTGAGCAGGGCCTTTATGACCCCCAGAGCGGCAAGCCCTTTAGCTGGAAGAGAGCTTACTCACCTGCTGAGGGAAGCGCGGTCAGCACCGAGGGCCGCCGGGCCCGGATGTGGCGCTTCTTCAACATCGTTGCTCCTTCTCTCAACCTGAGTCCGGACAAGCCCAACATGGACTATCCTTTTTCGGTTAAGCCGGACCGCAAGATTTCTGTTCAGGATGTCATGAACATTACCCGTGACCGGGCCCAGGGGACTCCTTTTGACCGCGTTAAAGGGATGCGGGGCGGACCTTTTGGCAACCCTAACTATTACGGGACAACTCGAACCATCTGCACCCCCAGTGTCGAGTACACGACCGTTACCCAGTGCCGGGGCTGGCTCCCCGCCCCAATAGGCGGAATTGTTTGGCTTTGTTTTGGCCTTCAGGATACCTCCTGTTACATGCCCCTTTACGCCGGGATCACTGATGTCCCGGATTCCTTTAAGA
>FWPV01016750.1_pt1 | contig 10272 bp, 3 predicted proteins | sample 2228371 | NCBI WGS metagenome assembly FWPV01 (sample SAMEA103939776, study PRJEB20133) | metagenome
AATAAAACATGTCAATTTTTTTTATAAAATTTTTATTAATTATTTTTTTCGGTTAAAAATTTTACTGGTTAGAAATTTATTGCTTAATCCTTTTAGATTTTTAGCGAGGTTACAAAAGCAATTTCCAATTTTTAAGCATTTTTAATAGGATGCAATATTTTTATAACCAGCTGTGTTGAATATTTTTATTTTTGGAGTTAAATTATGAAAAAAATTTATCATTTTTTAAAAACTTCGTTTTTACTTTCTAAACTAAACCTCGTTTTCCTCATAATGATTTTTAAACTGATTTTAATTCTTTCAATCCAGCAGGCTAATTCACAGTTTTCTCTTGCAGCTGAAAATTTAAAACAAATAAAAACTGGAACTTATCCATCTATCTTTGCTATAAATCCAATAAACAATAAGGTTTATGTTGGAAATTATAACAGCAAAACAATTTCAATTATATCAGAGGAAAATGATTCGGTTATTTCAACTGTTGGTTTTGGACCTGTGAAAAAATTTAAGATTGATACTTCAAATAATTTAATTTATGCATTAAACACAACTGGGTATCTACGCAGCATAGATGGACAAACTAATTTGCTTAACAAGTCTTACCTTACAAAAGTAACTGATTTTGACTTAAGTCCAGATTTTTCTAAAATTTACGTTTTATACGCCAATGTTATTTATGTTTATAATGCTTCTATGCTTAAGCTTATAACGAAAGTTAGCATAGCAGAGAAAGGTTTCGCTGCTCAAGGCATTTTAATTAATAAAAAGACCAATAAACTTTTTGCTTATGGAAAAGGGGGTAAACTGAAAATTTTCGATTCAATAAAAGATGAATATTTATATAAAGTTGATTTAAAAGGCGACAGTCCTTATAACAGCATTGTTTCTGACGACAACAATGGTAAAATTTATCTTTATTGCTACAAAGCAAAAGCGTTTAATGGAATTATAGGCATTGATAAAAATGACACTATTTTTGGAGAATACCAATTTGGAGATTGGAACACTTTAAAGGAAATAAAATTTAACAACGGCAAAATTTACTTTACAAAAAATAATGTTGAGGGAATATATATCTTAAATAGTAGTGATGTAAGTTATACTGACACAATCTTATTAAATGCAGGAGTATTTGAATTCAATCCTTTAAAAAATATTATGGCTGTGCTTTCGCCAATGGGGGTAGGCGATCAGGAAGCAAAATTAAGCATAGTTGACTTAACTACCAAAGTTTCTCAATCTTTTAATGTTTTTTCTGCGATTTCGAGCACTCAGTCTCCATTTTCTGGGTATGTTAATTCCCCATTAGCCATTTCACTAAATCCCCTCAGTGATAAAATCTATTTTTCATACCTTTACAATTACCCAAAGCAAACTTTAAAGTCAAGAACATATTCAACAACGATAGGTGTTGCAAAATTGACAGCAGAAATTTCTCCCAACCCTCAAAGTAAATTTTCGACAGGCTGGCTTCCTACTCCAAAAATAACACTAATGTCAGCTCCAAAAGCAAAGATACTTTTGCCTTTTGCAGGTGCTTATGGATTGCCTTTATCCGTTGATAACTCTAATACTAACTACATGCCATCCATAGGAAATCAGGGAGCTGTTAATTCTTGCACTGCATGGGCAACCACATATTATTATAAATGCTATCAAGAAGCAAAAGATAATGGTTGGACACTCAGGCCCGGTTATGATACATCGAAATTATGCTCACCTGCTTTTGTTTATAATCAAGTAAATAACGGTGTAAATCAAGGAACAACATTTACCGATGCATTTATGATTCTTAGCAACATGGGCGTTGTATCCTGGGATGAGATGCCTTATTCTCCAGATCCTGCAAATTATTATTCTTCAGATAACATTGACTTTGCCTCTCTGCCGGAAAAAGAAGATTATAAAAATGCAGCAAAAAATAGAGCAAATTCATATTCACATGTTTGTGGAACTGGAGAAACTGCCTGTAATGATACAAATATTATTCAATTGAAAACTCTCTTATCAAATGGCGACCTTTTCGTCTTTGCGATGAATGTTGATGCAACTTTTCAAGGATACAATGCGGGGAATTGTTATGAAACAAGAACAGATATAAGCGGTGGTGGTCATGCGATGACAATTGTCGGCTACGATGATAACTATGGTGGAGGTGTTGGGGCTTTTAAAATTGCAAATTCATGGGGCACTGCGTGGGGATGCTCTGGTTATGCCTGGATTTCTTATAATTCTTTTAAAGCAAATGCTATCGAAGTCTGGACAATGACAGACAAAATTGACTATTCACCAACAATTTTTGCAGAAATCGACCTAAATCATATGAACAGAGGTAGAATGAATATTTCATTTAGCGTTGGACCAAATCACATAGCCCCTGTCTGGACCTTTAATTATTACACAGGCTCATCTTTATATTATTACCCTGATCCACGAGACAATTACAGCGCCTTCATCGACCTGACGGAAGCCTCTTCTTATTACTGCCCGGACAGTTCAAATCAAATGTGGTTCATTAAAGTTGTAAACAATGATGCAGCTAATTCTGCCTCAATTGACAAATTGCAAATAGAAAAAAGTGGTAGAATTATGAAAAGTTATAATCCACCTGTTCCAGTTGCCCCATCCTCAACAAACTATGCAGATATAACTGGCTTAAAAATAACTTTAATAATGCCAAACAGTGCTCAAACAGGAGAGACAGTAAACATTACCAACTTAAGTGGTGAAAATTTTGCAACAAACTCAATGAGTATTCAACTTACTCGCTTAGGCTATTCTGCAATTACGGCAAGTAATGTAGTTATTGTAAGTGACACTATGATGACCTGTGATTTTGATTTATCTTCAGCAATTCCAGGCGAGTGGAATGTAAAGGTTCAATCGCCTGCTGATGGTTGTTCATATACTCTGCCAAATGGATTTTCAATAACTGAGGGGTTAAGTATATGTAATGTCACAACAAATGCAGATAGTGGGGCAGGTTCTCTCCGAACTTGTTTAGAATTGGCAAGTAATACCGTAGGGATAAATATAATTAATTTTAATATTTCTAATCAAACAATTTCCCCAAATTCTCAACTTCCAGCTATCTCTGATACCACTGGTGCTACAATCATTGATGGGATAGGAAAAAATATTACAATTGATGGTTCTTCCTGCATAGACTGTGATGGGTTTAGAATAACAAGTGCAAATAATGAAATTAAAGGGCTTACAATTATTAATTTTAACAGCGACGATTATGCAGGAATTAGAATTACAGGAACGCAAGCCACAAGTAATTCAATAACAGGTTGCAAACTTGGTAATAATGGCACAGTTGCATCTGAGAATTATAATGGTATTGTAATTGAATCTGGCGCTAAATCTAACATTATAGGTGGTTCCACTTCTGATGAAAGAAATATTATTTCAGGAAATAGATCAAACGGCATTTTAATTTATGGTGCTGGAACCAATAGCAACTTGATAACAGGAAATTACATAGGCTTGAATTCTACAGGTAATTCTGCAATTGCAAATGGAAATGGAATTCAAATATCTGATGGTGCATCATCGAACATAATTGGTGGAACAAGCGAAGGAACAAGAAATATTATTTCAGGGAATACATCAAATGGCATATACATATATGGTTCTGGCTTGACAGGTCCTTCAGATAACCAAATAACAGGAAATTACATAGGCACAAATTCAAGTGGTTCTTCTGCAGTGCCCAATTCAGTTGGAATTTTTATTGCTAATGGAGCCCAATCGAATACAATTGGTGGCATAGCAGCAGGGGAAGGAAATTTAATTACATTCAATTCTGGGGATGGTATTTATATTGAAGGAGCAAATACCGACTCTAATAAAATTTCAGGCAACAAAATTCATTCAAATGGCGCTCTTGGGATAAACTTGGCAGGAGATGGTGCAAATAATAACATCCAACCGCCAACAATTGCAACTGCTACTCAAAATGGCTCAAATTATGATATTGGTGGAACAATCGTTACCTGTCCAAATTATCCATGCAGGGTGGAACTGTTTAGAGTAGATGATACCGCCTCAGGTGTCGTTCCCGACCCTTCGGGCTATGGCGAAGGCTTTGAGTATCTTTCATCAGCAACAATCGCCGCAGGCAACAATTTTACTTTCACTAATGTCTCAATCTCTGGAGGTGCAACAATAACTGCTACCCTCACCGACAATGCCAGCAATTCAAGCGAATTTGGAACTAATTATTCCTTGCCTCCCCTGGTCGTAAATAACTGCCCTGGCTGGACTGTTACAACCGATGCCGATAGTGGTCCTGGCTCTCTCCGTGCCTGCATCACTGAAACAAATTCTGTCGCAGGCACACAAACAATTACATTCTCCATTTCAGATTATAGAATTTTAATAGAATCTCCCCTGCCAGAAATTTCCGACAATACAGGTGGCACTATAATCGATGCCACAGGAAAAAATATTATTCTTGATGGCACAAATTGCACAAATTGCAATGGCTTGACAATATCAAGCGCTAATAATCAAATAAATGGGTTGACAATTATTAATTTTAATTCAAATGGCTATGCAGGAGTTAAAATCTCAGGAGCACAAGCTACAGGTAACGAGATAACAGGCTGTAAACTTGGAAATGATGGCACAAGCGCACGCGCAAATTATTATGGAGTAGTTATTTCCTCTGGCGCCACGGCAAATATTATCGGCGGTGCAACTGAAGCGGAAAGAAACATTATTTCTGGAAATATTGACGCAGGTGTCGATTTGAATGGAACAGGAACAAATTATAATCAGATAAAAGGAAATTACATCGGAATAAATGCAAGCGGAACTGCCGCATTGGCAAATGGAGTTGGTATTCACATCTATAGTGACGCTTCTTCAAATATTATCGGTAGCACAACAGTAGGAGAAGGAAATATCATCGCTTATAATTTATCTGATGGAATTTACCTTGAAGGCATGGGAAGTGATTTTAATACAATTTCAGGTAACTTAATTTATTCAAATGGTGGTTTGGGGATTGACTTAGAGCCGGATGGCACTGGGGCTGGAAGCGGCACTAATAATAATATTTCTCCCCCTCTTGTATCTTCAGCCTCAGTCACTGCACTTAACACTTATACTTTCTCTGGAACAGCCTGTGCAAATTGCACGGTAGAACTTTTTTTGGTTGATAAACTCTCTCTTTCTGTTGAGGCTGATTCAACAGGATACGGCGAAGCAATTGAATATCTGGGCTCTGGCAGTGCAGATGGCACAGGAAATTGGACGATTTCCGGTGCTACAATCCCCGGAGCAACAGGATATTATATTACTACAACTGCAACTGACTCTGATGGAAATACTTCAGAATTTTCTCAAAATTATGAGATTGCATGCATTAGTTGGCAAGTTATGACAAACTCTAATGGGGGCAATGGTTGTTTGCACGCATGCATTGAAAAGGCAAATTCTGAAGTTGGAACTCAAACAATCAATTTTATGATTTCAGACCAAACAATTTCTCCTACTACCCAACTTCCTACGATTTCTGATAATACTGGGGGGACAATTATAGATGCAACAGGTAAAAATATAACAATAGATGGAAATTCTTGTGCGAATTGCAATGGATTTTATATTACTTCATCTAATAATCAGTTGAAAGGTTTAACAATAACTCGTTTTAATTCAAGTGAGTATTATGCGGGCATCCACATCTCAGGTGCAAGTGCAACTTATAATATTGTTTCTGGTTGCAAAATTGGCAACAATGGAACAACTGCAAGGGCTAACCGATATGGAATTATTATTCAAAATAGTGCCTCCTCAAATATTATAGGTGGAACAACTGAAGCAGAAAGAAACATTATTTCTGGCAACACTGCATCTGGAATCTATATTTCAGGAACAAATACTAACTCAAATGTTATTAAAGGAAATTATATCGGGTTAAACTCTGCAGGAACTGCTGGTATAGCAAACAGTAACCACGGAATTTATATTTATAATGGTCCAAAATACAATATTATAGGCGAATCAGATGAGCTGGGAACAGGTGGAGCAAACCTAATTGCTTACAATACTATGGATGGTGTTTATGTATATGGGGGAAATACTGATTATAACAGAATATCAAAAAATAGTTTTTATTCAAATGGAGAATTAGGAATTGACCTTTATCCAAATGGTGTAAATATAAATGACACAGGTGATACTGATACAGGTGCTAATCAGCATATGAATTACCCTGTAATTGACATTGCATTTTTTAATACTTTTACCGGCAACACTTTAATTGTGGGAAGATTGGATACACCCAATGCTTCTTCAACAACAATTGAACTATATATTGCTGATGTTTCCTCAACAGTCAATGGAGAGGGGAAAACTTATATTACCACGGTTACTCCTTTGGATGACTCACCAGGTAATTGGGAGGTCACTTTATCTGGCTTGTCAGTAGGTCAATATATTACTGCTATTGCAATAGATTCACAGGGGAATACTTCTGAGTTTGCAAAAAATGTTATGGTCGATGATATCAAATTAACTTCTGTTGAAGTTGGAGTTATGCCTACAGTTGCTGGAATTAACCCTGTAAATGATAAGGTATACATTGGTAATTATAAAAGTGGCACTACATCTATAATTGATGGTACTACTGACGAAGTTATCACGACACTGAAAACCGGAGCAATAAAAAGATTTAAATTTGATACAACTAATAACAAAGTTTATGCCTTAACTACAGGTAATTTGTTGAGAGTTATCGACGGCAGCAATAATTCAATGTTGGCTAAAGCTTATTTAAATGGCATTGCTGATTTTGAAATTAACTCAACAGCAAACAGACTGTATATCCCATTCTATAAAAGATTAGGGCGCTATTCTTATCAGCGGGGGATAAAAGTATATAAAATTGATTATGCTTCATCAACTTCCACATTTCAGTTTTTAAGAGATGTATATTTTAATTCTGAAGACATATTTCCAAGTGCAGTTTTGTTTAATCCTTCCAATAGGAAAATTTATGTGTGGGGTTCAAATAATAAGGTAGTAATTTTAAATGGAGATGTGGAGCCCGAAATATATCTAACCACAATCACTCTACCCACAAATATCCAGACAATTGCCTTAAACACAACAACTAATAATCTTTATGCTCTTTGTTATAGTTTTAAAAGCCCTGCTTTTAATGGAGTTGCAGGTATAAACAGTTCAGATGTGGTTTTTGCAACAAGAAATCTCGATGAAGGGCTTGCAAAAATTAATTCGCAGGTAGATAAAATTGCAATAAATACATTTCTTAATAAGATTTATGTTGGTAAAACAGATTACAAAAGGGGAATTTATATACTTGATGGAAGTGATTTAACTGTTATGGGACCCGGAGGAGCGAGTCCTTCTATAAGCACAAAGGCAGGCAAATTTGATGTTGACAGCACGAAAAATTATCTTGCGGTTGTTAGTCCTGTTGAAATCTATGGAAGCACAACTACTATTCAGATTTATAATAGCTATACTGATTTGGATTCGGTGATAACAATAAAAGACATTTCAGATAAAGCAATTAAAAATTATGCTCCTGCTATAGCAATTCCAGAAAACCCAGTTAATTTTATGACAATAAATAAAAACAATAACAAGATGTATTTTGCTTACCTCAACGAATATAAACAACCCAACAATGCCAGAACAAAAACATTTTCCACACATATTATTGTGGCAGAAATGCCTTGGCCACCTTCCTCGCCTGCACCTGAACCTCCTGCAAGACTCGTAAAGAATGAAGAGGAAGACGAGACAGAGAATTTAACAGCACAAGTTCCAATTTCACAGCCGTTGACTGTAACAAACTTACATACATATCCAAATCCGTGGACAGGCAGTGGGCAAATAACATTTAGTGCTGAATCCGCAACAGGAAATACACCAATACAGGCAATATTAAAAGTATATGACATTAGAGGCAAATTAGTATTAAATTATGTAACCCCTATTTTGGATATAACAACACCAGATGCCTGGGGTAGAGGAATTGACCTGTTTTCATTTAATCCTCAAAATATGTCTGGCAGGCAATTAAGATGTGGTATTTACTTCTATTACCTTTATCTTAAAGATGAAGTAAATCAAACACTTGAATTTAAAGGAAAAATTGGCATAGTTAGGTGAGAATTCATTATTTAAGAATTTAAACAAAATCAAAAGGTATCTTCAATTTTTTAAGCCTGTTGCTCAAGTCAAAATTGAAATAGTAAGTTTTAACCTAACTTGAATCTCTAACCACTGTTTTTAAAGCCCAGACTAAGAGGAGAGAGAGAGTTTGGGATATTGTCTAATACTAAAAATGGGAACTTATTAGGGAGTGAAAAGGTTGTTGAAGAAGTAAAGAAGATGACGCTGGAGCTAATTAGAGAGAAGGATTGTTCTAAATTAAGTCATCTAAGTATGGAAGAGATAGCAAATGAAGAAGTAAAAAATACAATGAAGAAAAAGCAAAAGGAAGAAAAGTGAGGCTTCCCTACGGAGAAGTAGATTTTTAAACGGCAAAGTTATTTGGTCACAAAAGAAGCAAATGCCAATCCTTACGCCGTTTCCGCCATTAGGATTTCTATCAATGTAGTAAGACCCTTTCAGGGTCGTTTCGCAAACATAAATGTTTGCCCTACATTTATTGGTAACTCGAGAAAGTATAGTCGTCAAACGGATGTCTGTATTGCTGAAATCCCGATGGGGCTAAAAGCCCCTTATTACATTGTCTAAAACACCCCTACGCCCCTCTACAAGAGGGGAATAAAACACCCCGGCTTTTCGAGTCCCCCTCTACAAGAGGGGAATATGCGAAGAAATTCCCTTTTTGGGAAGGGGTGGATGACAACTTTGCTTATACTTAAACTATGAAACCACTTTTTTCTGAAAGCATTTCTTTTCTTGCAGATGCGGCAAAATACGATATTTGCTCTTCATACCTATGTTTTCGAGGTAAAAAAGTTAGTGGCCGAAAAGGTGATATTTCTGGACGATGGATTTATCCTGCATCTTTGCCTGATGGAAAGACTGTTTTTTTGATGAAAATCCTTCTTACAAATTATTGTGAGAATGATTGTGCTTATTGCATTAACAGGAAATCTTCAAATGTGAAACGATACTCCATAGAACCCTCAAAACTTGCCGAACTATTCATTAATATAAATCGGAAAAAAATTGCCGATGGTTTGTTTCTTACCTCAGCAGTATGTAAGAATCCCGACTCAACAATGGATAAAATGATTGAAACAATTGAGTTGCTAAGGAAAAAATATCAATACAAAGGATATATACACCTGAAGATACTCCCAGGGGCAAGTTTTGAGGCTATAAATAAAGCTATATTGCTTGCAGATAGGGTGTCTGTAAATATTGAAGCCCCATCATCAGAAACATTAAAAATTCTAACTCCACAAAAGGACTTTTATGAGGACATCATACTTAGAATGAAATGGATTAATGAATCACTGTTAAATTATCCACGACATACAATTACATACAAAAGGAACAATTACCCTCCAACCCAGACAACTCAATTTGTGGTAGGGGCTGCAGGGGAAAACGACAAGGAAATACTTACAACGACAAATACGCTTTATCTTAAGTTTAACTTAGCCCGAGTATATTTCAGTGCTTTTCAACCAATTGATGATTCCCCCCTTTCCAGCCACCCACCAACTCCCTTAATAAGAGAACATAGACTTTATCAATCGGACTTCTTAATAAGAAAATATAATTTTCAAATTGATGAAATTATATTTGACCAGAGAGGAAATCTGCCTGAAAAATTCGACCCCAAATACAACTGGGCAATTCATCATCCAGACTTTTTTCCTGTTGAAGTAAATAAAGCAGGCAAAGACGAATTATTAAGAATCCCAGGCATCGGTCCAATGACTGCTTCAAGGATAATAAAAGAAAGAAAAAAAGGCGTGTTAAAGTCACTTGATGATATTTCAAAACTTGGCGGTATAGTTAAAAGAGCCAGAGATTTTATTCTTCTCAATGGAAAATTTTACCCTAAGCCATCGCAGTTAAGCCTATTTTCAAATATATAATTTCAATATAACTTTGGCTATTCGAAACAGTTTTACTAAGAAATTAAATCCATAGAGGCTGTCTGATAAACCCTATTTTGGCTAAAATTGTATGAGTTTGGTGGAAAAAACTTATACGAAAATGTGAAATTTTTTGAATTGTCGGACAGCCTCCATAGGCTGCAGGTTTAATCGGTTAAATTAATTAAATAAATAATTAATAAAC
>FWPV01016753.1_pt1 | contig 10271 bp, 9 predicted proteins | sample 2228371 | NCBI WGS metagenome assembly FWPV01 (sample SAMEA103939776, study PRJEB20133) | metagenome
TCGTGACCGTGGCGAAGACGGCGGGCTGGGGCGTGATCGTCTCCCACCGCAGCGGCGAGACGGTCGATCCGTTCATCGCGGACTTCACGGTTGCAATCGGGGGCGGCAAGATCAAGACCGGGGCGCCGGCGCGGGGCGAACGGGTCGAGAAGTACAACCAGCTGATGCGGATCGAGGAGGACCTGGGCAGCCGGGCAGTCTACGCCGGTCGGGGAGCGTTCGTGCGTGGCTGAACCGGCCCTCTCCGCCCTGCACGTGCGCAGGGATCCGGTAACATCGCGCGATCTGCTCCCCGCAGCCCTGGCCGTCGCCTCCATCCTGGCCTCGCCGCACGTCCAGCCACCGTGGGTCCTTGCGGTACTGGTGATCCCGGCCTCGCTGATCCTCTACCTGATCCCGGCAACGAAGGCGTTCTCGCCGGCCGCCATCCTCGTCTCCGCCCTGTACGCCTTCGGCATAGTCCCGCTCTTCGTGTACGCGGTCACATTCGCCATTCTCGTATGCGGATTCCTGATCTTCCGCCCGGGCCGCGAGGCATCGATCGCCTGCCTCTACTATTTTGCCGCCGCCACCGCCGGCGCGGCCCTCGTCCTTGCGTACCTGGATGTGTTCTATCCGCTCGCGGCGCTCTTCGGGGTCGTCATCGCCGTCCTCCTGAAGGTGCTCTTTCGGGGGCGGGAGGACGGCCTCGCGGTCGAGGCGCTGGGGATCGCGATGGGGATGTACCTCATCCACGATCTGCACTATCACGTCGACCTGCCCCTGATCGCGCTCGCGGTCGCCGTGGCGTTCTCGTTCGGCTACTTCTCCTACCGCTTCCGCACCGCCGACCTGAGCGGCCTCTTCTCCGGCGCTCTCGTGGGCCTCATCCTGATCCTGTTCACCTGGGAGACCTACCGCATCTCCTGGTTCCTCGTCATGCTCGCCTTCTTCGTCCTGGGATCGCTCTGCACTCGCTACAAGTACGCCTACAAGGAGAGACTCGGCGTGGAGCAGTCCCACGGCGGGGCGCGGGGCTACCGCAACGTATTCGGGAACGGCCTGGTATCGGCAGCGGCCGCGATCCTCTACGGGATCTCTGGCCAGCCGCTCTTCGTGGCGATGTTTGTGGGGAGCGTGGCCGCCGCCGCAGGGGACACGGTGGCCAGCGAGATCGGGGTGACGGGGGGATCGCCCCGCCTGATCACGACGTTCCGGAGGGTGCCGGCCGGGACGAACGGGGGCGTGACCCTCCTCGGCGAAGCCGCTGCGATCCTGGGCGCGGGAGCGATATCCCTCTTCGCCGTCGCGCTCGGTGTGGTCGACCCGCTCACGGGGGGGATCTGCACCCTGGCCGGCTTTGCCGGGACGAACCTGGACTCCCTTGCCGGTGCGACCGTGGAGAACCGGGGGCTCATCGGGAATGCCGGGTCCAACCTGATCGGGACGCTGGGGGGAGGGGCGGTTGCGCTCGTCCTCGTATACCTTCACCCGTTTGCCATCTTTTGATCCACGCAGGAGAGTCTATGAACCGCGATGATGGCTGGCTGAACCGCACGGTGATCGGCGCCGGGGTGACGAGTTTTCTCTCCGACCTCGGCCACGAAGCCGTCACCGTGCTGCTCCCCTCGCTCCTGATCGTCCTGGGCGCCCCCGTGTATGCGCTGGGCGTGATCGAGGGGGTGAGCGACGGCGCATCGAGCTTCGTCAAGCTCTTCTCCGGCCACCTCTCGGACCGTCTCGGGAAGAGAAAGGAGTTCGCGCTCGCCGGGTACTTCGCCACCGCGATCTTCCCCGCCTTTGTTGCGGTCGCGACCGCATGGCCCGTTGTCCTCCTCGGCCGCGTCATCGGATGGGTGGGCCGCGGGACGCGGGGGCCGCCGCGCGACGCGATCCTCGCCAAGTCCGTCCCGCCGCAGGACCTCGGGAAGGCCTTCGGGTTCCACCGTGCGGGCGACACCCTCGGGGCGATCGCCGGCCCGCTGGTCGCCCTGGCCCTGCTCGCCTCGATCGGCATCCGGGAGATCATCTGGCTCACCCTCATCCCGGGCTTCCTCGCCGTCGGATCTTTCTGGCTCCTCGTGCGGGAGAAGAATCCGGCGCCCTCCCGCGACCGGATGAACCTGGTCGCTTCGCTCCGGGATCTCCCGGAGAGGTTCAAGCGGTTCCTCGGGGCGGTCCTCGTCTTCGGGATCGCCGACTTCTCGGACACGCTCCTCGTCGCCTTTGCCATCGTCGCCCTGACGCCGTCGCTCGGGTTTACGGCTGCGACCGCCGCCGGCGCCGCCCTCTATGTCATTCGGAACGCGGTCTACGCGGCGGGGTCCTACCCGTTCGGCGTCCTCGGGGACCGCTTCGGGCGGTGGAGGGTGCTTATCTTCGGATATGCCGTCGCCTTCGTGATGTACATCGGATTCGCCGTCGTCCCGCCGGGCCTCTTCATCTACGGAGTGCTCTTTGCACTCGCCGGCCTCTATCTCGCCGCCGAGGATACACTCGAGGGGGCCGTCGCGGCCGAACTCGTGGAGGAGCGCCGCCGGGGTACCGGATTCGGGGCACTCGCCACCGTGAACGGAATCGGCGACCTGGCATCGAGCATTGTCATCGGGTTTATCTGGACGTTCGTCGGATACACCGCCGGATTCCTCTTCGCCGCGACGGTCGCTGCTATCGGGACACTGCTCCTGGCCGCCGCACGCTCCCGTTCGTATGATGTCCGATGAACGGGGGGTGCACCTGAAAGCATTAATGCCTTGCAGACCTATCCCGGGTACATGAAGGGCGATGAGGTCCGCCCCTAACCGCCGCCTGCCGGCTGATGACTTCTGGTTCCCCGGCGATCCCCTTCAGCGCATCGCCGCCGGGCAGGTCGATGCCTGCCTTCGTAGAGATCGCACAGGACAGGGCAGGGCATGGTCACAGTTCGCAGGTTCTTGGGGGACGCGGCGCGACCCCCGGATATGAAGGGCAGCTCCGGGCACCTGCGGCAGGGATGGGCGGGGGCATGACGGACAGGTCTTCGTCATCCCTGAACGAGCATCAGGCCCGCTACCTGCGGTTCTCCTGCGAGCATATCGACAGGCTCCTCGGCGAGATCGAAGCCATCCTGAATACCTCCACGTCACGCGCCGCCTTCCCGAGATACGCCCCCGATCTCGACCCCGCCCGGCGGCGGACGATCGAGGACTTCGTCGCCCGCCTGCGCGCCCAGGTGGTGCGGATCCTGGATGGCCAGGGCATCCCCCGGGATCAACCGCGTGTTCCGGCCTCCAGAGCCATCCACGCCACGCTCATTGCGATCGATATCGCTGCCGAAGAGCTCAGACCGCAGCACATGCGGGGTTACGGGGAGGTGTCCGCGGACGTGGCGACGGAGCTGAACGGCATCGCGGCGGAACTGCACGGCCTGGTCGTGCGGCTCGACCGCTGTCTCGCCGGAGGAGGCGGCGAGGATTTGGAGGCACGCCTGCAGAGGCTGGAGAGAGAGGGGGGCGATCTCCGCCTCCTGTCGGCCATCGAGCGGGTCGTGGCGGAGCGGGGGCTGGTCGAATTCCGCGGGACGATCGCCTCGATCCTGGACCGGGCCGAGGACAGGGCGTTCGAGATCGCGGTCTTCGGGCGCGTGAGCTGCGGAAAATCGTCCCTCCTGAACGCCATCCTCGATACGGATGCGCTGCCTGTGGGGGTGACGCCCATCACGGCGGTCCCCATCCACATCGCTTTCGGCGAGAGGGCGGCGATCACGGTATCCTTCGCCCATGCGCCCTCCCGTGCGCTGGACATCGATCGGCTCGGCGAATACGCAACGGAGCAGCAGAACCCCGGAAACGTCAAGCGCGTTACCCGCATCGCGGTCACGCTCCCCGCACCCCGCCTCGGCAGCGGGGTGACCTTTGTGGACACTCCGGGGCTGGGCTCGCTGGCAACGGGCGGTGCTGCCGAAACTCTCGCCTACCTGCCGCGGTGCGACCTCGGCGTTGTGATGATCGATGCAGGATCCACCCTAACGGAGGGCGACATCCAGACGATCCGTGCGCTGCAGGAAGCGGCGGTTCCCGTGAACGTGCTGCTGAGTAAAGCGGACCTGCTGACCCCGCCGGACTGCGGGCGCATCCTTCGGTACATTCAGCAGCACCTGGCGGCGGAGTTCGATCGGGACCTGCCGGTGCACCCCGTTAGCGTCCGCCCCTCGCACCGCCGGCTGCTGGACGCATGGTTCGAGGAGGAGATTCTTCCGCTCTGCAGCCGCTCGCAGGACCTCAGGGAGGCATCTCTGCGGCGAAAGATCGGCGCGCTGCGGGAATCTGTCGTGGCTGCCCTCCGCCTCCAGGTTCAGCGGAGCCGGCAGGCGTCCCCGCACACGCAGGAGCGGATCCGGGCCGCGGAGTCCCGCCTGCGGCAGGCGACGGGGCGGATCGAGGAGACGCGCTCCGTGGTCAAACGCGGAATCCGGGAGATGGCGCGGGGTGCCCCGGAGATCTGCGTGGCGGCCGCCGCCCGGATGACGGCCAACGGGGCGGAATGCGAGCCCTCCGACGTGCTCCGGGCATCGATCCGGGAGTATGCCCGGGGGCGGGCGAAACCCCTCCCGGACGCGATCGAGACCCTGGCCCTCCAGCTGGAGCGCGACCTGCAGGAGAGCGCTGCCGCGCTGGGAATTGCCGATGCGCCGGAAGAAGGCGAACTGGCATCCCTGGTCCGCGGGATGCCCGTCTGCGATCCCGCCCACATCAGCACCCCTGCATTCCGCTCTTCCACCTCCCGGCTGTTCGGACGAAAGTATGCCGAGAGGCGCCTCGCGGAGAGGATGTACCGGTCTCTCGGGCGTTCCCTCGAACAGACCCTCGCCGCCTACGGTGAAGCGCTGGAGGAGTGGGCGGGGGAGACGATGGATCTCCTCCGCAGCCGCTTCGAGGGGTATGCGGAGCGCTACCGCGCACTGGCGGAGCAGTCTATCGCGGGGAGAGAGATGACGACCGCTGCCATCCAGGACATAGAGCGGGACCTGCGACTCCTGGAGTCCGTCCCGTCCGGATGCGCCCCCGACGCATTCCGTGAAGAAGAACCCGGAGTGCAGGACCGATGACCGGCAGACGGGAGCGGGATTCCGCGATGAGGGGCCGTATGGCTCCTCACCTTTCGGCGAGGGGGTTCGTAAAAATTCCCCATCATTCCCCCCGCAACACCCGGGGCGGAGGTTGATTCCGGATCCGACGGCGGCACCACCGGCGTCGGGATCGGCTGACGGGGGGATGACGCACCCCGGCGGCTGGAGACGGGCTTCATCGCCCGCGGCGATCCATCCCCGCTGAACGCTGCAGGGGATCCGGGGGAGGACCGGAGGACCGCTCCGATTCCAGGATCGCCTGCAGCGCATTCGTCACGTCCCGCAGTTCTCGGCGGATCGCCGGATAGTCTCCCCCGCGCTGCATGGCGTCGGCAGACAATCGCTGGAACCGCGCGCAGAGGTCGCGGAGCCGCTCGACGGTCTCGTTCGAGAACGGTCCGCCATCGTGCGCATCCAGGAGCTGCTCCACGGCATACACCAGCATCGCCTGCTGCACACGGGTCACCTTCGCATCGAATGCCCGCATGAGCGACTGCTCGATCCGGTCGAGGGGTTGGATGAACTCGCCGGAGAGTCCGCTGCGCCCGATGTCCCGCGTGACGGACTCGGCATAGACCTGGTAGAGAAGGCAGCAGTCCCTGACGTAGGGATCGCTGTTGCCCGTCAGCCGATCGACCAGGCGGTAGAGGCGGTAGGTCTCCCGAAGGCGCTCCATCGTCTCATTCTCCCGTACGACGCCAAAGAACGAGGCGGATTGCCGCACCATCGCGCGGAGAATCGGGACGAGTTCGTCGGGCAGATCGGTGTATCCCCGCGTGAAGAGGTCGACCACCCAGGGGGCCTGCCGTATCTCCTCCCGGAGCTCTGCAAAGTCCCGGCTGTCGTAGATACGGAGGACCGCCTCGCGGGTTCTCTTGATCGCGTACAGGAACTCGCCGCTGCCGGAGGGATCCCGCATCCGGGTGATGAGCCCGCCCTGGTGCAGGTTGACGAGGTGCTTTGCGATCCCCCGCAGAGTGTACCCGGATCTGGCCGCCAGGGCGGACTCCGAGAGAGTCCCGCCGTCCAGGAGACTCTGGAGGACCCGGGTCTTGCTGACGGATCGCATCGCGGTTCACCGGTTGCCCATGAAAAGGACTGCCGCGCGGTGCCGCGCAACAGGCGACGGGCGAGCGGAGGGGCACCGCAGGGGGCGACGTACGCCGCCGATCGACGCGAGCGCGGAGGCGATCGCTCCAGCCGGGCTGACGCCGCGCTCGGACGCGGGCATCTTCCCGAACACCGCCACGGCGTCGGCGCACCCCGACCAGCCCGGAAGCTGGGTCGCGAGGATCGGACGCTCCCGACAGCCGGGCCGCGGGCTCTCCGCCCCCCCGTACGGATGCGGGAATGTCAGCCCCTCACCCCCGGGGCTTCGATAGGTCGAGCACCTCCCGTTGCGGGGGCAGCGGGCACGCCTGCTCCAGCATCCGGATCCCCGAGAGCGCGGCAAGGGCCATCCATGTGTTCTCCAGGGTGGAGATCCCGCCGTACACGGACCGCGCGTATCCCCCGCTGGCATGCCGGCAGCGGCGGATCAGGGCCTCACAGCATTCGAGGACGGACGAGGGGTAGGAGAGGAGCAGACATGCCTGGACGCCGGCGTGGATGTGCTCGAGGTATGAGGGCTGGCTGCCGGGGACGTTGACAAACCCGAACCGTGGATCTTCGCAGAGGCGGAGGAAGGTTCCGCACCCGAGGGATCCGATCGGGTGCCCGAGCGCCTGCAGGATGGAGAGGGCATGGTGCGTCTCGATCAGCGTGGGCGGGCGGCCGAACCCGCCGCTCTCGTGCAGCATCCGGAGAAGGCCCCGCACGATCGTGCCGCGGGCGCGGGGATCGACGCGCAGGTGCAGGGTGCGGTGGAGATCCGCGATCAGGTAGAGCGGCTCGAACCGTGACGTGGACTCCACGGGCCGATCCCGATCCCCGGGGAGAACCAGGTGCTCCTGCAGCCACGGCGACGGATCCGCGGGAGGCGGACGCCCCAGGATCCGCAGGGCCTGGATCGCATGGTAGGCCGTATAGGGCGATGCGAATCCCCCGTCCGCTCTCTGGTACGCCGCGAGGTACTCCGCGGTCGCTGCGTCTCTCGGTCGGATCCCGAGCGCTGCGAGAGAGGCGAGCGCCCAGAAGGTGTCCGCCGTATTCGGCTCGTCGAGCTGGTAAAAACAGAACCCGCCGTCCGAACATCGCCGTTCCAGGATGTATCGAACTGTCCGATCGCTCCGGATGATCTCCACCTCCCTGTGGGTAGAAGTCATCAGCCGGACGGGCGGTTGGTGGCGGACTTCATCGCCAGCGTATCCCGAGCTTCTTCTGTCTCTTCAGATAAATGATTTGTCCTGAGGTTCGGTGTAGCCGATGGGGAGATCGTCGCAGTCAGGTTCCCAGAACCGCTGCCGCTTCCAGCCGCAGTTGGGGCAGATGAGGATGGGGATGCACAGGCAGTCGTTGTCGCCGCTGTACTCCAGACGCTCGGAGGGCAGGAGCCGGTATCCGCAGTTCGGGCAGATCATGACGGGATTCTCTTCTCTGGTTCGGCAGAGCATGATCTCACCAGGTACTCCGGGTTATTCGTCCGATCATATCTACCTTATGCAATTCCCGATTCCACGATCCGTCGCGGAATACGAAGGGGGCTGCGCCGGTACCCCTCTGTTGCGCGGGACACAGGAAGGGGGCCGCTCTCCGGATGGATCGCCGGACCTCACCACAGGGTGCTGAGGATGAGCTCGAGGTCTCTGTCGATGACGTCGCACATCTTCGCGATGTCCGCGCACGCCTGCTCCAGCTCCGGGTCGAGGCCGTCCATGCTCTCGATCCGCTGGACGATAGTGGACGCGAGATCCTCGACGATGCCTGCCATACCGCTTCCGCGCCCGGGGGGATGGCAGGTTCTGCATGCGGTGCAGACTGCTCGTCGGTCTCCCCCGCCTAATCGCGGACGGGAGACCCCATGCTCTTCAGGGCGCACCGCAGGATGTCCTCGTCGGGCGTGAAGTAGAGGTTGTCGTGCCCCTGCCAGGTCCCGCACCCGCGGAAGACGACGGCCGGGATGCCCTGGTCGCTCTCCCCCATGATGAAGTTGGCGAACCCGGCGATCTCGTCCACCACCGCCTCCTCCGTGATCTGGAGGGAATGGCCGAAGAGATCCGTGTCGCCCCGGAAGTCCCGGATCGCCGGCATCCCGCTCCAGCCGATCGCGTTGCCCGTCTGCCCCCGGCGGAACGCCCGCCCGACGGTGTCGGTGATGATCACGCCGACTCTCTTCCCCGACCGTTTGCGGATCGCCTCCCGCAGCTCCGCGGCCGCCCCCATGGGGTCCGGAGGGAGGAGGATGACGAACCCGTCCTCGACGTTGCTGCGGTCCACGCCCGAGCGGACGCCGATGTGACCGGATGGCATCGCCGAGAGGATGAACGGTTCGTCCAGGAGGACGTCGGTCGCCTCGTCGAGCACCGCCTGGACGAACCGTGGATCTTCATGGTCCCGCGCCGCGATCCGCTTCGCCTCGTCCCCGGGCACGATCGTGCGCAGGTCACGGGTATACCCCTTCGCCTTCGAGTAGACGGTCGACGCCAGAGCGAGAATGTCCCCGTCCTCGAAGGCGACGCGCCCGCAGATCAGGGCAGCCAGATCGTCCCCTTTGCGGATGAGCGGCAGACCCTCCACACCGAATACCTGTACTGACATAGCTGCAGGAGAGTTCGGGCGGATGGGCATTAAGGGTTTTCGAACCGCAGCAGCCCGCACGGTCCGAGCCCGCCGCAGAAGGGGGCTGTCGAGGCTCCAAACGCAGGGCGGATTTCGAAGGCTATACGTTTTTATAGAGGGATCGCGAACATACGGTAATGCACGGTGCCGCCAAGGATCACGGGTGCGAGTCCTGCACTTCTGGTTTTAGCCCGGCCGATCTTGGTGGTAAGCGGAGAGGGACTCGGGTAGCGACTCGGGCAGCCTGAGATCACACGTGCAGCTTCTTCACGCCGTCCCGTTGCGGGGCGGGGTGTCTTCCGTTGTTCGGGGTGATGATGTACATGGGCACGATGTATCGGGAAATCGATCGGGGGGGGCAGGGATCGAACCTGCCGCTCGCCCCCGACGTCTACGGACTGATCGAGACCGCAGGGGGTGCGTCTGACAGGGCGGCGCGAATCGCGGCCGTGGATGCCCTGGGGGCGAGCGGGGACCCCCGGGCGGTGCAGACGCTGGTGCAGTGTCTGCAGGATGCGGACTCCGGCATCCGCATGCACGCCGCCTGCGCCCTGCGGGATCTGCCGAGCGTCCGTGCCGTGGGGGCGTTGATCGAAAGGCTCCTCGACACCCGGGAGCAGAGCGAGACGCGCGTCCATGCCGCGGAAGCGCTGGGGCGGATCCGGAGCATCCGGGCGATCGACCCGCTCACGCGCATCCTGCAGGAGCCGGACGACCGTCTGCGGGAGGCGGCGGAGAACGCGCTGACTGAAATCAAGCATGCCTGGCACCTCCCCGAGGAGAATTGAATCCCTGAAGAAGGCCAGGCATCCCGCCAGCTACCTCTTCCTGACGGACAGCAATGCTCATCCAGTCACCGTCACCCCATTTTTCTGGGGCTGGAAGCGAGAAGATCGATCAGCCGCGTTTCACCGTGTACGCATCTTCGCGAGAACCGATCTCCCGCAGTGAAGGTTTTTACTCCGGATCACCGCTTCTTCTGGGAGACGTTCCGGTTGGATGAATGTTTGATTCCATTTCATTCCCGGCATCCTTATTGTCCCCGACCAATCGGTATACGATTAAATGCTCTTGTTCTGTTCTGGAGAAATGTACCCGCATATGAGGCGATAAAACGGTTCTCTTCATCCCTCTTTTGCAATGTATCAGTTCATCCTCCATGAACTTTAATAATATTTCTCCAATACTCTTCTACAGCAGTTGACACCTCCACGGAATATTGCCGGTGATGAAGTCCACCGATGAACCGCCGATAGCTAATGACTTCTACCCGGGAGGAACAGTATGATATCCGAGGGTGAACGAGCGACATTTATTCGTATCATCTCTGAATCTCGTTGTCCCATCATCGAAAAATGCATTTATCTGACGGATGGGTCATCTCCCCCATACAACAGAGAATTCTGATTATCCTCCCCCTCCAACCACAAGAGCTTTACCGGAGCACGACAAATGGTGAGTGATGGAT
>FWPV01016754.1_pt1 | contig 10271 bp, 11 predicted proteins | sample 2228371 | NCBI WGS metagenome assembly FWPV01 (sample SAMEA103939776, study PRJEB20133) | metagenome
AAAGCTGCCGTAGGGGTTGGGGGAGGGGTTGTAGGGGAGGGGGCAGGGGGCTGTGCCCTCTGGCCTCCTCCCCTACGAGCACGTTTTCAACACCCTGATAGGAAGCACGGCTGCCACAACCGGGGTCAGATCACCGGATGGAGGTATACCCGCCCGGGACCCCCCTTCTGGACAGGACAATCTGCCAGAGCTGGTTTTTCCGGGCCCGAAAGGAGCCGGCGGAGGCCAACAGGTAATACTTCCACATGCGGAAGAAGCGGTCGCCGTAGCGCGGGCGCAATTTCTCCCAATTGGCGCTGAAGTTGCCATACCAGGCCATAAGAGTTTTCCAATAGTCGTCGCCGAAGTTGTGCCAATCCTCGATCACAAAGAGCCCCTCCACGGCCTTGGAGATCTGAGCGGGTGAGGGCAGATTGGAATTGGGAAAAATATACTTCTCAAACCAGGGGTCCAGGCAGCGTTCGGAGGTACAGGAACCGATGGTCTGCAGGACAAACAGGCCGGAGGGTTTCAGATGCCTGGCGGCCACCTGAAAATAGGTGCGGTAGTTTTTATAGCCCACATGTTCGAACATCCCCAGGGAGACGAGGTGATCAAACTGCCCGCTGACGCTGCGGTAGTCCTGGAAGATGATCTTCACCGGCAGGCCGGCGCAGAGTTTCTGGCCCAATTCCACCTGCTCTTTGGAGACCGTGATCCCCACCACCGCTGCCTGGTAGCGTTCAGCGGCAAACTTGGCGAAACTCCCCCAGCCACAGCCGATGTCCAACACGGTTTGGCCCGGTTGCAGACCCAGTTTGCGGCAAACCAGATCCAGTTTGGCTTCCTGGGCTTCATCCAGGTTAGCGGCATTGGGCCAATAGGCGCAGGTATAAGTCAGGCGCCGGTCCAGCATGGCCTCGAACAGGTCATTGCCCAGGTCGTAGTGGTGCTCGCCCACCTGGGTGGCCCGGCGGGGGGTCTGCCAGTTGCAGACCCTCTGCACCAGTTTGAGCAGCCAGATCTTCCAATTGCCGGTGACCTTTTCATCAAGATCGGCCGCCAGCAGCCGGGTGAAGAACTCCTCCAGGGCCGGGGCATCCCACCAGCCGTCCATGTAGGCTTCTCCCAACCCCAGAGAGCCCTCCCGCAAGGCTCGGCAATAGAGCCGCTCATCGTATACCTGCATGTCCCAGGGGCGGCTGCCGTTGATCTGAATGTCTGCCTGCAGCAACAACTCCCGGGCCAATTCCTTGGCATGCTTCATGAGACATACCTCCACTGCAACGGTTCTGTCTCGGGCGGCTTGGTCTTGCTGTCTGCCAGGTCGGGAATCTACAGGATGACCTTCAGGCCCTTGCCCTGGAGATACTCCTTGACCTGGCGGATGCTCAGGAGGCGGAAATGGAATACCGAGGCTGCCAGCAGGATGCGGGCGCCTCCCTGGACCACTCCGGCGTAGAAATGTTCCAGGGTGCCGGCTCCGCCGGAGGCGATCACCGGCAGGGTGACGGCGTCAGCAATGGCCCGGGTGAAGGGCAGGTCGTAGCCGGCTTTGGTGCCGTCCCCGTCCATGCTGGTGGGCAGGATGGTACCGGCGCCCCGCTCCTGGCACTCTTTGGCCCAGGCCACGGCATCCTTGCCCACCGGCTTGGTGCCGCCGGCCACCACCAGCTCAAACCCCGAGGGCATGGCCGGATTGCGTTTACCGTCAATGGCGATGGTGATCTTGGCCGAGCCGTAGGCCCGGGCGGCCTGATTGATCAAGTCGGGGTTTTTCACCGCGGCGCTGTTCATGGAGACCTTCTGGGCGCCGGCGGCCAGGACCAGCTCAATATCCTCCAGGGAACCGATGCCGCCGCCCACCGTCAGAGGGATGGTGATGGCACCGGCCACGTTTTTTACCCACTCCAAACGGGTCTTGCGGTTCTCCAAGGTGGCGGCAATATCCAGCATGGCCAGCTCATCGGCCCCTTCCTGCTCATAAAAACGGGCATTTTCCACCGGGTCGCCGGCATCCCGGAGGTTGACGAAATTCACCCCCTTGACAACCCGGCCATCTTTCATATCCAGGCACGGCATGATCTTGATAACATCCATGGCTTCTATCCTCCTCTCCGCCATTATTGGCCAAACTCAGCGCCAAAGCAAGGGGAAATAAAGGATACCGCCGGTTCCGGCCGTTTTCCCGCTGGATGAGGGGAATTCTCACCGGCGGTGGAATAAATCCCTGCCCTGTTCGCTGGTTCAACACCCTACCCAGTCACTCCCCGGCCACTTCCACCTTGACCCCGCCGTGGGCCGTGGGGGCGGGGAGGAAGCGGTAGATGCGGTCGGCATATTCCCGGAAGAGGCTGATATCGTGGTGGCTGATGACCAGGAGCTGGAAATTCAGTTTCCGGGCAATAGTGTGTATGATGGCCATGAGGCGGGGGACCAGGTCAGGACGGAGCCAGCAGTCCTGCTCATCCAGGATCAGGAACCGCCGATGTTCCCGTTCCGGCAACTGAGAGAGGGCAATGAGCCGCAGGCCCACCGAGATGATATTGCAGACTGAGCCGCCCTGGCCGGTGAGGATGTCTTCCTCCCGGCCGTCCCCCCCGTTGGAATTCGGTGGTGGTCACCACTTTCAGGTTCTGCTCCAGGACCTCCTGCAAGGCATAGGTGAGATTCCGCTCCACTTCTGCCAGGATATCGCCGAACAGGTGTTGGGACAAGGCATCCAGCCGTTGGGCCACCTGGGGGGCTTTCTGAAGGAAAGCCGACACTGCGTCCCGATCCTTGCGGGCCTGCTGCTGCCGCTGGCGCAGGATCTCCTGGCGGGCATGCAGGGCCTGCCAGCGTTGGCGCAGGGCCGTGGGCGGCGGCGGCAGGGCCTCGTCGAGAGAAACACCGGCCATCAGGGGGCCTCCTCCGGCGGCGTCTCAATGGCCGCCAAACTCCCCTTGATCTCCTGGATGTGCTGCTCGTACTGGGCCACCCGGGCTTCATTCTCCCGCCGGCGCTCCTCCAGGATCTGCTGCAGGGCCGCCAGATCGCTGGTGCCGAATTCCTTTTCGGCCGTAGCCTGGAGGCGGGCCAGCTGCTCCTCCAGGTTTTTAATGTTGGCTTCGGTGGTGATCTTCTGGGTGTGCAGAGCACTATATTCCTTCTTCAGGGCTTCCAGTTTTTCTTGCACCGTGGCATCCCGGGCGGACAAACCGGCCGGGGCTGCATCAGCTTTGGGTTTCGGCATCCATCACCTCCTGGTAAAGATCCCAGATAATGGCATCCACATCGTCCTGAGGGTTGAGGTTGGCCTCCAGGAAGGCCTTCAGTCCCAGGCCTTCCTGGGTTTTACGCATCATGAGGTTTTCCAAGCCTCTGATGAACAGGGATTCATCCACGGTCGCTCCGGAGAGCGTTTCCTCTTCACTGAGGGGCACGAACACTTCGTCAAAGGGGCGGTGGGGGATGACTATCGTTGCCGGCAGGTCCATACCCGGCCGCCAAAGACTCACGGCCGGCTCTCGGTTTTGGGTGATCGGACTACGGGTCAAGCGGCTGATGCTGCCGGGGTTGCACCAGAGGGTGCGGCCCAGGCGGACCGGCGGTTTGGGGGTGTGCAGATGGCCGTTGACCACCAGATCAATACCTGGTAGCTCCTTCAGGGCGAAGCGGCCGCCCTCGTAATCGGGAAAACGCAGGTCGTGATGGGTGAGCCAGACCACCAGATCGGCTTCCATTGCGGCCAGCCCTTGGGGCAGGGGCGTCCAATCCGGGCTGGCCCCGATGAGGACCCGCTGTTGCCCGATGCGCACCGCGGCCACCGGCCCGGGTTCGGCCAGCAGGCGAATGACGCCGGCAGCCTGCAGTACCGCAAGGGAGACGTCTTTGGTGAGGCGGGCTTCGTGTTTGTCATGGTTGCCCACCAGCACCCAAGGGGTGAACGGCCGGAAGAGCTCCATCAAATCCACCAGGAGGTGGTTGGGATTGTTCCGGGGCAGATGAAAGAGATCACCCAGGATGATGGGCAGGCAGCGTTCCCGGGCCGCCAGGTCCAGGCAGAAGGTCAGTTTCCCCAAGATGGTCTGCTGATAAGCATCCACCCGGTAACCGGGCGGGGAGGCGGCCACGTGGGGATCGCCGATGAACAGGAGCCCGTCATAACTCTCCGGCCAGGGTTGGAACAGCGGGGCTTCAGACATGCCGTTCCTCCAAGAAATGCCCCAGATCCAGGGGGCTGCCACAGAGCGGGCAGACGCCCACCTCCTGGAGATAGGTCTGGATCTGGGTCCTCATCCGGGCCAGTTCCTGGTCCAGTCGGACCTGCTGCTGCCGTTGGGCCTCCAGGTCAGCCAGGGCCCGGGACAGCAGCCCCATGGTCTCCTCCACCCGGGTGATGTCCACCAACTCCGGCGGATCCGTCAGCTGTGCCAGTACCGCCAGCCCCTGCCGATGGTGGCGCTGTCGCTGCTCTAGACCGCTCAGGTCCTGGATCAGGACGTTGAGGGGGCGCAGGTCAGACAGCTCCGGCGGCGGGGCCATCCCGGCCAAGACGGCCTGCTCTTCCCGGCGGCGGGTCTGGGCCCTCGCAGTGGCAGTCAATTCCTCCACCAGCTGAAGGAGCAGGGCGGTGTCCGCCAGCAAGGGCGGCGGCTGCAAGGCCTCCAGGGCTGCCAGACGGCGGCTTTCCTCCTGCCATTGGCCCGTAGTTTCGGCCAACGTCAGCAGGTGGTGGTCCAGTTCCCGGGTAGGCAGTACTTCCGGCGGCAAAGTCAGGGCTGCCAGGGCCTGCTCCCGGGCGTCCGCCAGGGCCAGCTCTGTCTGGGTGCGGGAGATGGCCTGGGTCAGCTCTTCCAGGGGAGCCAAAGGGTGCAGGGCAGGGGGCGGCTGCAGGGAGGTCAGGACCGCGGCCAAGGCCTGCTCCTGGGCCTGCTGTCGGGTGGCCGCCTGCAGGTTTGCCACCGTCTGGGCCAGCCGGACCGTATCCGCCAGCGCCGGTGGCGTGCGCAGGGACTCCAGGAGGCCGGCCATGGAGCGGGCCAGCTGCAGCCGGCCGCTGGTCTCGGCCAGGTTGTCCAGCAGTGCCTGCCAACCGGGGAGCTGCCGCTGGGTGGCGGCGATGAGTTCATAGACCGCCTCGGCCTCCCGCAGCGCCGCGTCGAGTGCCGCCAACGGTTCCAGCTGCGCCAGTTCCGCCTCCAGGGCCTCCAGTTCCGCCGCCAATCGGGTCTGTTCCCGTCTGGCCTCCTCCCGCCGCCGCTTCAGGGCCTGCTGCATCTTCAGCAGGTAGTCGGCCTCGGTGGAGGCGGCAAAGAAACCCGCCGCCTGGGAGCCGGGCCGGTCCAGCAGAAAGATGGGCTCCCGTTGATTGCCCAGATGGATATCGATCCGGTCGCCGCTGTCGGTGACCACCTGTTCCAGGCGGAGGAGGCTGCGGATCTCCTCCGGCACCTCCCGCCCGAATTTGTGATATTCCTGGGGAGGCTGACCCGGTGCCTCCAGGAGGTAGGAGGCATGTCTGTCCTGCCGCCGCCAGGTGACGACTTCGCCGGAATCCAACACCAGCCGCACCACCGCCTCATGGGCGCCATGCCGGATGACATGTTTGGGCGCCGGGTTGTAGAGCAGGTAGCGCAGGGCCTCCACCACGGCGCTCTTGCCGATGTTGTTGGGCCCGGTAATGACCGTCACCCCCGGCGCTAACTCGATGCTGGTGGCCTCGTGGGCCATGAACTGTTCCAGGTGGATGGCAGTAAGCATGATCTCCCTGGGTACGGTATGATGCACACGGGGTCGGCCGAACTCCCCGACCACTTCCTGAGACCACTCCCTCAATATCCGCTCACGCCGCCGAGGTCTGCTTCGGACAGGGAAACCCCTGGCTCGCGGCGGGAGGATCACCGCTGGGAACTATCAGTTCTCCATGGAATAGGCCACCGGCGAGGCGGTACTAAAAATCTCCCGGCGGTTTTCCTTGTGGTCCACCATGTAGAGCATCTGAGCCCGTTGCTGTAAATCCTGGATCAATTGGGGAAGACGCGCCCGATCCACATCGTAGACGCGGATAAAAACCTGGCGCCAGCCCTCCGGCACCCGGTCATAGGAACTCATGATGCTGGCCAGGCGCGCCCCGCTCTGCCGGATGATATCCGTCAACTCTTTAATGCTGCCCGGCCGGTCCTCCACCTGGAAGGCAAACTGAACTCCCCGCCGTCCCAGGCCGCTCAGAGAAATGAGGGCCCGGTAAAGATCGCTGTTGGTGATGATGCCCACCAGCTCACCTTGGGCATTCAGCACCGGTGCACCGGAGATATCATTGTCCAGCAGCACTTCGGCCGCCTCTTCGATGGTGAAATCAGACGGTACCGTGATGACCTTTTTGGTCATGATGTCTTTTACTTTGATCTTACTCAACAGGTATTTTAATTCGTGTTTATCCAGATCAGTGGCATCCGAAGGCGAGGCCTTTTTCAGGTCTCGGTCCGAAATGACCCCCACGATTTTGCCCCCGTCAACGACCGGCGCCATGTTGATCTTATGGCTCTGCAGGACCTGGATGGCCTTCTGCATGGAATCGTCGGGGGCAATGGTGATGACGTCTTTGGTCATGAAATTCTGAATGAGCATGCTATCCCTTTCACCCAAGGCTCCAGTACTGTCTGTCCAGCGGGCTTGGCCACCGGACCGGAATCCGCTCCGCAGACATTATACCCTATTACTGGTCATTCTGCTTGAGGTAATTACATACAATGGGAACAGCGGTGGGGACTGCCCCTGCCCCGTAGTCGTTAGGCTTGGAAAAAAGTGCTGGCCAGTTCCGGCCCGCCCTGAAGGGCCCGGGAGCCGTTCAGGAGCAGGCAGTGCTGTCCCAGGAACGTGGCGGCCCGGCTGTCATGGGTGGCGGTGATGAGGGTGCCGCCATCCTGAACGTAGGCGGCCAGGCGCTGCAGGAGGATCGTCAAGTTGGCGTCATCCTGCCCGACGGTGGGCTCATCCAGAAGGAGGACCTGGGGTTCCCGGGCTAAGGCCGCGGCCACCGTCAGCCGGCGTTGTTGGCCGCTGGAGAGGGAGTGGGGGTGGCGGTCTTCCAGGCCGGTGAGCCCCAGGGCGGCGATCTCCCGGGCCGCGGCGGCGGGGCTGGCCGCGGCCCAGGCCACCTCCTGGCCGACGGTGGGCAGGTGCAACTGGTGGGCCGGATGCTGCAGGACCAGGGCCAGCCGGTTGTCTGCTCTCCGGCCCTTTTTCCCCTGGGGGCAGCCGAGCAACTCAATCGTGCCTGCCTGCGGCGGGTACAGGCCGGCGATGAGTTTAAGCAGGGTGGTCTTGCCGGCGCCGTTGTCGCCCAAAAGGACCAGACTCTGACCGGCGCCGATTGCGGCCGAGACCCCGTTCAAGCAAGCCGGGGTACCGGGCCAGGCAAAGGAGACCTGGCTCAGGCGGACCCGAGGAGCGCTGGTGGTTGGCCGGGGCAACGGCGGGGGGAGGGCCGGCGGCTCCGGCGGCGCCGGCAACAGGCGCCCGGCGGCCAGGCAGATTTCCCGCCGGGCTAGGGGTAGGACCAGGGAGCGGCGGTGTTCCAGGATCAGGCAAGTAATGCCCTGGCTCGCCAGTTGGGACAGGAGGTGCAAGAGTCCGGCCGTGGCGCCGCGGTCCAGATAGGCCAAAGGCTCATCCAGGATCAGCAGCCGTTGCCCCAAGACCAACAGGGCGGCTAACATGACCCGCTGCCGCTCGCCAGCCGATAAGGTGTCCAGACGGCGGTGCCGAAGGTGGGCGGCCTGTACTTGCTGGAGGGCCGCCAACAGCTTGGCTGGCATGGCCGCCGGCGGGATGGCCAGGTTCTCCAGACCGAAGGCGATCTCATCTTCCACCCGGTCCGTGACGATCTGGCTGTCCACATTCTGGAGGAGCAACCCGACCTGGCGAGCCACCTGCCGTAGAGGTTGAGTTGTCGGCTCGAGCCCCGCCACCTGCACGGTGCCCGTCAGCGTGGCCCGGATGACCTGGGGAATGGCTCCCGCCAGGATCAGCCCCAAAGTGGATTTGCCGCAGCCGGTGGGACCGGAGACCAGATAGATACCAGGGCCGGAAAGCTTGAGGGAGAGATCCCGTAGGGCCTCCTCCGGCTGGTGGGGATAACGGCAGCTCAAGTGCTCCAGGATAATCACGGCCAGACCTGGAACTCCTGGATACCTGCCAAGACCAGGCAGAACCACGCCAGGCTCAGGAACAAGGCATCCCGCCAGCCCGCTTGTGGAAAGCGATACCAGGTCCGGGGGGCCGCTGGTTCAAAGGCCCGCAACTCCAGGGCCAGGGCCACCCGATCGGCATAGGCCATGATGAAGAAGGCCAAAGGCACCAGGACGCTGCGATACCATTGCCTCGGCCACTTGGTTTGGGCCGCGCCCCGGAGGCGGTTAGCCTCCCGGATCTCCCGGAGCTCCCGCTGCAAGGCTGGAAAGAACCGCCACACCAACAGGAAGCTGATGACCAGTGGTGCCGGCAACCGCCATTGGGCCAAGGCCCGGGCCAGATCCGGCGGGGAGGTGGTCAGGGCGCTGACCGGGATACCCAGGACAAAAACCGCAAACCGCAGGGAGTACCGGGCTGCTTCCGTGACCGTGCCACTGGCCCAATAATTCCCCACCGCCACCAGACTCAACAGGAACAGCACCCCGAAAAGACTGCCCAGAGAGGGCCGCACCCGACTCAGGAGCAACACCCCCAGCAAAAACCCCACCAACAGGGCCAGAGCCAACGGCTCAGTACAAAACAGAGAAGCCAAGGTGAAGAGGGCCGCGGTCGTGATCTTGGTGAGGGGGTGCAACCGGTGGATGATAGAATCCTGCGGCATGCGGGCAGCGGCGATCATGGCGTTTCATCGATCTGTAACTTCCCGGCCCGGGCCAACTCCCGGGCGACCTTCAAACCCAGCAGGCCGCCCAGCAGGGTGGTGGCCAGGATGGCCAGTTCCGCCACCAGGAAGACCCATAGGGCCGGCCGCAGCGCCCGCTCGGGGAGGAGCCACAGGCTGAAGACCATGGCTGCCGGAAAGGAGACCAATTCATACACGACCACGCCGGTTACCTGGGCCCGAGGGGTCGGGAAACCCCGGAAGAGCAGCCACCCCACGAGCTCTGCCACGATGGCGCCGGTCATGATGAAGGAGAAGATCACCGGATGGATGAGGAGGCAGACCAGGGCATAGACCCCCAGGATGAGGAGCAGGGAACCGGCCCGGCGCAGGCGGGCCAGTCCGATGACCAGGAAGAAGGCGGCAAAGGGGGCGTTGACGGCGTTGGCCAAACCCGGGAGGCGCAGGGGCAGGGTCAAAGGGATGATAATGCTGGAGGTCAACAGCAAAGCTGCGGCCAGCAGCGCTGCCAAGACGTATTCCCGGGTGGTAAAATAAGCCTGCCTCATGGTTCGATCTGCTCCTCGATGATCCCTTCCAACTCCAGATAACGGTCCCGCAGGGCCTGCAGTTCCTCTTCGCTGGCCTGCCAGTATCCCCGCTGCGCCGCTTCCAAGAGCCGTTTGATGATCGCCTCGGCGGCAAAGCGGTTATTAGCCGCCAGGCGCCGGAACATGTCGTCGTCCAGCAGATACCGCTGCGCCACGGCCGAAAAGACCCAGTTGTCCACGGCATGGGTGGTGGCGGCAAACCCCAGGAGGTTCTCCACCCGTTCGCTGATCTTCTGACCGCCGTGGAAGTGATGGTGCAGCAGCTCCTCAATCCACTGCGGGTTGAGCAGGCGGGAGCGGATGCCCCGCTGCAGGGCCTCGCCGACGCTCTCGGTGCGGATGACTTCTTTGGTGGTATCGGTGATGAGCATGGTGGGCGCCTGGCCTTTGACGGCGGTCACGCTGCGGGCCAGTCCCCCGAAAAATTCGTAGTAATGATCCAGGTCCACGATCTCATACTCATGGCTGTCCCGTATCTGGCTCACCAGGTCCACCTGCTGCAGACGGGCTTCGTAAGCCGTTAGGCAGGGTTCGCCGTGGATATTGGGGCCGTAGAGGTGACACATGTTCTGCACAAAGAGTTGGGTGATGTCTTCCTCCCGCTGCCAGGCCCCGCTTTCGATGAGATTGATGGTGCGGGTGCCGTATTCCCCGGGTTTGGGGCCGAACAGGCGGCCCAGGGCAATCTTGCGCCTCTTTTCCAGCGGCATGGTTTCGGGTAACTGCGCCAGGAGCGTTTCGGTCTGCCGTTTCACAAAGTTCTGGTCCGCCGGCTCGTCCAGTTCCGCCACCAGGGCAAAGGCCCGATTGAGCAGCTCCAGGACATTGGGGAACATATCCCG
>FWPV01016755.1_pt1 | contig 10271 bp, 8 predicted proteins | sample 2228371 | NCBI WGS metagenome assembly FWPV01 (sample SAMEA103939776, study PRJEB20133) | metagenome
TAGCCAGATCAAGGAAAACAGATGGAGGGGTAAAAGCTTTTACCCTCTATCTGTTTTACTTGCTATGCCTAATAAAACCTTATCATTAGAGGATCCTCTAGTCATATGATACTATTTTAAGAATTGCATCTTTTTTATTTCCTTAAACCCATTGATGCTCATTTTATAAAAGTAAATCCCGCTTGCAACAACGTGGTTGCTATCGTCCAACCCATCCCAAACTACCATATGACTCCCTGCAGGTTTTAAATTGTCAACTAAAACCTTAATCAACTGACCAGAGATATTAAAGATTTCTATCGTAATTCTCCCTTCTTCTTTTACAAGATATTCAATCTTAGTATTTGAATTAAAAGGATTAGGGTAGTTTTGAGATAAAGCATAACGCGACGGTGGAGAGACAAATATTTCGACTGGCCCATTAATATGAATTTCACCTGAATAATCAATGTTCACAAGTTTATAAAAATAGTGTTTATTGACTTCAACAGTTTTATCGATCAGATTGTAGTTATTTTTATTTTCCGAAGTTCCTGCGCCTTTAATCATCTGCTTTGTCACTCTCGAATAGACACCGTCTTTTGTCTCACTCCGATATACTTCAAACCCAAGATTATTAGTCTCTGATTTTGTTTCCCATTCTATAATAACTGATCCATCTTTTGATGTTGCATTAAAAGAGATTAGCTCGACAGGGACCACTATTGGATCAATAATAAAGTCAAAGTATTGTCCTAAATTAACATATGTACTCCAATCAGTGATACCACATGCTCCCAAGTTCCACATGACGCGTTTTTCTTTTAATGGATCAATAATCTTGAAATGCAATCGTCCAACCCGTTCAAAACTCTGTGGAATTGCTTCACCAAGATTTGGATTGGAATTTGGTGATCGAGTTACATTCAGAGTTACAATTGGTAGATCTGCTAATTTTGAGGCAAATATATCTAGGTAAGATCCCGGTTGAGCTGGATTAGAATCATCCCATTTTCCATCTAACGAATCTACCTTCCCAATGAACAATAAAGCACTATCATTAAAGGATACAGCAAGCGATAGGAAACCAAGTTTAACTTCGTTCGATTGTAAGGATCGGATGTAAAAATCAACAAAATAATCCTCACCATAAATAGACCTCACCAGTTTTGCCTCAAAATATTTTTGCTGACCCAAAACCCCTTCACATATTGCCAAGATCAGCAATAACCAATATTCTATTCTCATTAAAAGTTTCATATTTTTCTCCTTTTACTAAAGTAAATTTATCACCAATATGATTATTGAATCGGTGTTAGCCGTAACGGAAATGGAGCTTGTGAAACTCTAGGATTATTCCGAAAAACAAATGCTACATCTGTACCCCAATTTGTATGACCTGAAAAATTGCAATCACTACGCCCGTATTTGCTTGCAGATGGGGGTGGATCTAATGAGGTTTGGGTAAAAATTGGAGCGGGGTCATCTCCCCACACAACTCTTACTAGATTGATACCAGTATTGGGAATACCCCATTCACTTCCAATATAAAGAGCTGTATTGCCAGCAAATAATGCATAAAAATTAATTGGGACCGGCTGGAAAGGTGGAACAGGGTTCACCTTAAATAGCTGAGTAACTCCTTCATGTCGGTTAGCTTCAGGTAATTGCAGGTTATTATGATAACAATTATCTTTTTTTGTGAAATCCCAATAACCAGGTGTAGGGCTCCCTGGATAGCCTGTCATGATTGAGGTATCAAAAGTTCCTGTAGAATCCGGATTATATATATTCCAACTCTGGACAGGAAGATGATTCTGATTATAAACAACGATATAATAATTGCCATTTTGAACGCCCGGAATCGGGATACCAGGCGTACCATCTTCTCCAAGTAAATAACCATCTACATCAACAAATCCCACATTTGAACCTAAAGACGGTCCATCTCCGTAGGGCTTACCCGGCGGGTCATCAGCTCGCACATGAACTTCTACCCAATCCAAAAGTTTATATCCACTATTTTGATCACGAACCTCCCATGGAGTCGGGTTGGGTACTGTCACACGCACAGGTGTTGGAAAATAAGTGAGATAAAAGGGAGTTTCTCCAGGATTAGTCAATTTCAAATTCGCAATATATTCTGCATTTCGCTTCATTTTATAGGTCCCTGTATCATTTGGGTCACCCGATATATCCCATGGACCTTCTAACATAATTCTTGCATATACAATTAATAGACCGGATGTATGTACCCCAATTACTACATTCCTTTCTCCGCCAGGTGCAGAAGATTTAAAAACGACATTATTTGCAAGAATTGGCGATGCATTTGTCCCATCTCCAAAAAGCTCCCATGGTCCTGGCGCAAACCACCGCATAATTGCATATTTTGGATTCACATTACCATCATACTCAAACGCAAAACTCACATTGGCCGTATAGTCGGCTCCATTCTGCTTGACGATGTAATAAACCGGCATATTGGTCGGCGCGCTGTTGAGGGTGCACTGGTAAGGAGTAGCGCCTTCCTCTGGAACCCCGGTAATCCTGGTGACCGTACCCGATCTTGTGCCACTGACTCCCGTTAGCCCCAGCCCCGCAAAAGAAAAATTGTTTCCGGTCATCACCGAGCTGGTAACCTTGCCCAACACCTTCCCGGTTTCAGCAGAGGTAATGTAATCGGTCACATCGCCATCCAACACAATTCTGCCCATGGCCGCGGTATCACTCGGCGTCGTGTTCCCTATATACGTCTGTACCACCATGCCATTGGAAACCGTTATACTAACAGCCCCAGCCTGACTAAAGATCAATGCGAGCATCGCGCCTATCAGTAACAACATTTTTCTTTTCATCTCAACCTCCTATTTAGGATAATATTAAATGATTAAAATCAAATTTATTTAAAAATTTTTGTTCTCGCCCTATTTTTTCCTCCTTTAAATAATCTATGTCGTAAAAATGTGATAGTTAGTGTCGCACTATTGCACCACTCCATTTTCCACCCTTCCATAAAAGAGCATCTCTGCCCCTTATTATCGTTGAGAGCCTGGATTCATTCGTTATTTTGCAGGATTTTATCGCTTGTATCGATTTTTCGCATGCCGTTCATAATGCAACCATTTGCAACCTGAAAGAGTGCTCAGGTTCATTTTTTTACTGCTCAATATAGGTACAAATAACATGCCAAACAATATTTTTTCTATCTTATTTATTTTTATATATTTATTTCTATATTACTCTCAGTAGATAATAGCAATTTTTGTCATGAAATTACGACAGTGGCTGCCATCTGTTTATGCAGCGCTATTTCCAATCCTCATGATCCATCATGATATCTTGCGCTATTTTTGTATGAGCGCTTACTCTCGCTTGCGGCCAGATTTTACAACCCGCCGCGATAACCGTTCCGGCGCCGATGTGAACCCCATCGGCAATGATCGCGCCCAAACGCGTACGGCCGCTGTCGACCTGTTGGCCTTTGACCATCGATATCACTGTACCACCGCTGGCAGGACTGTCTTCTATGTGTACTTTTGCTTCCAGCCGAGTTCCTTGACCGATGATCGAATTCGAGATCCGACATTCATCTCCTATCTCCACGCCTGGTAACAAGATGCTGTTCTCAATCCTCACAGCGTTACCCAAGCGACAGCCATCGCCAATGGCGGTAAATTTGGCAATGCAACCATCCGCGCCAATTTCACATCCCTCACCAATCATCACCGGCCCTTCGATGCGACACCCCGCAGCCACTCGCGTGTTCTTGCCGATGGTCACAGGACCGATGATCTCGAACCCCTTGGCCACAGAGCCTGCGATCGTTCCTGCCTGCATGTCGGCCATTAGAAATTCCTGATGCTTGAGCAAGTCCCACGCATAGCCGGTGGGCAACCAAAATCCGCTGATCGGCAGGATGAAGAATTCGTTTTGTTTTGCAACAGCGAGGATGGCATCGATGATCTCCATTTCACCGCGTTCGCTCAGGGGCACCCTTTCCAGGGCGTCGAAAATATCCGGCTCGAAAACATAACAGCCGATGTTCGCCAAATCACTGATGAACGTCTTTGGTTTTTCCACCATGTTGATCAGACGATTTTGCTCATCCACCTGACAGACGCCATAAATGGAAGGATCCGTCACCCGTTTGGCCAATGCGGCATAGCGGTATTTTTGTAACACCGCTAAATCCTCGCGTGCAAACAAATCATCGCCGTTCATGGCCACAAATCGCCCGCGAATGTGTGGTCGCGCTTGCAAGATGGCATGTCCGGTACCCAGCTGCTGCTTTTGCTCTTGGTAGATCAACCGCATGCCTTGATATTCATCACCCAAAGAGCGACGAATCATGTCCTGCCGATAGCCGACGATGAGAATGACCTCTTCGAATAATCCGTGCAATTGTTCCAGGCTGTGGTGGATAATCGCTCGATTGGCAATCGGGAGCAACGGTTTCGGCCGCGTCAGTGTCAGGGGATAGGTGCGGGTGCTTTTTCCCGCCAGCATCAGGACCGCTTGCATCTATTCCCTCTCCATCTCATGGAAAACTATCTTATAACTATAATTAACAAAGAAAAATTGAAAATGTCAAGAATAGATGACAAGATTCTAAAGCCGGCAGTGAACCCTACCACAACCTCTCATTTCAAAGAACTTTTTGAGTACTCTTCCAATTCTCTCACTCGATTTGCCCTCACATTGCCTGATCACCGATAAAGCTCGAAACTCCAAAAACGATCGGCAAAAGTACGTGGTGAAATGACCAATACTTGGTCAAATGACGAAGCAAACGAGTATCACTATCAATTTTAAAGGAATATAAATTATTATTATTTAAAAAGATAAGCAGCATAACATCTTTTCCTTTTTTTGTCCTACTTTACTCTCCTGCAATTGGTATGCCAAATTTCAAAAAATCCACAATAGAATGCATCTTTTATCTCAAGATGACCAAAAAGTGCTGGTTAAATGATGCATCCAGCATTATCAGAATTATTCTAAACCGCGGGCACTAGCGTTTGTCTATCAATAAAAAAATAGATTTAATCTGCTGATGGCCATGTTCTATTTATAACAGCGGAATGGTTTTTCTTCATCCATTGAGCACCAAACCAGCTATAGGAAACTGATAGACACTCACAGAATAGGAAATATGTACTTTTTTTAAAAAACAGTTGATTTTTATTATCTTAAATGTTATATTTTAATAAATTTTTATCGTTAAAAGACGGATTTCATTTTTTGCGTCACAGGGTCGAATTGCATGCCGAGAACCTCGAAACGCGCAAAGCAGCATCCTTAAAGCGCATGATGATAATCTCGAGCCTACCGGCATTAATTCAAAAAGTCAATCAAGGGTTTATGAGGTGAGGATAGGGTCATGGAAAGAGAATTTCCGGGTTGTTTGAAATGCAAAGTTGGTCAGCTTCTACCTTTATCGGATTATGGTCGGGATGGCGCTCCGATCATGTACAAGGCATGGGTTTGCAGTAATCCGGAATGTGGATTCAATATCCGCATCGATAATGGCGAAATCAGCCGTGGCAAAGAGATCAAAGAATCGGTTAAATAGCTGACCCACGGTAGGACGTAGCAGCAAGGGTAGTTTTGGGTGACTCAGCACGCTGATGTCACCCTTTTTATACATACAAATGGGAGACCAGCGCCGGCATGAATGTAGTCGCAAAACTTCAAAACTTTAAATGGAAAGTTTTCTGGCAGCGCTATCGTGCCCATGTAGCTGCGATAGGTACGGCCGTCCTCATTTGGTTCTCGGTGGTGTCCAATGGTACCTATGAGTATGAGGTGAACATACCCATAGAGGTGCCAACGCTGCATTCCCATCTGGCGATCACCAGTGAGTTGCCTTCGCAGGCGACGATCAGAGTACGCGGGCAAGGCCTGGCGTTGTTGGCGCTGATTCTCTTCCGCGAGAGCAAGATAGAACTTAAGGTCGACGCAGAAATCGGCGAAAAAATCGTCTATCCTTCGGCCGAGGATGTTTTGTTGATGGGAAGTGCCAAGAATCTTTCGGTACTGCAGGTGGTTGAGCCTGCGGAGATCAGGATGCGCATCGAGCCAGTTGCCACGAGAACGTTACCGGTGAAAAATCGTTTGCAGATAAAAGTCGCACCAGGTTATACCATCGTCGGTGGCATCTCGATATCACCCGATAAAGTCTCCATACGTGGTGGCGAATCTTTGATCGCAAAAATCGATTCGGTATCTACCGAAGATTTGATTTTTCGAAATGTGACTAAACCCATCTCCAAACAACTCCATTTATTAAAGCCAATAACGGATGACAGAATTGTATTATCGCCGGATAGAATCCTCATAAAAGCTGATGTGCAAAAATTGATGGAAAAAAAGATCACGAACATTCCGATTACGGTCACCAACTTGCCCCCTGGCATGCAAGCGATGGTGATTCCGCCACAGCTCAGTCTTGTCGCTGAAGGGGGTGTCAATGTGGTGGCCAATCTCACGGAAAAAGATATTATTGCATATATCGATTATCGCCGTTATCAAGAGCAGAACGCTGCGGATTCTCCTGCCTATCTTCAACCCATAGCCGGAGTGCGCTATCGGGACATCGATCCCAAACGTTTTAAAGTTATTTTGGAAAAAAAGTGATGTTGGTGCTCGGCATCGAAACCTCTTGCGACGAGACCAGCGCAGCGCTGGTCGATGCGGGTGGCATTTTATCCAATATCATCGCCACGCAGGCAATTCATCAACAATATGGGGGGGTAGTGCCCGAGTTTGCTTCGCGGGCACACATGCGCCAATTGCTTATCATTATCGATGCAGCTCTTAAGGAGGCAAAAAAAAATTTGAGCGATGTTCAGGCCATAGCCGTGACCTTTGGACCTGGCTTAGCAGGTTCATTGTTGGTAGGGTTATCGGTTGGCAAAGGCATGGCCCTGTCGTTACACAAGCCATTTATCGGCATCAATCACCTGGAGGGTCATATTATGGCCACGGCAGCCGATAATGGGAATGAGCAATACCCCTTTATTTGTCTGATAGCTTCTGGTGGCCATACCCTTTTAGTATACGTCAGAGAACCGTTACAATTTCAAGTCATTGGTAGGACCATTGATGATGCAGCGGGGGAAGCATTCGACAAAGTCGCAAAAATCTTGGGATTGGGATATCCCGGTGGGCCGCATATCGAACGCGCCGCTGCCAAAGGGGACCCATGTTCCATTTCCTTTCCAAGAGCGTTGATGGAAAGCGATAACCTCGATTTCAGTTTCAGCGGACTGAAGACGGCTGTGTTTTACCATGTGCGTACGCTGGATGCATCCGAAGCAGATCGCCAGATCCCCCATATTGCTGCGGCGTTCCAGGCAGCAGTGATCGATGTTCTGATCGAAAAAAGCCTGCGCGCCTTGAAGTTATATCGCTGTAATCATTTAGTTCTTGCCGGTGGGGTGATGCGTAACCAGACGTTGCGCATGGCGTTTCAACAGGCTTGCAACCAGCATGCGGTCACCCTGACTATGCCAGAACCTGAATTATGTACCGACAATGCGGCCATGATCGCCCGGGCTGGTCGTCTGCGATTGCTGCAGGGTCAGTCGTCTCCCCTTTCTCTGGATGTGGCCCCAAACCTGACGCTTTGAAGGGAACAAAGCCGCATCCGATCAGGTTCAAAAAAAAGACTTGTTTTTGTCGACTCCCAATGGGTTCCTCGGCATGCGAACTGTAAATGGCCATTTCAAGGAAAAGAAAAATATTTGACCAGTTTTAGGATGTTGTTCTGATTCAATGCATCTTTTTTTATCTAATTTTCATCTTGGAATAGGCGGCAGAACAGGATACCTTGTGTTACTGGCGATGGTACTGATGGTATTTACCATATTCATCTATCGCAGAACCAATCCGATTGTCCCGCGCTCAATTCATTATTTCCTGATTGCGGTCAGGATGATAGCCCTATTGTTATTGCTGGTGGTGCTGTTTCAGACCACCATTTCGTGGCAACAGCGCAAAAGCATCCCGCCGCTTTTAGCTATCGCCATAGATCAGTCCGCCAGCATGAACCTCAGCGACGCTATGGGCCATCGGCCGGCTATTGTACGTAGGCTCTTAATGAACGACTTGCCAAAATATCTGGATAATGACTTTAAGCGGAAATACTTTGGTTTTGCCGAGCAGGTGAACGCTTTGCCAACCCACCAGCTGGATTCCCTCAATTTTGCTGGCGATGCAACCAACCTCACTGCATGCCTCGGACGAATCACCGCTCTCTTGCAGCAAGAGAACTTGGGTGGAATCTTATTATTAACCGACGGTAATTACACCCATGGTGGCAATCCGGTGCGCTATGCCAGCGAGTTGCATGTGCCGCTCTTTATCATAGGTGTTGGGGCAAGCGCTTCGCAGCACGATTTAGCCATCATCGAGACCGATGCCAATGCCTTTGCTTTTGTAAATGAAGCAACCCCTATTTCGGTTACGATCCGTAATAGAGGCTTTGAAAATAGCACCGCCCGCGTCCGGATTGCAGATGAGCGGGGAGAAGTGGCCTCCATCAACGTTAAACTCACGAATTCTCCCTTGGATACCACCTTGACCTTCCAGTACACACCGTACAAAGAGGGCAGGCAGCGGCTGAATGCAGAAGTCATGGCCAAAGAGGGCGAACAGAGTTATGCAAACAACAGAAAATCCATTTATCTGGATGTCTTGAAATCGAAATTGAAAATACTCATCCTTTCGGGGACTTTTTCAGCGGACATTTCATTTTTGCGTCGGCACCTTTCCGAAAACAGCAGGCTGGATATCCGTAGTGTGGTAGAATCGGTGGACGGCAGCCTAAAAGGAGATGCCACTACACTGAGTAATGCCGACAGTTTGGATTTATGTGACCTGATCATATTGCACGATTTTCCCACATCCCGTACCCAGCCGCAGCACCTGGCCATGGTGGCCTCCAGCCTGAAAGCTCGCAATCGGCCGGTTATTTTCTTGGCGGGGAAAAATATCGACTGGCGTCGCTTGCAAAACTTTGAAGATTTTCTGCCCTTCAGAAGCGATGTTGTTACCGTTGAGGAGATCACGGCGTTGCCTATGGTCACGGCAACCGGTAAGCTGCATCCTGTAATGCAAATACCCGGAAGAGAAGTGTCGGCTTGGAATCTTTTGCCTCCCATTTTCATAAAACATAAAGCACGAACGCGTTGGCCCGATACCGATGTTTTAGCCACAGCGAGGGTCTCTGCGGCGAACCGAGCAGTAGCGGATGACCCTTGGCCACTGATACTGGTGCGCAACAGCGAGCCCAAGAGCGCAGCGGTGATGGGCTATGAATTATGGCGTTGGCATCTGATGATGGCAGGCATTGGCAATGAAGACGAGGTTTACCACCATTTCGTCAACAACCTCATTCGCTGGCTGCAAATAGAAAAACGTTCAGAACTCATAAGGGTAACAACCGACAAGTCGGTCTATCATTTTGGCGAGTCGATTCACATTAACGCATTCGTTTATGATGCCCAGCTTACTCCCATTAGCGATGCGCAGGCTCATTTGGCTGTAAAGCATGAGGATGAACTAATAGAAATAGATATGACCTCGGTTGTTGCCGGCAAATATACCGCCGTTTTTCAACCCGGCAAAGCGGGAGATTACGACTTGACTTTACAAGTCTTAAAAGATGACGAAACTTTTGGTCGTGCACAGACGCAATTTACGGTGGGCGAATATAATCAAGAATTGAACGAAACCGCCATGCAAGCTTTGTTGTTACAGGAGCTGGCGCACGTCAGCGGTGGCAAATTTGCGCCCGCCGATTCAGCCGCCCAGCTTTTACAATCTATCCATGGCAGCGAGCAAATTCGTATCATTCCCCATAGCGTCGAAATATGGAACCAAGCGGCCACTTTACTGGCAATCATCTTCCTGCTGACCAGCGAATGGTATGTCCGTAAAAAAAGGGGGATGGTATAATTGTGCCACGTCTTTGGGCAGCTTGACCATATTTTCTCGAATTCTGTGTCAATTATGCCTCTAAACTTTCCTTAATGCATTTTTGGGGTCAAGACCGAGCCGTTCAAAAACCTAATACATACGGTATTCGAGTAAATTCTTTTCTGCATTCATTATTTAATGAGACTATTGTTATTAGATGAGTTTAAAACAAAAATTTATTGCATATTATCAAGGGAAAAACTAAATTTTATTTTTACCTAAATTGAGCGATTGTTAATTTAATAAAAAACCTTTTGGGTTTCTAACAGATTGTTATTAAATTAGTTTTGCAATTAAAAAATTAAACA
>FWPV01016762.1_pt1 | contig 10270 bp, 8 predicted proteins | sample 2228371 | NCBI WGS metagenome assembly FWPV01 (sample SAMEA103939776, study PRJEB20133) | metagenome
GGGCGAACGCGGCCGGGTCGGCCCGCCGCGGCGCGCCGCGAACCGGCGCGTGGTCGCGCCACCACTCCCGCGCCGCGCTCCCGATGGCGGCGCCGTCCATGGAACGCTCGTTCATGCCGCTTTCCTCCGCTTGGTCGCAGGCGCACCGGTCGCGGACGGCTCGCGCAGGCCCGCCACCAGGCGTCGGCGTGCCTGGATCCGCCGCTCCATCGTGCGGTCCTGGTCGATCTCGTCGAACCGGACGAGCGCGTCGAAGATCGAAAGTGCCGTGCGACGCAGCTCCTCGGAAAAGCGTGATCGCGCCTGCTCGAGGGCCGCACGGATGCCCTCTTCCCCGCCCGGCTCCGCGGTCTCGAGCCGCCCGGCGAGGTCACGCAAGGTCGCGAGAAACGCCGGCTCGGTGGCGTCCCAGAAGCGCTCCTGCGCGAGATAACGGTCGCCGGCGTCGGCTCCGGGCGCCTCGCCGCTCCACAGAGCCTGGCGCACGCAGCCGCCCAGGAGGCTCGCCACCTCGCGGGCCCGACGGACCAGCTCACGGCTCGCGGCCTCGAAGCTCTCGCGCCGCTCCGGACGGACCAGGGGCAGCGGCATCTCGGCTTCGACGAAGCCGCGTGCCTTCATCTTCTTCATGTCGAAGCCGGCGGCCAGCAAGCGGGCCGAGCGACGGCCGAGCTCGGCCAGCCGCTCGCGGGCCAGCACCACCGCGCGGGCCGGAAGGCGCGTGGTCTCCCGCTCGCTCGGTGCATCGGCGACGACGAGCCCGAGCCAGTCCCGATACCCCAGCCGATAGGGCTGCGGATGGGCCGGCAGCCATTCGACGGACTCGGGCTTCTGCCGGTAGTAGGGCGTCAAGGGATGCCGCCAGGCCGCGTAGTTCGTGCCGTGGGGCCGTTGGTGGAAGCCCGTGACGAGAACGGTGTCGCGATCGCCCAAGAGATCGCACGGCCGGTCGGTCCCGTTGGGCTCGAAGACCAGCCGGATGCGCCGCGGCATGCCGATATAGGCCTGCGCGGGATGCACGTCCTCGGGCGTGGTGACCCGGCCCTTCTCGGAGGTCCGGGTCGGTGCGAGCCAGGGGAAGATGCGGGGCAGCTGCGACGCGTCGGGTGCCGGCCAATCGGGCTCCCAGACGACGCCGAGCCACAGCTGGTGCCAAAGCGGCGGCTCGCCGGCGGCGTCGGGGTCCGGCAGCACCAAGGTGACGAGCGGGCCGCCGCCGCGCAGCGAGGTCCGATGCCCCTGACCACCACCAGGGGCGAAATCTTGCAGCGTGAAGAGGGCCATCGCCGCCGCCGGCCGACCGAGCACGGCGACCCCGCCGCGTTTGACGAACAGATCCTTGTTCAGGGCCAGAGTCTGCTCACCCGGCGCTTCGATGAGGAGCTTGCCGATCTCCTCGGGCGAACCGGGGAGCTCCTGGGCGTCCTGCATGAAGCGTGGACCGGGGCCGTCGAGCAGGAAGGCGGGGGCGAAAGGGGCCAGACGGCGGTCGAGCTCGTCCGGATCGGGCGCGCGTTTCCACCAGTGGAGCCACCCGTCGAGATCGGATGCCTCGGCGTGGCCGGCCAGGGCCAGAAGGCCGATCAACAGCTCGCGGCAGGCGAGGTCGAAGTCGGCGCGCGGCCAATCGAAGGCGGTGATCGGGTCGGTGGCGAGATCGGAGGTGAGGTCGGGCGGCCGGATGCGTTCGCGGGCGCCGGAGCGCCGGCGAACGGGGATCCAGGGGTCGTGAAGAAGGGAAAATGCAGCCATGCGAGCCTCCCGCCGTGTCCCCGGCGCGGGCCGGGGGCCCATGTGGACGATGGTTAGTGAATCGAGCCGGCTCTCGCCAAGGTCGCGAAGGTCGGATCCAGCCGATGCAGCTGCAGCGTGGGTGTTCGAGAGCTGCCCGGGTGCCGGAGCTAGGTGTCGGAGGGTTTTCGACCCGGGTCGACGAGCTCGAGACCCCGCTGCCCGGAGTAGACCAGGACGACCTCGCGGCCCGTGCTTCGCCGCCCCCGGCCCTCCCACCGCCCGTCCGCAGCGGCGACGAGCACCGCCGGCTGCAGATCGGGCCGCTCCGCCTCGAACCGACCCCAGCTCCGCCGAACGCGTTCCACCATCTCGGGTGGACAGCCGGCCGGCGGGTCGACGGCGGCGAGCCGGGCCGCCCGCACCTGAACTTCCGAGAGCGCCCAGGCCCGCCGCGGATCCGGATCCTCGCACCAGGGGTGAAGCTCGCTTTCGACGAACCGCGCCAGGCGCAGCGTGACCATCGGTTCGCCCAGCCTCGTGGGCGTGCGCACCTCGCTGCCCCAGGCGCCGTTGTCGGGCAGATAGCCGCGTTCCACGGCCAGCACGTTCTGGCCGGCCAGTGCCTCGGCCGCCCGTCGTTCCCCCTCGCTGCGGAAGTAGTCCCGCTCCAGCGTCTCGGGGATCTCCACGGTCTCGCCGTAGACCGCTTCGACGAGCTCGCGCACGTCCCCGGGAATGCGCACGCTCGGGCGGGCGAAGAGCGCCCGTGCGGTGAGCCACAGCCGCGCGTGATCGCGGTAGACCGCGGCGGTGCCCGGAAGCGGTCCGCTCACCCATTCGCGATCCGGGCGTTCGATCGGCTCAGGCGACAGGACCAGGAGCCGCGGCCCGGCGATCGGCCGGTGGCGGCCGGGATGGCGCCACAGCCGGCCGGCCCGCTGCAGCAGGAGGTCGACCGGGGCGAGATCGCTGATCACGAGGTCGAAGTCGAGGTCCAGCGACTGCTCCACCACCTGGGTCGCCACGAGCACGCCGCGTCGCCGTTCGGCCGGCGCACCCTTGCCGAACCGGCCGAGAACGGCCCGCTCGATCGCCAGGCGATCGCCCATCGCGAACCGGGCGTGGAACAGCTGGGCCTCGATCTCGCGTTCGTGCAGCGCGTCGTATGCCGCGAGGGCATCGTCCACCGTGTTGCGGATCCAGACCACGGCCGCGCCGTCTCGGCTCGCCGCCTCGATCCGTTCGACGATCGACTCGACTTGGCCCACCCGCTCCACCTGGAGCACGCGGCCCAGATCGGCGCGATGGGCGCAGGGGATCTCCTCCAGACCGCTGCGGTCGACACGCGTGACGAGCGGGTAGTCGCGGCGGCTGGGCTCCGGTACGCTCGTCCACAGACCTTTGGCGAAGGCCGCGACCAGCCCCCGGCGCGTGGCGACGGGCAGCGTGGCCGAGAGCACGATGGCCGAGCCGCCCAGGCTCGCCTGGAACTCGAGCAGACCGGCGAGCAACCGCGCGGTGTAGTCGTCGTAGGCGTGCGCCTCGTCGACGATCAGGACCCGCTCGTGCAGACCCAACAGGCGCAGGGCCTGGAACGAGGAGGGTAGAGCGGCGAGGAGGGCCTGGTCGAGCGTGCCGACCCCGAGATCGGCGAGGAACGCCTTGCGCCGGTCGTCGCCGAGCCACGCCACCGCTTCGTCTCGCCCCTGATCCCGCACATCCTCGGCCTCGTCCAGCGGTCGCCCGTCGTCGATCGCGAGCCACCGGAACCCCCGACCGTCGAGGAGCTGTGCGCGCGCGTGCGCCAAAGCGAGGCTGGGAGCTGCGCTCTCGGCGAACAGCCGTCGGCCGATCGCCCCGATCCGCTCGAACATGGCATCGGCCGTCGCCATGGTCGGCAGCCCGATGTAGATGCCGCGCGCCCGACCGGCCGCCATGGCGCGATGAGCCAGGACCAGCGCCGCCTCGGTCTTGCCACCGCCCGTCACCTCCTCGATCAGGACGAGGAAGGGGCCGTCGCCGAGCGGGACGGTCTCGGCCCAGCGTTGGATCGGGCTCGCAGCGAACCCGTGGCCGACCAGAGCTCGCAGCCCGGTGGCCGTCGAGGCCGGGGACGGGAGGAGCCCGGCCTCGCGCACGGCCCGCTTCGCCCGCGGCCGCGCGATCCGCTCCAGGTAGCAGCGCGGCTCGATGTCCGGTCGCTCGTAAGCGAACCAGCGCGGCGCCGAGCCCAGCCAGTCCGCGAGCGTGGTGAGACCGGCGAGCAGCCAGCTCGCCCGGGCGAGCACGGTTCGGTCGGGTGGGTTCAGAGGCGACGGCTCGAAGAGCTCGCGCAGAAGATCGACCAGCCGTCGAGCGGCGCTTCGCCCCGCTTCGCCCCACGCCTCCTCGAAGGCGACGTCCGCCGGCGCGCGCGGTCGGCCGTGATGCGCCAGGAACGGCGTGAGGAGCAGCATCCGCGCCGAGCGCCGCCAGCCTCGCAGCACCGAATCCAAGGCGTCGCACACGTGGCGATCGACCACGTTCAGGCCCAGCTCGGTGTGATGGGCCCGCGGAGCCGAGCTCGCGGAGGGCGGCGGGCCACCCAGGACCCGTTCCGGCCACAGCTCCGGGACCATGGCCTGGAAGAGCCGGCTGGCCTTACCCAGGTCGTGCAGGGCCAGGAAGAACGCGAGGGTGCGGGTAACGGCGTCGCGCTCCAACCCCAGGGCCTCGGCCGTCCGCTCGAGCAGGGTGGGACAACGCTCGACCAGCACCTCACCCGCGGCCGCCACGTCGAGCGCGTGCCAGAGGAGAGGGTGGAAAGGGGGTACCGCTGCCCCGCCCGGCCGCGCCTTCCCCCAGAGTTCCAAGAGGTCTCGGCTCATCCTGGTCCTCGGCCGACACCGACAAGATATCCTGCGCCGTCCGTCCCGGCGACCGATCCGTAGACCCGACCGCTACCGGCCGCGGCTCGTCCCCCCCCTTGCCGCTCGCCCGCCCCGGCCGCCATCCTTCGCGCCGTTCGCCGATCGGGAGCCGCCCCTTGGCCCAGCAGGACCGCTTCGTCGTCGAGACCCGCGGCCGCGGGCTGGTCGAGATCACCGGGCTCGTGCGCGAGCGCGTGCGCGCCCTGGCCGGGCCCGAGCCCGGCCTCGCCCACCTGTTCTGCCGCCACACCTCCTGTTCGCTCGTGATCACCGAGAACGCCTCGCCCGAGGTCCGCCTCGACCTCGAGACCCTGGCGCGAGGTTGGGCACCGGACGGCGATCCGGCCTATCGCCACGATCTCGAGGGGCCCGACGACATGGCCGCCCACGGCCGCGCGGTGCTGACCGGCTGTTCGCTCCTGGTCCCCTTCGCCCGGCGCGAGCTCCTGTTGGGCACCTGGCAGGGCGTCTTCCTGTGGGAGCACCGCACCGCCCCGCACCGCCGCGAGCTGGTCTTGACGCTGCTCGGCTGAGCGCCCCGGGCCGCGCGCGCGGCACGATTGTTGCTTCGTCCCGGCCGACGTTCCACGCGCATCGGGAGCCGTGCCGTGCAGGCTGCCCATGGCAGCCTCGACGTCCGCGCGATGCGGACCCTCCTCCTCCTCCTCACCGAGTGCAGCGTCTCCAGGACCGCCGAGATCCTCGGCCAGACCCAGCCGACCGTGAGCCTCGCCTTGCGCCGGCTGCGCACGCTTCTGGGCGATCCGCTCCTGGTCCGCGAAGGAAGCGCGCTCGTGCCCACCGAGCGCGGCCGCGAGCTGCGCCGGAGCCTGCGCGCGCTGTTGGCCGAGATCGACGCCCAGCTCGCCCCGCAGCCCCGCTTCGACCCGCGAGCGAGCCGGCGCCGCTTCACGATCGCCGCCACCACCTGCCTGAACGGCGTGCTCCTGCCGCCGCTCTTCCGGGCCTTCGCCGAGGTGGCGCCCGAGGCCGCGCTCGAGGTCGTGCCGCTGCCCGGTCTCGAGGAGCTGATGCGTGAGCTCGCCCGCGGCACCATCGACCTCGTCATCGGCAACAGCCCCCGGCCACCCGAGCGGCTGCGTACCGTGGCCCTGCTCGCCACGCCGATTCGCGTCGTCCTCGACGCCGGCCATCCGCTCGCCGGCACGAGCGGACCGCTACCGCTCGACGTCTATCTCGCCGCCGAGCATCTCTCGCCCACCGCCTCGACCTGCTTCTGGACGAGCCCGATCGACGGCCGCCTGGCGCTGGCCGGGCTACGGCGGCGGATCGTCGCGACGGTGCCCGAATACGGCCTCGTGCCCGCGGTCCTCCCGGGCTCGCGGCTCCTGTTCACGACCGGTGCGCCGCTTGCCGCCCAACTCGCGGCCAGCGGACGGTTCCGCGTCCTGGAGGCGCCGGTCGAGCTCGGCCGAATGGAGTTCCACCTGCTCTGGCACGATTGCCAGCATCCCTCGCCGGCGCACGCCTGGCTGCGCCGCCTGGTCCGCACGGTCGTCGAGCGGGTGGCGCCGACCGCCGGCTCGGCGGGGCCCACCGCCGACTCGCCGATCGCCGACCGGCCCGACCTGCCGCAGGCCGCGCAATAATCGGTATTGCCGGCCCGCTATGGCGACCGGGCCCGGCTCGCCCGCACAGTTCGAAGCAGCCAACCTCGCAAGGAAAGGATCGCCGATGCGAAACCTCGCGCGCAGGCAGGTTCTGATCGGCCTCGGCGGCGGCCTCGCCCTCGCCCCCTGGGCGGGCGGCCGCTCGGCCCGGGCGGCCGGCGAGCTCGTCTGGTCGACCTGGGACAGCAACGGCAAGCCCGCCTACGTGGTGCCGTTCGAGAAGGCCCAGGGCGTGCGCGTCCGCCTCTCCTATCTGACCAGCGACGACGCCCAGTTCGCCGCCCTCAAGACCGGCACCGCCAAGGACTGGGACATCGTCAACCCCTCGCTCAACGGCGCCTGGCGCTACATCAAGGCCGGCGTGCTGCGGCCGTTGGAGCTCGACCGGCTGCCCGGCATCGCCAAGATGTACGAGCCCTTCCGCAAGACCGACCGGGTCAAGGACGAGGCCGGCAAGACCTACGCCATCCCCTATCTCTGGGGCCTCAACCCGATCGTCTACCGGACCGATCTCCATCCCGAGGAGCCCACCTACTCGACGCTGTTCGACCCGCGCTACAAGGGCAAGCTGGCGATGCGCGACTACGCGCTCGAATCGATCGCGATCGCCGCCCTGCATCTGGGCATCCCGCGCGAGCGGGCGTTCGCGCTCTCCGGTACCGAGCTCGCCGAGTGCAAGAAGGTGCTGATCGCCCAGAAGCCGCTCCTGCGCACCTATTGGCAGACGATCGGCGATCTCACCAACCTCTTCGCCACCGGCGAGGTGACCTGCGCCTTCTCCTGGCGGGTGCCCTACGACGAGCTCAAGGACAAGATGCCGATCGCCATGGCCAAGCCCAAGGCCGGAATCATGGGCTGGTGCGACTGTTTCGCGATCCCCGTGCACCTGAGCGAGGACAAACTCGAGCTCGCCTACCGCTTCGGCGATTATCTCCTGGGCGCGGACTATGCGCGGCTGATCGCTTTCGGCGGCAACTACGCGACCTCCTCGAGCGTCATCCGCGACGAGCTCGACAAGGCCAAGCAGGCCGAGATCTTCATCGACGATCTGGCCGCCATGGAGAGCTTCATGTGGCCGGTGGCTCCCCCCAACTACGCCGAGTGGCTCAAGCTGTGGAACGAGGTCAAAGCGGCGTGAGCCACCCGGCGGGCGGTGCGGCGTCGAGCCTCTCGGGCGCGGTCCGAGCCGCCGTGCCACCGGCGCGGCCGGCGCCTCGGGCCCCCTCGAGCCGGCCGCCGCTTTTGCAGGCCCGCGGTCTGGTCAAGCGCTACGGCTCGGTCGTGGCGCTCGACGGCGTCGACCTCGAGGTGGCCGAGGGCGGCTTCACCACGCTCCTCGGCCCCTCGGGCTGCGGCAAGACCACGATCCTACGCCTGATCGGCGGCTTCGAGCGGCTCGATGCCGGCACCATCCACCTCGATGGCGTCGAGCTCGGGCCGCTCCCGCCGGAGCGCCGGCCGGTCAACACGGTCTTCCAGTCCTACGCCCTCTTCCCGCACCTGACCGTCTTCGAGAACGTCGCCTTCGCGCTCCGCCTCAAGGGACGGCTCGCCAACCTGGAGCGGCGGGTCGGCCGCGCCCTCGACGCGGTGCACATGACCGGCTTCGCCGATCGCTACCCGCAGCAGCTCTCCGGCGGGCAACAGCAACGCGTAGCGGTGGCCCGCGCGATCGTCGCCGAGCCGCGGCTCCTGCTCCTCGACGAGCCGCTCTCGGCGCTCGATCGCAAGCTGCGGATCCACCTCCAGGGCGAGCTCAAGGCCCTGCAGCGGAGCCTCGGCATCGCCTTCGTCTACGTGACCCACGACCAGGAGGAGGCCTTCGCCCTTTCCGACCTGGTGGTGGTCATGCGCGCCGGGCGGATCGTCCAGACGGACACGCCGCGCCGGCTCTACGCGCGGCCGGCCGACGCGTTCGTGGCCGAGTTCATCGGCGGCGCTCGCCTGGTGCCCGCCCGCGTGCGCGCGCTGCACGACGACCGCGCCGAGGTCGAGGGCCCGCTCGGGCGACTCGAGGTGGCGGCCGTGCCCGGTCTGGTGGCCGGCGGCGAGGGCTTGCTCGTGATCCGCCCCGAGGCGCTGCGGCTCGACCCGGCGGGCCCGCTCGAAGGCGTGGTCCGCGAGCTCGTCTATCTGGGCGACCATTTCCGCCTCCACCTCGAAGTGGCGGGCACCCTCCTCGAGCTCGCCTGCGAAGAGCCGCCCGCGATGGGCACCACGCTGCGCCTGGCGCTCGTCGCCGAGCGTTGCGTGCTCACCCGGCCGGCCCCGTGAGCGGCGCGCTCGCCGCCGGCCGCTCTCGCCTGGCACTCCTGCCGGCGATCGTGCTGCTCGCGGGCTGCGTGCTGCCGCTTCTCCTCCTGATCGTCCTCTCGGTCTTCGAGGTCGAGGACTTCGAGCTCGTGCCCGCCTTCTCCGGGCGCGCCTGGCGCGAGATCCTGACCTCGCCGGCCCATGGCTGGCTGATCGCCAAGGCGGTCCTGCTCGGCCTCCTCACCGCCTTCCTGACCGCGCTCCTGGGACTGCCGGTGGCGCTGGCCCTGGCCGCGCTGCCGCGCGCCCTCGAGGGGCCGGCGCTCGTGGTGCTGCTCACCCCCCTCTACACTGGCGAGATCGTGCGGATCTACGCTTGGCGGATCGTGCTCGGCGCGGAGGGGCTCGTGAACGCGCTCTTGCGCGGGGCGGGCCTGGTCGACGAGCCGGTCGCCTGGCTCCTGTTCTCGCCGGTCGCCACGGCGATCGTGCTCGCCTACAACAACCTGCCCTTCATGGTCTTGTGCCTCTGGGTGGCGCGCCGGACGATCGACCCGCGGATCCTGGAGGCGGCCCGCGATCTGGGCGCCCGCCCGGTGCAGGTCCTGGCGCCCGTGACCGTACCGCTCCTGGCCCCGGGCCTCGCCGCCGGTGGCTTCGCGGTGTTCGCGCTGGCCGCCGGCGACATGCTCACCCCGAGCCTCCTGGGTGGGACGAGCGGGGCCACCGCCATGGCGATGATCGACAATCTCTTCGGCACCGCCTTCGACTGGCCGGCCGCGGCCGCGCTCGCGCTCGCGCTCCTCGGCGCGCTGCTCGTCGCCGGGCTGGCGCTCGCCCGGGCGCTCCTGGGCCTGGGCGGGCCGGCGCTCCGACCGGCCGGGCCCGGGCGATGAGCCGCGGCCAGAAGCTCGTGCTCGCGGCCGTGGCGGGCTTCCTCTACCTGCCGATCCTGGTCCTCGCCCTCTTCTCCTTCAACGACAGCCCGCTCATGGCCTTCCCGCTGAGCGGCCTCACCGATCGCTGGTATCGCGCGCTGTGGGCCAACCGGGCGTTCCGCGAGGGGCTGATGACCAGCCTCCTCGTGGCCCAGCCGGTCGGGATCGGCGGAATGCTCTTGGGCCTGTTGGCGGCGCGCGCGCTCACCGCGCCCGGCTTCCGGCTCAAGCTCGCCTTCGCGGTGCTGGTGGTGGTGCCGTTCCTGGTCCCCAAGTCGGTGCTCGCGATCGCCCAGGCCATGCTGCTGAGCCGGCTCGGGCTCGAGCGCGGGGCGCTCGCCTTGATCGCCGCCCAGACACTCGTGGTCCTGCCCTTCACGACCGTCCTCCTGGCCGCCGTGCTGGGCCGGCTCGACCCGCGCCTCGAGGAGGCGGCACGCGATCTGGGCGCCACGCCTCGGCAGAGCTTCCGGCTCGTGGTCCTGCCGCAGATCAAACCTGCGCTCGTGGGCGCCTATTCGGTGGGGGTGATCCTCTCGCTCGCCGACCTCGGCATCGCCATGTTCCTGGCCGGGCGGGCCCAGCCGCTGGCGCTCGTCGTCGCCTCCGAGTTCCGCCGCGAGCTGCGCCCGGATCTCAACGCCATGCAGGTCGTGGTGCTGGCCCTGACCTTCCTGGTCCTTGCGCTGAGCGCGCTGGTCCGCCGACCCGGTCGAAGGCGGCGCGGCGTGGCGGCTGCGCCGGTGACGGCCGAGCCGGCCGCCCCGCGGCGCCAGCAGCCGGCGACCTGAGCGGCCGCTCAGCC